>Ga0055536_1000240_pt1 | contig 43954 bp, 54 predicted proteins | sample AraplaCvi_mLB_r2_FD_55037 | JGI IMG/M metagenome (GOLD analysis project Ga0055536, IMG submission 55037) | Arabidopsis root microbial communities from North Carolina, USA - plate scrape MF_Cvi_mLB_r2 | ecosystem: Host-associated > Plants > Roots > Endosphere | place: USA: North Carolina...
CCTATTCGCGGATTCACCGATTTTCGCATTAGCGCATTCCCCGATACGAGCATGCACCTATTCACCTAAACGCCTGCCAGCGGAATCACCCATCCGCCGAATTAGCAGTCGCATCTCATGGCAACCATCTCCCTCAAGGCTGGCACCCGCTCTCCTCCTAAGGGCCAAACGCCTATGGTCTCAGGCCCGGCTTCACGATCAAGTCGAGGACGGTCTTCAGCAACGCCGGTTCGCCTTGGCGATATTCGTCCCGCGGGCGGAACGGCTAATGGTATACCATTAGCCTATCCTGCCATCTCTCACCAGTTCGGCCAGGACGCCGTGCCCGACGCGCCAACGCTGTGCGAGTCGCCAGACAAAGCGACAGCGATCACAGGCCTTGGGCCTGTGACCCGCGCAGGAGGAACAGCACGGCGTCCTGGCCGAACTGGTGAGAGATGCTGACGCGAGCCGCCATCGTGAGCTGCCCTGATATACGTGACCGAAGGGAACGGGCATCGATGGCCGGCGAACGATAAGACGGCGAGCGCACCGCAGAAGAGGAGGATCACCTGGAGCGGATGCCCGAAGCATGAGGGCGTAGCGCAAAGTGATCCTCCTCTCCGTCTTGTTTGGGGAAGTCGCGGCAGCGTCCGTCTATGGCCCGACAGGCCGGGCGAGTGTTAACCCGCTCCGCAGGAAGAGGGGTGCTTAAGGGGAGAGGCGGCAAGTCTTTCCCCTCAGACCGCGAGGCGGCTCGACACCGGCAAACTGTCAATGGAGCGGAAGATGGCGAGAGACGGCTTTGGCCGTCTCTCGCCGAGTATCAATCGCAGACGATACGCATGGCTCTGATCCCGATGCCCGTCTCGCGGGAAATATCGTGGATAATCGGGCCGAGCCTGCCCAGGTCAGCGTCGATCGGGGCGGCCGTGCTTGGATGGCTGATTTCGATGCCGTAGCAGTCCGCCGATAGCGCGTAGTGCCATTCGCCATTGTTGGTATGGTATTAATAGGTGGCGAAGTCGATTTCGAGATCTTCGAGAAGCGTGATCGTGAAACGCGCGAAGCATTCCACTTCGCCTTGAAGCTGGAAGGCGGCGAAACCTTCCTCGTCCGGCTCGCTGGCGATCTGGCGTTCCAGCGCCATGATGGATCGCACTCGCGCCATCGCGCACGCCAGCCCCTCGGCCAGCCTGTCATGCAGTTGCAACAGGAAGTCGTCCACGCAACCGATGCGATTTGCGAGGACGATACGCCTGAAGCCCGCAAGCGCGGCGAGCTGATGGAGGCAGTACCAGTCATCGGACATTGTAGTGCCTCCTTTCCGTCTTTGACGAAAGGAGGCCGCACCGTAGCCGCGAGGGGTCAGGGATCGCCGAGTGCGACCGCCAGCGGCGGAACCGATTTTCTGACGCGGGCCAACAGCCGGCGGCTGAAAATTGGAGGGGCCGCGCAGTCGTCGACGCCAGAGTGGCGGGTGCACAATTGGACGTCAGAGAAGAAGAGCACCGCGGTTCCGGAAGGCGCCGCGACCGTATCGGGCGATCAGCCCGTCCATAGGGCTAAGGACGCGGCGCCGAACATGGAGCCATCCCATTCCCGCCAAGTTTCCCACCCGTTGATGGTAGCGTGTCCGTACCAGACGCGCACCTTGACGGTTGTCTCATCGATTTCCTCGACGATTGAAACGGTGACGCTGCACCCAGGTTCGATGGGGTATCATACACCTCGACCTCTTTTTGCCGATCAGCCATGTTCAGACCTCCGAGCCGACGATTGTGGGTCGGTTTTGCTGAACCCGAACGGTGAAACCGGCAACGCGGGTGCCGATGATGCCCGGTTCATCGATATGCTCGAAAGCGGGATCGAAGACGGCGCGCGAAATCTCAAACTGGCTCGCGACGAAATCGATGGAATGCGTCGGCGANACGCTGTCGCCTTCCTCGTNCACGCCGGTCACNAGCAGGTTCCCCGCAAGCGGCGACGGAAAATCCACCAGTTGGGTGAAGCATTCGAGGCCGTCGACAAGGCCGTTATCGTCGCAATAGGCNAGGTGGTGATTTCCGATCCGCACAGCGTCGATGCAGGTGCAGCCGATATGGGCGTAAATGGATTTCNGGACGTCGCGCCGTTCGATCTCCACGCTGCGAATGGTTCCGGCCTTGGCGTCGATAAGGTAGCCCGTAAATTTGTCTGTCATTGGGATGATCTCCTTCTTCCTGCGAAGCGGTCTTGCTCTTGCCCTCGCGGGCAGAAGCTCGGGGTTTTCCGCCCGCCCGAAGGGAGTGATCCCCACGGGCGAGACCGATATTCCAGCCGTTGGCTCAATCCCACGGAATGACGGCCATGAGGTCTTCGTCGTCCTGACCGGGGGAACGGCCCAGGTTGGCATTGAGCCGCCCATGGCCGGTGTTGATGGAAAGGCTGTAATAGTCGCCGCCGCTCTGGTTCTTCCTCTGCCAGATCGCACCGATTTCGACCTGCCGGCCCCTCGGGGACTTTGCAAACAGACGGTAAACCGGCGCATCGGGGTTGGTGCTGCGGTTTTCCTTGCCCGTGATGTCGAGGTCGTAGGAGATGGAAGCGATGTTGCCGGTCAGGGTGTTGTTCTCACCGAAGCGGATGAAGTTTGCGTAGTCGGTCATTGTGTGTCTCCATTGGTTGCGGTTGCCACCCGAAGGGCAAGCCCCTCGGGCGAAGCCTCCCCGGTCTTTCCGGGGGAATGGCCTCTGACATTCCCCCGGACAGAGGGGGGAGGGCGAAAGCCCGCCCCGCGGCGGTGGTCGGACGGGTCAAGGGGTCGTGACGGGGAAAAAAAGGAAGGTTCGGCCGCAGGCGGAAAGCCGTTTTTTTCCCGGCGCGACAAGCGGCTTCGCCGCGCCTGCCCCTTGATCGGGACGGCCGACGATGTCATGAGGCGAAACAACCAGACGCGGCCCGGAAGGAGGCCTCATCGCCGGGTGCTAAGCGCCCGATGGACAAGCGGTCATCACCAGGATCGGCGGAGGCGGTCAAAGACCGGCTCCGTGCATCGGCATAGAGCGCGGACCGCTCGTACGGGCGAACGGACCGGGCGATCATCGTTCACGACCCGTCGCGCAAGATCAGGCGGACGTTTCCCACGAGGCTCCGGAAAACCCTACGGCGCTATTTGGGAGCGCGGTTTTCCTCCGCTTGGCTACCGTTCGCCTACGGCTCACTCCGGCCGCGGCCGCGCCGCCCGGCGGCGCGGCGGCTGGAAAACAAATTCGGACAGCGCTCGCGCGCAGACTTAGGCTCTGTTGATCGCGCCAGCGCGACGTGAAACGAGCACGGCGCGATCCGGAGAAGATGAAGAATATCGGAGAAATCAGCATAGCGCCGGCCGGCGGCCGGGATTCGGGAATTCTCGACGCGCAAGGAGCGGATGAAGGGCAGCCGCAGGAGCTTCAACATAGTGGCCCGAAGGGGAAGCGGGACCGACTGCCCCCGCTCGTTGCGCTCCGTGTTCATGGGCGGGTGGGGAGTTTCGAGGGGTGGGCGCCAAGGGCACACCTCGAAACCGTCCCGCGCCGCTCGACGCGGCCCGGGACGGTTCCCGGACATTCAGTTATGGGATGCGAGTGGTGCGCCGCCTTGTGCCGGTGGCGCTGATGCTTCGCGCAATCACCTTGCAGCTTTCAACGCTGCCATCTTCTCGCCGATCAACCAAAGCGCCTTGTTGAGCTTGATGTCCTGATCGATGCCGTTCACGGCCCGGGATTTCATGCGGCGCGGCCTGCCCAGATCGTCACGGCCAATGCCGCGTAATCCACCCTTGACGGCGTTTTCCTGCACCACGTTCCAGACCGTCCACAGATCATCGGCGCGGTCATCATGACGGCGTGGAACGAGCAATTGTTCGGCCTTGATCGGGGTCGTCGTTTCGCTTTCGCCATCCCCAAATCGCAGAACATGGGCGGCGTCTGCGAGTACATCCCTTTCGTCGCGGTTTAACTCGAGAGTTGACCAGTCCTGCGGAGCGGCAAGCGTGCGTTCGGCCTCGCCGAGAACGCGATAGGTGCCCTCGATGACCTTGTGCTGCACATCGCCGGAATGGCGCACCTTGATCGCATCGATCGTGCCGGTCTGCGTCACCAGCGAGTTCAGGCAACGCACGCGGAAAAGCCCGGCCATCAATTCGTAGGCGCTGGTTCCATCATTGGCGTTCTTGAGAAGGATTTCGCAAACGGTGTCGCCAACATGATAAACCTTGCCGTCGTCGATGCGGCGCATGCGAATGAGGTGCTTGGTGAAATCGGCCTTGCCCTCGGTGCGGCTGCGCGATTGCTTCGCGCCAACGGGCATGAAACCTTCCCGCATGAGACCGCGCAGAATCTCGATGGTTGGAATGGGCTGGAACCGTTCAGACCGGCTTTCGTGGGCGGTCACGGCGAAGATGGAAGGGGCGATGCGGCGCATTTCGGTTTCGGTCAGCGCCCGGCCAGGGTCGAAACGTGCGGTCTCGGTGTAGATGCTCATTGTCTGTCTCCAAGTTTTCCCGTTGCCATCCCGAAGGGCAAGCCCCCTCGGGCGAAGCCTCCCCGGTCTTTCCGGGGGAATGGCCTCTGACATTCCCCGGGACAGAGTGGGGAGGGCATAGCCCGCCCCTCGGTGGCGGTTGTCCGGGTCAAGGGGTCGTGGCGGGAAAAAACGGAAGGTTCGGCCGCAGGCGGAAAGCCTTTTTTCCCGGCGCGACAAGCGGCTTGCCGCGCCTGCCCCTTGATCCGGGCGGCCGGCGATGTCAGGGGCGAAAACATACAAGGCGGACCGGAACGGGCCTCGTGACGGGGTGCCTCAGCAACCCTATGGACAAGCGATCGTCACCGGGATCGGCGGAGACGGCTAAAGGCCGGCTGCGTGCCACCGGCATAGAACGCGGTCCGCTCGTGCCGGGCGGATGGCCCTCTACTCCGCCCAAGGAATTGCCCTTGCGGATGAACCCGCAATAGACGGCGCTTCAGCAGCGGAGAATCGACTAGGCAGTTGCCAGACGCGATCGGCTCGTTGATGTTGGATCCTGGTCTAACGTGAGATGCAGGAATCCGAAGTATGGCCGAACCCCGATCGCCGCGGCTTGCCGTCCTCATCGACGCTGACAATGCGTCCGCAAAAATCGTCGATGGGCTATTCGAGGAAATCGCCAAGATCGGCGAGGCGAGCGTTCGGCGCATCTATGGTGACTTCGCCAGTGCCCGCTCCAAGGCCTGGATCGATGTTCTCGCAAGACACGCGATCATCCCTCAGCAGCAATTTGCCTACACCACCGGCAAGAACGCTTCCGATATCACTCTCGTCATCGACGCGATGGACCTCTTGCACAGCGGCCGCTTCGACGGCTTTTGCCTTGTGTCCTCCGACAGCGATTTTACCCGCCTCGCCTCGCGCATCCGTGAGCAGGGCGTCGATGTTTTCGGATTTGGCGAGCAGAAGACGCCCGAGAGCTTCCGGCAGGCATGCCGGCGTTTCATCTATACCGAAAACCTCCTGCCCACAGTCGCCTCCAAGCGCCGCTACGCCCATTATCAAGAAGGTGATCGCCCAGATGGAAAGCGAGGACGGGTGGGTGCCGCTCGGCGCGGTCGGGACACAACTTACCAATCTGGCGTCCGATTTCGATCCGCGAACGGAAGACAAACGCTTTCGACATCGATGACGCCGAGGGTCGCCCGCTCCGCATCCGGGTCAAGCAGAAATCTTCCCGGAAAAAGAGCTGACCGACATCGGGCCTAGCTCGATATGTCAGATCGCCGGGGCTCGTTCGCGCATCGGAAAGATGCCGGACCAAGACCGCTCCCAGCGCTGTCAGGAAACAATGAAGAGCATCGGAGAAATCAGCATAGCGCCGGCCGTTGGCCGTGATTTCGGGAATTCTCGACGCGCTAGCGGCGGACAAGGGCAGCCGCAGGAGCCGCAACATAGTGGCCCGCAGGGGCGGCGGGACCGACTGCCCCCGCTCATTGCGCTCCTTCGGGCGGGCGGGGAGTGTCGAGGGGTGGGCCGCCAGGGGCACCCCTTGACCTGCCCTGCGCCGCTTCGATAGCGGCTCGGGACAGGCGAACGCGGGATCGATGTCGACATGGCGAGGGCGCGATATCGCCTCCGCCTCGTGGTCCACCTTTAGAACAGCCTGAGCTGGCCGGTCTTTTCGACGCCGAAGGACGATGCTTCCGGGTTTGCAGGGTTGGGGCGAACGGCATGAGCAGCCTCACTTCCGGGAGTTGCGGGCATGGGCACCGGCGCTATCGCCATCCCTTCCCGCTCGGCGCTCCTGAGCTTTGCTTTCCAGCCGCCGATGACGTGGGCGAGCGTGCGCCACTCCTCATGAAACTTCATTGCGAGGCTGTCACCGACCAGAACGATTGCGGGGATATGCAGAAGCGATAACTGGATATACGCCATGTGAACGGCGCGGCGGTCGATATCCACGGCGGTCACATGCAATAATTGCTGATAGTTGAAACCGGCGTCCCGTATCGCTTCGGCAAGGGCGACGATCATCGCGCCGCTGCCAACGGCGGGTTCCTGCGCGACCATGAAGCCGCGCTTTTCGATGATCTTGCCGATCTCTTCCTTGCTGCCCGTGAGCATCAGCGCCATCATCCGGCAGATGGGATAGGGCGTGAAAAACTGACCGCGCGCCTTGTTGTGCAATTCGAGCGCATGGAAGGTCGCGCCAAGGATATCCTGCGGCGCGTCCTCCATCGCCATCGTGACTTCCCCCATGATCCGGGTGAACGTCTCGACGGTCAGCCGGTCATATTTGCCGACGATTTCGAGATACCGCGCCTCTCGCNTCTTGAAATTCACGAGATCGACAGCGTTGCTCATGGAGATGGCCGCGCATTCGCACCAATCGGAAAAGACCGAATAGAGGTCGTGCTTGTAGCGGCATGCCTCGAAAAGCTTGACTATGGTTTTGAGGCGGGAATTGTTCATCGAATGGCCCGAAAGCTGAATCGTTCCCGCCTGCGGAGGCTGGCGTGCGCCTGCCTTCCGGGTTGCGGAACGAGGGATGGAAGGGGAAGCAGGCTTGGTGAGGGTACCGCCTGCATGGAGGCAGGAAGGCGGTCGGAAGGCTGTTCTGGAAAGACAAGAGCGAAGCCCTCGGCCCTGCCCTTCAAGAATGGACCGAAAGGTCCATGCGCGCCCGCAGTGGGTCGATGCCACGGCGGGCACTCGGTGCGCTATCGCTCGCGCTCTGCCCGATCCTCGATATAGGTTTCCGGCAGATCGAAAGCCTTGAGGGCGGCACTGAGCGCGTCCTGCACATCGCTCCATTCAACGGCTTCATGACCGGCAAGGTAGGCGCTAATGAGCTTGCAGCAGGCTTCGGCGGCCAAGGTCGGGTCTGGGGTTCGGTCGAACATCGGATTTCTCGTCTGGAAAGGAGGAACCGGCCGCGCGGGAGAAGCGCGACCGGCTGGCGGCGGCGGCGAACTATTCCGCTGCCATCGGGAAGGACTGCGCGTCGGCCTCGGCTTCCGCGTTCGGATCGGCCGCGATCCGGACAGGGGCCGGGAGCCAGCCAGAACCCCTGATCCGCCGCTCCGCGATCAGGACGGCCTCGGCTTTCTTGGATGCAGCCGAAACAGCAAGGGCGGCTTCCGGTCCCTGCGCTTCAAGAATGGCCTGTTCGATCCCGCGACGATTTACGTGGTTGAAATAGCTGTCGGCAGTCGTTTCAAACCAGTCCGTCATAACGGCCTTGAGGGCACGGCCAAGCTGGTTCGCCTGTTCGATACCGTTGCGGCGGTCAGTGAATTTGGCCTCGACCGCGTTGATTTCGTAGGGACTCGTTGACCGAGTACGACCCGCTGAGGTGGAAGTCATTGGCGATCATGGGGTAATTAAAGCGGCTTCGTTCAATCTTGAATCTGGTTAGGCGCGACACTTTAGGGAATCGTTCCGAGAGGCGCTGGCGCCTGTCCCCAACAGGTCTTCCGCCAGGGCGATATCATAAGGGTAGTCGGGCTCCTCGAAGCCAGGCGACCCCAACTCCCCTTCCCTTCCTCGTCCGGCATAGAAGGTTCCAGGCACGAACATATGCGGGAATTGCCGATTCAGAGCGGCGGCGACCCCTATCGGGTATTCTACGCTTTAGCCGGCGGGCGAGACGCCTTAGAGCCTGGAACTGATGCGCATCATCGACGAGGCCTTCATGGGGAAGCCTTGGCATGGCTCCAGCCAGATGGCGTGGCACCTGCGGCATCAAGGCTGGTACGTCGGCCGCAAGCGAGTCGCGCTGCTTGCCGGATGGCCGAAAGGCTCATCATCGGGGACGATCCCCCGGAATGTCGGACCTAAAAAATCGGCTGACGAGCAGAAGGGCAAAGCCCGCCGAGACCGCAGTCAGGCATGTGCCCCACATGATATCGGCGATCGTCAGCGTCAAAGACCAGTTCTTCAGTGTAGCCAGGTTGGTCAGATCATAGGTTGCGTAAGCCGTGAACGCGAGGACCGCGCCATGCACCAGTGCCGTAGCAACGGAGTTCGCAGCAAGGCCCGGTCGAACGGCCAGAAACACAATGCCGGCAGCATAGAACAAATAAAACAGGATTGCTGGGGCAAGTTTGAATTCGCTGAGCAGCATGTCGCCGATGGCCGGCCGATAGAGCCTCTCTACCATGACGCTCAGCCAGACGAAATCGATGGCGACGAGAATGATGATTGTCGCCAGATAGGCAGTCACGATCGATTTTATCGGCTTTTCCATGTTAGAAATATCCTGGCCTAGTTGATCCGCGTCCAGTCGACGCCTTTGCAGAGAAGGCCCGCAACGACGCACCCGCGCGTTGTCATCTTGTCACCGTTGACCGTCACCGTGACCTTGTAGGTCAAGTCGCGTTGCGGGTCGAAAGCAGTGCCGGAATAGACTCCGTCAGGCCCGGGCTTGATCGCCATCACCAGCTTGTCGCCCTTCTTTTCCTTCGGCATCCCGGCTTGATCCAGGTGTTGACGACACAGATGTCGGAACCGCATGGCGATATCCTGACTTTCGCATTTCCGTCGCCACGCGCCCATTGGCCGTCAATGTCCGCCGCCTCGGCGACGTGGGCAAATCCGGCAGTCACAGCGAACAACGTCAAGGTGATAAATCTTTTCATCTGTCTTCTCCTGTTCAATGCCTTACGCATGCTCGATTGTATAAAGACCGACGTTGATGCTTCCCTCCTCGAAACCTGCCTCGCAATAGCAGAGGTAATAGTGCCAGAGGCGCCTGAAGCGCTCGTCGAAGCCTTGAGCGGCAATGGCCGGCCAATGCGCATGAAAACGGGACCACCACTCGGCGAGCGTGCGGGCGTATGACTTGCCGAAGTGTTCGACCCCGGTCAGCGTGAGGCCGGCCGCCGTGACCGCATCCTCAAGCGCCGGGTCGGAAGGCAGGAAGCCACCGGGAAAGATGTATTTCTGGATGAAATCGATGCTGCCGCGATAGGCCTCGAAACGGCTTTCGTCGATCGAGATGATCTGTAGAACCGCACGACCGTCCGGCTTCATGCAGCGTTTCAGCGCACCGAAATAATCTGGCCAATAAGCCTCGCCGACGGCTTCGAACATCTCGATCGAGACGATCCGGTCGAACTGCCCTTCCGTGTCGCGATAGTCCTGCAGCCGCAGATCGATCCGGCTCTCATTGCCTGTCGTGGCAACCGCTTTCCTTGCCCACGAAAGTTGGGCTGGCGAAAGGGTAATTCCGAAAACGTTGGCATTCGATCGGGTTGCAAGCTCAACCGCCAGCGCTCCCCAACCACAGCCGATTTCCAGAATGCTTTCGCCCCCGGAAAGCACCAGCTTATCCCGGATGACATCAAGCCGTTTCTGCTGAGCGGCCTCGAGGCTCTGTGTCGTCTCGTCGAAGATGGCCGATGAGTAGAGCATCAGAGGGTCGAGCCATTGCTTATAGAAATCATTCCCGAGATCGTAGTGGGCTTCGATATTGCGGCGGCTGCCCTTCCTTGTGTTGGCGTTCAACAAATGGCCGATCCGGTTCACGAACCGCATCATGACGTTGCCGTCGATCACCGGAGACAGCGCATCGCTGTTTCTGGCGGCCAGGCGGATCACCGCCGTGAGGTCGGGCGTCGTCCAGTCGTTGTCGAGAAACCCTTCCGCAAATCCGATATCGCCCGCGACGATTATGCGTCGAAGTGCTCGCCAGCGGTGGAGAACGACCGTCGCCTCAGGCCCATGCCCTTTTCCGACCTTTTCGATCACCGCCCCGGACGGAAGAATGATTTTCAAACAACCATGCGAAAGTCTGTCGGTCAGACGCGATATCATGCGGCCACCAACGCCAAGCTTAGGGGTGTCTGTCGGGCTTGTGAACGGCATATCAGAATATTCCTCAAGCCGGCTCATGAGTTCACCTTCTGAAAATGGTCGAGATCGCTGGAGGGAGTGCAGACGAACGAAATTGGCCGCTCGGGAGGTTTCGGCCGAAGCCGCAGCCGGATGCCCTTAAGCCAGATCTTCAGCGCTTCCCAGTGAATGCCGCCCACAACCCGCAATGTCAGCAACGGAATTTTGAAAAAAAACCTTCAAAAGCGCCGCGTCCGTCAACTCGCACCGCCGCGCTAGATGTCGGGCCGTCAGCACCGGACCTTCATCATCCGACGTAACGATGCGGATCGCTAGCGTATCGGCCGGCGGCGACACGCGGAATTCATAGCGGAGATCCATGTCCATGAACGGCGATACGTAAAAGGCCTTGTCGCAGTGCTGGACGACTACGCGCTCGTCCGGATGCTCGACCGGGATCATGTAGCCGTGACGTTCGCCGAACGTGTTATCAACCTCCCAAAGGATGGCGCGCAATCGTTCATCCCGTCCATAACAGAAGAAGACGCTGAGCGGATTGAAGACCCCGCCGAAAAGCCGCGGCATGGTCAGAAGCCGGATTGGACCGCCATCCGGCTCGACGCCGGCAGCAAGCATCGCGCATTCCACCTGGATGCGAAGATCGGAGCCGGAACGGTCGCCGCGATCCACATTGTAGAAAGAGAACACATTGAACCGATCGACCGAAAAGAACCTTAGACGGCGGTCGAGCATTTCGAGTTCATCGAGATCGAGAAGCAGCGAATAAATGCGATAGGAAAGTTTATGCGGCCTCGGCTTTTTCCGCGCATGCGTCACGTGGCCAGAAAACAGACCAGAGTGCAATCCGCGCGTCATGCGAAGGCCTCCTGTTCGATCGGCAGGTCAACCGGCCTGACGACAAGTTTACGCACGATGCGGGCGCTCTCTTGCGCGACGCGCCATGGCCGGCGCATCCCTCCAAGATCTTCGGCAACCGCAAGCCCCGCCTGAATGCCATCCTCATGGAAGCCTGAACCGAAATAGGCGCCGCAAAACCAGGTGTTGCGGACACCCTGCAGACACCAGATCTCCTGTTGCGCGCGGTCGGTGCCCAGATTGAAAACCGGATGTTCGTAGGTTTCTCGTCGAATGACGGTTTCTTCGCGCGGTTCGCTGCGAGGATTGAGGGTGACAAACGTGGCGGGTGCATGCCCAAGCGGCTGCAGCCTGTTCATCCAATATGTGATCGACGGCTGCGTCGGCTGAGCGCCTGGTTTGGCGCGCGTGTCGGCGACGTAGTTCCAACTCGCCCACGCGGCCCGGCGTTTTGGCATCAAGGCGACATCGCCGTGAAGAACCGCTTCATTGCGGGAATATTGGAAGGCGCCGAGGATCCGCCGTTCTTCGTCGGATGCATCTGACAACATTCGCAGCGCCTGGTCTGCATGGGTCGCAATCACGACGTCATCGAACATATGATTGGCGCCCAGGGCATCCCGGATCTGCACCTGACCTCCATGGCGACGGATTGCTTCTACCGGGGTTGAAGTCCGGATACGGTCGGCGAACCTGTGGGTCATGCGCGCCACATATTCGCGGCTTCCGCCTTTCACCGTTCGCGAGATCGGCCGGCCCCATAGATCGAGCAAACCGTGGTTGCAGCAGAACTTTATGAAGCTTGCGGCCGGATAGGCGCCGATTTCCAGGGCTGGTGTCGACCAGATTGCCGCGGCCATCGGATAGAGGTGATCGTGGCGGAAGGCTTGTCCATAGCCGTTGCGCGTCAGGTAATCGTCGAGAGAAATACCGCCCATGGCGTGCAGGTCACGTGGCGCGAAGCGGTAGAAGCGGAGAAGATCGCGCATCATCAACCAGAAGCGAGCACTGACGAGATTGGACTTTTTGCGCCAGCAGACCAAGACCGGTTCCACCGGAATATTCGAAAACGCCATCATCCATGGAGACGGCAAACGACATGTTGGATGCGGCTGTCGGCACATCGAGCATGCGAAAAAGAGCCGTCAGATTGGGATAGGTGACTTCGTTGTAAACGATGAACCCGGTATCGACGGCGACCGGCCCGGAGGCAGTTTCAAACTCAACCGTGTTGCTGTGACCACCAACGCGGTCCGACGCCTCGAATACCGTGACGTCATGGCGTTCAGACAATAGCCACGCTGCAGAAAGGCCTGAAATTCCGCTTCCCACGATTGCGATGTTCAAGCGTTTGGCACCCGTGTTCCGCTCGTGAATTGCCATAAAATCCTCTCGCCGCGTCCGTCGTAGACGTTGATTTCCGTTGTTTCTCGCCAAGGTACGAGTGGTCGTTCGGAATAGTTTCGTCGGTGGGCGGATTTTTCGAATTATTTTCCGGCAGCGCGAAACTCAATCGCGCCGGTCGCCGTACATGCCCTCGCAGCTTATTTTCGCCGATCGAGAAAACGATGGATTTTTTACTTCTGCTCATCATCGCAATCTGGCTGTCGCTGGCCATGGCAGGCGCCTGGGCCATCCAGCGCGCGCCAGGCATGAGCGGCTGGATCGATACGATCTGGTCCGCGGCCGTCGGCATAGGCGGCATTCTCGCAGCACTTTTCGCGCAGGGAGACTTCGACCGGCGCGTCGCTGTTGTCATCATCGTCGCCGCCTGGGCGCTCCGGCTCGGCGCTCATATCGGGTCACGGACCATTGGCGGTGGCGAAGACCCGCGTTACGCCAAACTCATCGAGGAATGGGGCGATAGCGCCGCCTGGCGCCTCCTCATCTTTCTGCAGATCCAAGCTCTGGCCGCTTTCATTCTGGTTCTGGCCGTCTATATCGCGGCGGCAAACGATACGCCCTTCCCCCGAACCATCGACCTCCTCGCGATGGCGGTCGCGATCGTGGCACTCGGCGGCGAAGCGATTTCAGACGCCCAGCTCGCCCGTTTCCGCAGAACCCCGCAAGCTAAAACTGAGGTTTGCGAAACCGGTCTCTGGCGCTACTCGCGCCATCCCAACTACTTCTTCGAATGGCTCTTCTGGTGCTTGTGGCCGCTTTTCGCACTGGGTCAGCCGATCTGGAGCTGGCTGTCGCTGCTGGCGCCGCTCCTGATGTACTGGCTGCTGGTGCATGTCTCCGGCATTCCGCCGCTCGAAGAGCACATGCTGCGTTCGCGCGGCGAAAAGTTTCGCGCCCTGTCGCGCCGCGTCAACGCCTTCTTCCCCGGCCCCCGCAGGGCTGAGAACCATCCTCGAAAATCCGATCATTCAGGAGAGTCGCAATGAACATGCTGGCCTTCGCCATCAATACTGCCGAGCGCGCCCCGCTCACCGACACCATGACGCTCGCCGGCATCGATTTTCTTTGCAGTCGAACCAAGCGCAAGCTCGCGACGACGACCGCGGATGCGGAACACCTCTTCGTGGAAACCATGGACCGTTTCCCCGTCGCCACCCATACGGACGAGGCCAACCGCCAGCACTACGAAGTGCCCGCCGAATTCTTCGCACTCGCGCTCGGGCCACAGCGGAAATATTCCTGCTGTCTTTATCCGACCGCCGAAACCACGCTCGAAGAGGCCGAGACCTATGCGCTGGCCGAAACGGCGAAGCATGCGGCGATCGTCGACGGCATGAGCATCCTGGAACTCGGCTGCGGCTGGGGTTCGCTTTCACTCTATCTCGCACAACAGTTCCCGAATTCGAGTATCACATCCGTCTCGAACTCCGCCTCCCAGCGCGCCTACATTCTTGACCGCGCCAAACGACTCGGGCTGCACAATCTCGCCGTCATCACCGCCGACATGAACGACTTCTCGACCGACCAGCGATACGACCGCGTGGTTTCGGTGGAAATGTTCGAGCACATGTCGAACTGGCGCATGCTGCTGGAGCGCATCCGCAACTGGGTGAAGCCGGATGGAAAGCTTTTCCTGCACGTGTTCACGCACAAGGATCGCTCCTACCGTTTCGACCACGACGATCCGTCCGACTGGATCGCCCGCCATTTCTCACCGGTGGCATCATGCCGGCTCACGATCTGCCGCACCGTTTCGGCGATCTCTTCAAGGTTCAGCAGGAATGGCGCTGGTCGGGCACGCATTATCGCTGCACCGCGCTGGATTGGCTCGCAAATTTCGACCGGGAAATCCATCGCATCCAGCCGATTTTCGCAGAAGTTTACGGCAGGGACGCAGCCCTCTGGCAGCGCCGCTGGCGGCTGTTCTTCCTGGCCACCGCCGGCCTGTTCGCCCATGACAATGGCGATGTATGGGGCGTCTGCCACTACCTTCTTGCACCGACGGCATGACGACCGAACCGCGGCCGATACTCGATCCCCTCACCCAGGCCACTGTCACGGTTGCCTGGGTCATCGTCCTGAACAAGCCGTTCTATCCGCTCTACGTCTGGTATCTGGTCGGCAATGGCGTAACAGCGTCGCTCGGCACGTTGATATCGGCACCGCTTTTCCTGGCGATTCCGTTGCTGGCTCGGCGGTCGCCATTCATGGCTCGTATCGCATTGCCGGTTGTCGGCACGTTCGACACGCTGTTCGAAACGAAGCTTTTTGGTCAGGCTTCAGGGACCGAACTGTTTTTCGCAGCCTGCATCATGCTCGTAGCGCTGTCTTGTCGAGCAGAGGAAAAATGGTGGCAGCGCGGCATGGCTGTGTTGGTCTTCGCAGTCTTCGTGGTTTCGCGCAGTCATCTCGGTCCACCGCTGCATGTCTGGACGGATAGCGATCTGGCAATCCTGTTCAATCTGAACGCCTTCGCCTTTGCCAGCCTCATGACCTTCATCGCCCTCCGCTATTCAGGCATTCCGCGCGCTCAAGGATCCGATCCCCTCAGTCGCAGTTAATTCATGACGGAAATGCCGAGCTTTATTTGATCGAAATGGCGAAGAACCGGCGCCCTGGAGCACGATCGCCGGACCCATCGCCATGGCTTCGTTCGCGACCTGTTCCGACTATCGTGCGTATCGGCCTCAGCGCACGTGCGGATCTCTGTCCCGCCGAAGGCGAGACGCAGCGATAGCATCGATCTCCGGCGCTAGCAGATCGTGTTTCTCGGCGAAGGCGGCAAACAGGCCGCGCGCGGTCTCCGCTTCGATCTCGCCGCGCAGCGCCGCGCGACAAGCCTTCAAAGCCACCGAGTGGGCGGTATCCCTGAGCGACGCAGGCCATTCGGAAAGATGCCTGTAGGCATCCATGACGCTGCAGACCTTGGCCGGAAAGCCCAGTCCAACAAGAATGGACACAGGTTGTTTGAACATGTCGGGTTTCATCACTCTCTCCTTCCCAACCCGGAATGTCGACGGAGCGCCGTCACGACGGCGCCCCTTTCTCCTCAGTTCTGATTACGCGGCTTTCTGCGCTTCGATCTGCGCCGGGGCAGCCGGTTCGGCTCTAGCCGGGTTGGTCTGGATGTCGATCTTTCGCGGCTTCAGCGCTTCGGGAACCTCCCGAACCAGATCGATGGAGAGGAGACCATTCCTGAGGTCAGCTCCATTCACCCGGACATGATCAGCGAGCTCGAAGCGGTGCTCGAACGGGCGACCNGCGATTCCACGATGCAGGTAACCTTCGTTGGCCGTCTCCTGCTTCTTGCCGGAGACCGTCAAAAGATTGGATTGGAAGGTGATGTCGAGATCATCCTGGGCGAAACCGGCCACCGCGATCGAAATCCGATAGTTGTTGTCGCCGGTCTTGACGATGTCGTAGGGCGGCCAGTCGCTGATCGAGCGGGCGCGCTGAGCGTTTTCCAGAAGATTGAAAACCCGGTCGAAGCCGACGCTCGATCGGTAGAGGGGTGCATAGTCGTAAGATGTTGCCATAGCCATATCCTCCTTGAAGCAACATGGGTACGGGAGCGCCGAAAGCGGCGCTCCCCAGCAAGGCCAGCCCTGGTTCCAGCTGCTGGCGGCAATCGATCTGGTTTTTGCGATTATCGGATTCAAGAGGGCCAAATAAAAAAATTCGACAGTGATGTCCCGTCATTTCGGGAGGAGGTTCTCACTCAACCCTCAATCGCTTGGCCATCCGCCAGTTGCCCATATCCCCCCTCCAAAGCTGAGTTTGGCGGCTTATATAGAGCCGGAATTGATATTCGCTTGCCTGTAGTCAGCCTCTTCAGTCGCGGGCTGGCCTTAGCTGTTGATGGCGGAAGACCGTCCAGATAGGTGAAGGTCTCCCCTTGTTATCGAACCAAGACGACATAATTTCGCAGCTCGAACGTCTAGTTTCTGACGAATTTTAGGGCCGGATAGAGTGTCTGCAGTCGGATTAAACGATAGACTAGCGGCTGCCGGAATAGCGCACATGATCCAACACGGGCTCTGGGATGACTCCATCCTGGGACCGCCGTCAGAATGGCCCGCCTGCCTGACGTCCGCCGTGGACATCATGCTGCCCTCGCACGCCCAGATCGTGATGTTCTGGGGCGACCAGTATGTCGCCCTTTATAACGACGCCTACGCTCCCACGATCGGCCTGAGGCATCCACGCGCATTCGGGCGACCGGCAAAGGAGAACTGGAGCGAGCTCTGGGATGACCTCCAGCCTTTGTTGGATCGCGTCCTTCACGGTGGCGAAACTGTTTCCGCAAGGGATCGGCCTTTTTACATCGAGCGCCACGGACATCCGGAAACCGTCTATTTCGACATTTCCTATTCGCCGATCAAGGACGAAACCGGTACTGTCCGCGGCGTTTTCTGCATCGTCAGCGAGACGACGGAAAGGGTGCGCTCACAGCAGACGCTCGCGGAAAGCGAGGAACGTCTGCGCGTATTATTCTCCCAGTCTGCTGCAGGTATCGGCCAGACCGACCTCAAAGGCCGGATGTCGCTCGTCAACCAGCGCTTCTGCGAAATGCTGGGCTACAAGAGAGAGGAGCTTGTGGGCATCCGTTTCCAGGATCTGACGTTTCCCGACGACCGTCCGGAAGCTGAACGGCTTTTCGGGCGCCTTGTCGAAACCGGCGAACCCTTCGACATGGAAAAGAGATGCGTACGGAAGGATGGAAGTATCGTCTGGACGGCGGTTTCGGTCTCGGCCCTCAAAGATGAAGATGGTTCAGTCCGGCAGGTCGGCTTCATCGCCATTGACATCTCCGCGAGGAAGAGCGCCCAGGAAGCGGAACGTCTGCTTGCGTCCATTATCGCTTCCTCGAATGATGCCATCCTCAGCATCGATCTCGACATGACGATCACCAACTGGAATGCCGCTGCCGAAAGGCTCTACGGATACACTCGCGACGAGGCGGTGGGAAAGTCGATTTTGATGCTCGTTCCCGAAGCGCGCCGTGACGAGGAGCCGGAAATTCTTCGGAAAGTTAGCGCCGGACAGGTCGTGGAACATTACGAAACGCAGCGTCGAAGGAAGGATGGGCGCCTGGTCGACGTGCAGCTCAGCGTTTCCCCCATCTACGACAGCCATGGAAAAACGATCGGCGCCTCCAAGATGTCGCAGGACATCACCGCCCGAAAGGAGGCCGAACGTCTGCAAACGGTGCTGACGGGCGAGCTCAACCACCGCGTCAAGAACGTGTTCTCCACCGTCATTGCCATCGCGAGACAGACCTTGGACCGGGACGAGGCAGGCCAGGGGCAGGTCGCTGCCTTCCAGGAACGCCTCATGTCGATGGCGAAGGCGCACGATCTCCTGACGCATCGGGACTGGCAGCGCGCCGATCTCGCAGAACTGGTTAAACAGGTGCTGGAACCCTATCCGCCCGAGCGCTTCGAGATCGACGGCTGCCCGGTGCTTTTGCCTCAGAAAGCGGTCGTATCATATTCCCTCGCCATCCATGAACTTGCGACGAACGCGGCGAAGTATGGCGCATTGTCAGTCGCTCAGGGCAGGGTCTCGATTTCCTGGAACTATCAAATAGCCAGCGCGAGGCTCCATTTCAAATGGGTCGAACGGGGTGGTCCGACAGTACAGCCACCGACACGAAGGGGTTTTGGTTCGCGTCTGGTCGAGAGACTTCTGGCAACCGAGCTGAATGGCCGTTCCAAGATCAGTTATGATCCCTCGGGGGTCATCTGCGAGATCGAGGCGGTCTTGGAAACCGATGCTTGATCGAAAGCGCGGGCGGGTCAGCGCCGACCGGTTTCTCCCAATCGGCCGCCGCTCTCCCCGGTCCTGCGCCTCGCTCACCGACCGCCAGTTTCTAAGCCGGAGCGCTCGATATCTGAATCCTTGAAGTTGAAATTCGTCGGCCTAATTGTCTCGTGCCTCTCGTCCCCGAGTAAAAAAGCGGTCGGGCAAGAATCGCTTTCTCGATCGGACGGGCGGGAACTTGAACGCTCAACATGCATTACGCCCGTGATTGAAACACCAGGTCACCATGCAGGAAAACGATCAAAATCGATCCGAAGCGCGAGATGCCGGAGAGCGACTTGTTGCCCGTCACGTTCGCGAAGACCCGTTTGCGGCGGCCTTCAAGGCCACGCGCATGCCGATGATCGTCACCGATCCGAACCAAGCCGACAACCCCATCATATTTTGCAATACCGCCTTCGAGAAGCTGACAGGCTATTCAAGCAGCGAGGCGGTCGGTCGCAACTGCCGCTTCCTGCAAGGCCCCGAAACGAACCCGACAACGGTGGCTCGGATCCGCGCGGCAATCAGCGCCGGCTCCGATATCGCCATCGACATCCTGAACTACAAGAAGGATGGAGAGCCCTTCTGGAATGCGCTATTCCTATCTCCGGTTCGCGACGAGAACGACAAGATTATCTACTTCTTCGCTTCCCAACTCGATTTCACCAATGTGAGATCCCGAGAGGCCGATCTGGCAGCCGCGCGTCATCGTGCCGAAGAGGAAGTCGCCGCGCACACCGAAAAACTGGAGGCCGCGCTCGAAGCCAGGTCACTGCTCGTCCACGAGGTTGACCACCGCGTCAAGAACAACCTCCTGACCATGGCCTCGATCGTGAAACTCCAGACCCGTATCACCAGGGATGAAGGCCAGAAGCGCGCTTTGATGTCCGTGCTGAACCGCGTTGAGGCCTTGAGCACCGTCCAAAGAAAACTGTTCCCGCTGGAGGACGTCTCCCGGTTCGACGTCGCGGACTTTACGAAGGAACTCGTCACCGATCTTGTCGAAGCTGTCGGGCGCAAGGATATCCGGCTGACGCTTGATCTGCATCCGCTGTATGTGCCGGCGGTGAAGGCGACGCCGCTGTCGCTGATCGTCAACGAGCTTGTCGGGGACGCCGTCCGGCGCGGTTTGAGCGATGGCGGCGGCGACATCCATGTCGTCGTCAAGCGTTTGAACGGCCATTTCCTTATCAGGGTGGAGGATACCTCGATACCGGTCGAGGTCGATGCGGAGACGGCCGAGATCGGTCGCATTCTTCTCGAAACCTCCGCCAGGCAGGTTGACGCGAAAATCGAGAAGCGGATCGACGGGCATCGGACAATGGTCGATGTCACATTGCTGGTCGACTCACAGGAGAGCAGGCATTGAAGGTTATGATTGTCGAGGACGAGATGCTGCTCGCCATGGAGCTTGAAACTGAGGTCGAGATGGCCGGGCACGTGGTGACCGGCACGGCGATGAACCGCAAGCAGGTCGGCGACCTCCTGCGAGCGCATCGCCCGGATTTTGCTTTCGTCGATATTCATCTCCAGGACGGTCCAACGGGAATCGACATCGGCCGCGACCTGGCGTCCAAGGGCATTCCCTACGTATTCGTCAGCGGCAACATTAAGAAGGTCCCCGCGGATTTCGCAGGCGCATTGGGTGCCATCGAAAAGCCCTACACGATGAATGGCATGAAGAACGCTCTTGCCTACATCTCGGCGATCCTAGTGGGTGAGGAAGATGTCACTCCGCCCGCNAGCCTTGTGCTGGCTGGCGACGATGTCCTGACCACTGTGTCCGCGGGCACCCGTNGTCCAGCCTTGCTGTGCGACGCTCAGCACATCCAAGCTCGTCGTGANTGACGACATCNGGGCGATGTCACGTTTTTGATCACCGGCCATCCGCAACGATGATCGACGTCCATCTGTTCGACGTCCGCCGACCCGTGTCTAGGTCGGCTACGCTGGTGGATCTTCGGCTTGTCACTTATCGGCCGCCTCCATCCGCCGAACCATGGCGGCGCGGCTGCGCTTGTGGATTAGACAGGTGGTGGGTCTGGATCCTCCACCGGTACCGGCTGCGCCTCGCTTATGCCGGCAAAGGCCTCGAAGCGGCGGACGATCGTGTCGACGTAATGCAGCGCCGTCCATATCGCACCGTCATAGTGAGAACTGTTTACCACCGTATTCGCGATTTGTAGCGCATCCCGCGTTAAAGCTGCGCTAACCCGACGCCAGGGCAGGCGAGGTAAGCCTTGATGGGAAAGAGCAATGTCGCGGGCTGCCCTAGAACTGCGCTATACGGCTTTGCCGAGCACCCCGACGTGCCCCGCGCTCTCGCCCCCCTCACCGGGCGCGTGCCGAATTTCAATCCGATAACCGTACTATACTTCCTCAGCCGGCAGACCCTCGTGCCGTCAAGAAACCCGGCATGGCGCTCTGGGGCGAGAAGCTGTTTGCCGCGATGGTACGCAATTCCGAAACGCCGATGTCTTTCTTCAAATTGCCTGTTATCCGCGTCGTCGAATTGGGCAGCCAGATCGAAATTTGAGAGAAAGCGGCACAGCCCATCGATCAAAGAGCCCGGCGAGGCCTTTCGACAAAACGGGACCTGCTGGCCTTACTGGGTTGGACAGGGCGATGCAGGACACTCCGACCGATATCGCACACCGCAAAATGCCGAACTGCTCGACGACGCCAAATATATGCGGGGCGGGGCGATGGCCAGTATCCCCGCCGGGAGCGAGGGACTCGGTCTATTCGCACGGCTCGACGAGGGGATGGTATCGCAACGAAAGTCCTCCGGCCGCCGATGCGCTGGCCGCACGCAAGATCCCGGCCTGCATTCCATCTCGGGCAAACCGCAATCGTGCTCTCCATGCCATAGAGAACCATGCCCACAGAATCGCCGACCAGCAGAAAGTCACAATGTTCACCCAGTAGCCGCGCCATTGGGGTCGTGTATGCCGTTAGGCTGACAATCGGCGTCCCACTCTTCATGGAACGAGACTGCGGGGTTCATGCTCATACTTCCACTGAACAGAAAAACATCTTGTGCGTCATCCCGATCCGGCCCGAGCCGACATCCCATGCGTACTCCCCTCTAAGCATCAAATGTGCTGCTCACTATCGGCTACGCTCGGGCATCCTCACTTCGTTGGATGGGACCGTGCACTCAGCTTGTTTCCATCAGGGTCGCGAAGATATGCAACGAATGCCCCGTTCGGACGCTCCGCAGGCGGGCTCTCAATTGCTGTCCCACCGTGCGCAGTACCAGCAGCATGCCACGCGAGAACATGGTCGCTACTCGCGGCGGCGATACCGATGGTCCCACCATTGGCTGCGGTCGCTGGTTTGCCGTCGATCGGGGTTGTGATCATGAGCCGGCCCCCCTCATGGACGTAGATCAGGCGGCCCCTCGCATCCATCTCGCCGGGCTTGCCTCCCAAGGCAGCGAATGTGGCGTCGTAGAAATTTCTGGCGCGCTCCAGGTCATTGCTGCCAATCATGACGTGGGTGAACATGTTTCTTCTCCAATCGGGTGCTTCTGTAAATGCACTTCCTGACGTTTAACGCTCGAACTTCCGCAAATATTGGGCCGGTGATGTGCCGAGTGCTTTCTTGAACATCGTAATGAACGCAGAAACGGATTCATACCCGAGGTCGCCCGAAACCTGCTGGACCGTCGCCCCGCCTGTAAGGCTTCGGATTGCAATGATCAATTGCAACTGCTGCCGCCAACGGCCGAAGGTCAAGCCGGTTTCTTGCTGAACGAGACGCGCAAGGGAGTTCTCGCTCATTGCCACCCGCTGTGCCCATTGTGCCATAGTACTGCGGTCGGATGGATCCTCCACCATCGCCGACGCGATACGATTCAATCTCCCCTCGGCTGTTAGCGGTAAATGCAGATCCTCCACCGGCATCTGTGACAAAGCCGACAGAAGCAGTTTCGTCATCGTCTCCGTATAAGCACCTGCGACCGCAGATTGGTCAGCCATCTCAATGATGAGCTCTCTGACAAGCGGGGAAAGCGAAAGCGTGCAGCATCGATCCGGCAGATCGGCGGCGCCCGGCTCGATAAAGAGAAAGAACAAACGCGCATTAGCGGTCGCCACGTTGCTGTGCAGCATGCCGCCGGGAACCCATACGCCGCACTGCGGTGGGACCATCCACACGCCGCTCGGAACACGACATGTCACCCCGCCCCGCGACGCCATGACGAGCTGCCCTTTTCTATGCCGGTGCTCGGGCGCTTCGCGTTCATTTTGCGAAACGTCAATCCTTACCGCATGCGCTCGTACGCTNGATTGTTCAGGATCCTCCTCAACGAAAGCGTCAGAAAGGGATAACCGCAACTGGTGGGATTTAGTCATCATTTGAGGACATATCTAAATTCCCCTCGGTGCTTTGTCGATAGAGTCTTCCGGAAGAATTCGGAGAATATCGATGGCAATAGACGAACCTCACTCCCATTGGTGGTCTGATATCTTCCAGACCGAATTTCGCCTGCCTCAGAAGCGCGATCGAGGCGGTGGCATCTTGCCTCCACAACATCCGCGCATTGGGTTCGGTCTGGTATCTGCGCGAAGGATGGCGAAAGCCATTCTTGCGAAGGTTCACGGATTTTTTGCCCACCAGCATCCGCTCGAACCCTCTGTTTCGTGCACCGACCCCGTCGAAGCATATATGCATGCGTGCATCGCGGCGACGTTCTTCTGCTACGTCTCGCCCGAACTCTACGGCCTTACCGGCACCACGGACGGGCAAGGCGGCTCGCGGAGGAACCAGCCGTCCGGAGATGACTCATGAGCGTCCGACCGGTTGTCACCACCGGGAACGTGCTCTTTTCGTTGAAGACATTCCTGGCGGCCATGCTCGCTTATTACGTCGCCATAAGGTTCGATCTGCCACGACCGTTCTGGGCGGTGGCAACCGTCTACATCGTTGCTCATCCGCTGTCTGGAGCGATCTCTTCGAAATCGGTTTACCGGCTGATGGGGACCCTGATCGGTGGCGCCGCGACAATCATTCTGGTTCCGAACCTCGTGAACGAGCCGATCCTGCTGTCAGCAGCGATCATCGCCTGGGTGTCGGTATGCACGTTCATCAGCCTTCTCGATCGCACGCCTCGCAGCTATGCGCCGCTTCTTGCCGGATACACGGTACTGCTTGCCGGGCTGCCGTTGGTCACGGCGCCAGAGAACACCTTCGACACAGTTGTCGCCCGCGTCGAGGAGATCGGGCTTGCGATCCTGTGCGCCTCGATCGTCAGCCACGTCGTTCTTCCGGTTCATGTCGGAACAATCCTCCTAGGGCGAATCGATGCCTGGATGGCTAGGGCGCAAGCGCTCCTTGCGGCAACCGCAACTGCCGAGCAGGATGAAGCCGGAAGCAGGGCGGAACGATATGCCTTGGTGGGGGACTCGGCCGACCTGCGATCGTTCACGGTCCACCTTCAATATGACGGATCGAGGTACCGACATGCCGTTGCGCTGGTAAGGTCGCTACAGCACCGGATGGTGTCCTTGCTTCCTTTGCTCAGCGAGCTGGAGGATCTGCGACACGCACTTGCCAGGCTCGACACCTCGCACGCGAAGCAGACCATGTCCGCGATGGAAGCACTCGGATCGTCTTCAACAAGCGCGTCCGGGATCTTGATGAGCAAAAGTGATGTGCTTGCCTCGTTCGAGTCGCCTCGGTCATGGGAAAGTCTGCTTCTTGCCAATCTGGAGAGAAACCTCAGGAATGTTGTTCAGGTTTCTCGCGAGTGCCAGTCGCTTCGGGACGCCCTCAGGGACGAAAGCGCGGCAAGGGCCGCTCGTCGCTTTGCGTCTCAGGAGAAAATGCCGGCTCCGCATCGTGACATCGGCATGGCATCGCTATCCGCGCTGACTGTCGCAATCTGCCTGGCAACCTCCATGGTCTTCTGGATTGCAAGCGGTTGGACCGACGGGATGACATTTGCACAGATTTCGGGCGTGCTGTGCTGCCTTCTCGCAACCATGGACGATCCGGTGCCAGCCATGCGCAAATTCGTCAGTGTGACGATCGGTTCGATCATTGCAGCGTTCGTCTACGGTTTTGCGGTCCTGCCGACGATCGACAGTTTCGTGCCGCTCGTCGCTGCCATCGGGTTGTTCCTGATCCCTGCAGGGATATGTCTTGCGGTGCCTTCGCTCGCGATCGTCGGCATAGGGCTCTGCATCAACTTTCCGCTTCTTCTCCCCCTCCAGGCACATCAGAGCAGCGACTTCATGACGTTTGCAAACTCAGGTGCCGCGACCGTGCTTGCGATGATCTGGTCGACCATCGTGTGTGGCATCTTCCGATCTGTGAGGGCTGAAACGAATGCCAGACGATTTTTGTCCGTGGCTCAGCGGCATGTCGTCGGGATCGCGAACGGCCGGCGCCCTGAACCGCATATCACCCGCCACCGGGTGATCGATGTGGCAGGCCTGTTTGGCGCCAGAGCGGCAAAACTCCCTCCCCACTCCGACGCCTCCAATGCCGACCTGATAAGGGACTTGCGGGCAGGACTTCACCTAATAGCCGTCCAGGAGCACAGGGATGAAGCGCCAATACCCGTGGGCGTCCAGGTTGACGCAATCTTCTGCGGGTTTCAGGCCCTGTATCGGCTTGCGCCGCTTGAGCGTGGCGACGCCTCGGCACATGTACTCCGACTGCTGGACGCCCTCATCCTTTCGGCGGCGGACCTTAAGGCAACAGACGTCGATACGGAACTGGTGGTGCACGCGGCCGGCCTTCGTCTATGCCTCGCCCCGCAGGCGGATCCTCCGGATTTGACAACCCCCTCAGAGAGGAATGCCGCGTGACCGGACAATTCGACCTCTATGGGGTCTTCCTGCCGTCTTTCTCGGCAATCGCGCTGTGCGCCTACGGCTTGTTCCGCATCCTCACATCGGTTTTCGCCAAGCTCGGACTTTATCAGGCGGTGTGGCATCGCGCCCTGTTCAACCTCGCACTCTACATCACCCTCCTTGGCGGGCTTTCCGCCATTCTCAACTGGTTGCAGACATGAAGAACCTCACGATCACCTCGGGCAGAGCCCTGTTGACCTTGTCCATGGCGGGCTGCGCGGCGGTTCTAAGCTGGCACCTATGGTCGTTCTATATGGAGGCGCCATGGACCAGGGACGCTCATGTTCGTGCGGATATTGTTCGACTGGCACCGGACGTATCCGGACGAGTAGCCGCGGTTGTGGTCTCGGACAATGCTCAGGTGGAGAAGGGAATGCCATTGTTTCGGATCGAAACGGACCGCTTTGAACTTGCGGTGCGCGAGGCAGAGGCTCAGGTGCAAAGTGCGAAGGCTGCGGCGGAGCTAGCGAGGATCGACTTTGAACGATATCAGCTGCTCGCCTCCAGAGAGGCGGCGAGCTTGAAAGAGCGGCAGCATGCAGAAAGCCAGATGCATCAGGCAGAAGCCGCCCATCAATCGGCGCTCGTAGCTCTTGATCTGGCCAAGCTTAATCTTGAACGGACAATCGTGAGAGCCCCGACCTCGGGGAAAATCACGAACTTCGCTCTCCGTGCCGGCAACTATGTGTCCGCCGGAAATGCGGTCGGAGTGCTGATCGAAAGCGAGGCCGTTTACGTGGCGGCATACTTTGAGGAAACAAAACTACCAAGGATCCACATCGGCGACCGAGTGAAGGTCGACATCATGGGAGAGCCGCAATCAGTCAGCGGCCGTGTCGCAGGTATCGCAGCCGGCATCGAAGACCGGGAGCGAAGCGAATCTATGGGCTCGCTTGCAAGCGTCGCTCCGACATTCTCCTGGGTTCGTCTCGCCCAGCGCATACCGGTGAAGATTGAGATTGATGATGTCCCGAACACGGTTCGGCTGACTGCCGGGAGGACCGCAACGGTTTCTGTCGAACCGAATGACAACTAAGAGGCGCCCCATCTTACGCTTTGGAACGGCGGGATCGCATTCTTGCGGCTGCGCCACCCTTCATCCTGCCAACGCCGGACTTGAGGGACTTGCTGNGATGGTGCCTCAACCATGCGGGTTTGAGACACCTACAGCAATGGCTTCTATGAACGTGTTAGCCGGTCTCAACAAGGGCGAGGCCGCCCATAAGCTGAAACGAGCTGTGTTCTTCCACGAGCGAGGCGAGATCCGCGACCGGTCGTTCGAGAGCCAAGCGTTTCACGCCTCTGGTCTCAACCTCGTCGTCAGTGCGATCGTGCACTGGAATACAGTTTATCTCGACCGTGCAATCACACAGCTGAAGCGAGCGGGTCGAGATATTCCTGATACTCTGTTGAAGCCCATCTCGCCGCTCAGTTGGGAGCATATCAACCTTACCGGCATCTACACCTGGGATGCCGAACATCAGATGCCGAGCGGATTTCGATCGCTTCGTCTGCCAGCCGGACTGCGGCGGGTCGCATAAGTTCTCATTCCGTTCGCCGCTAGCGTACGATTTCGCACTCCTTTTGTTCTGGCCCCGAGCCGACGCTGTTCGGGCAAGCGTGCCTCATCCGGCAATGGGGACGCATCGGCGCCGGCGGCCGGCGGCTGGTGCATCATTTCCAGCACGAGGAGGAAGCGGTCGCGCTCTTCCTCACCCTTCTCAGGCAGAAGCGCTCGCGCGGATACGGATCAAAATACCACTCGGCACAAACGGCGATTGTCGGACCGACAACGGAAGGTCCTGGTGCGCAACCCTCGTAGCCCGGGGATCGATGTCCCGCGCCCGTCTGGAGGGACCAAGGGGATCAGGCCGCCGCCTTCACGTCGAACTCGAAATGAAGCTGGTCATAGGGGAATTCGACGCCAACCTCTGTCCGATCCAGGACGCCGGCGTTGACCAGCGTCGTCACGTCCTTATGGACCGCCTGCACATCCCGGCCAACACGGCGGGCGACTTCCCGTATCGCCAGCGGCCCCTTCCCCGCCATCGCCTTCACGATTGCAAGCCGCGACGGCGCAAGAACCTTGTGCATGTCGTCGTAGCTTAAAAAGTTCACCGATGGCGTGGCGGGCACGACGACGCCTTCCAATGCCTTCTGGCCCGCATTCACAAAGCGTGCCCTGGCATCGGAAACCGAGCTCAATCTGATGGCGAGCGTCCTCATGCGAGTATCCTTTCCATGTCCGCCTGAAACGCATCGAACAATGCCTCCAGCGTTGTGAACTCTATCGGTTCCTCGATATCGCCCATATGGCGACGATCGCCCTTGCCGCGCTCATTGTCATAGCGCATCACGCATTCGCCGTTGACGATCAGTGCGAGACGATACTTGAAATTGTGACTGCTGCCGGGAACGAGCGTCGGCACATGCCACAGAACCGTCTCGAAGAAAGCCGTGTCGCTGACGGTGAATCTGGATTTCTCGATCAGCACGGCTTCCATGTTGTTTTCGATAACATCACCCATCGTTGTTGTCAAAAACAACAGCATGAATTCAGCTTTGCGCAGCAAGGACGGCATCGGGGTTTGATGCCCCAGCGCCGGCGCCAGGTGCCGGAAATTCCGGCTCCGCCGAGTAGCCGGCGATTGCCTAAAATCGCTCTCCCGATTAGACGTGCCAGAACCGCAAGGAGGACCAGTTCCGACCCTCCTCACCTCATCCCCGAACTACGAGCGGTTTGAAAACAGCGGCATGATACGCTTCTTCGTCAGGCGGTCGCGGGTCGTCTTCGGCGGATAGGCGGCCCGTATTGATCGGCCAATACTCGCTGCCCTTGTCCTGACGGCAAACCATCGGTGCGCTGAACGCGCGAATGATCGCGCCGCGCAAGGAGCGGAATGAGGGCAGCCGCAGGAGCTTCAACAAAGTTGCCCGAAGGGGAAGCGGGACCGACTGCCCCCGCTCTTTGCGCTCCCTTTTCATAAGGGCGGGCGGGGAATTTCGAGGGGTGGGGCGCCAGGGGCACCCCTCGCACCTGCCCCGACGCCGCTTGGATGGCGGCTCGGGGCAGGAAAGCGGGTTCATCCGCTCGATCCGGTCGTCTTTGATGAACACGGAAGCTGCGCCGCCCTGGGCCGACGGCGCTCGCTGCTTGGACAATCACCTTGCGGCTTTCAGCGCCGCCATCTTCTCGCCGATCAGCCAAAGCGCCTTGTTGAGCTTGATGTCCTGATCGATGCCGTTCAGCCGACACTTCAGTTGACCATCGTCGGGCGCGCTATCGAGGCAAAACTACAATAGTCGTGTCACAGACCCCGGCGCTGTCACACCGGGCGCAATTCTCGGACTGCGTCCGCAAATATCGTGGGTGCTTCCTGCGGAACGTTGTGTCAAGCATGTGACGGCTAACCGATCGGCCCGGCGTCAGCTCTTCATGGAGCTCCTTACAAGTTGCCATTCGCCGCGGAGGACGACGCATTCGCTCAAATGCATCTTAAAATATTCATGCGGCTTTTAGTCCGCATGGGTAACCGTTACGATGTCAGTGCAGAGGAGACTGCGTGCCGGATTTTTTTACGCTTTACCTCGTTGTTATGCTTCTCAATCTTTCGCACTGCCTGATATGGGGTTTGATCGCCTATCGATACAGGGATCTGCGTGCCGCTCGGTTGTGGCTTGCTGGCAGCGCCGCAAGCGTCGCCGGCGGGGTTGCCCTTTCGCTTCAAGGCGAACACGGCTTGATGCTGAACACCGTCGCAGGCAATGGCTTCATTATCTTTGGCTTTTATCTAAACTGGTGTGGCGCACGTTGCTTGTACGGCGACAACGTTGAACGGACCCAAGTCTCATACCTGCTGGGTGGCAGCGTTCTTGTGATGGCGGTGACGTTTCACCTTTGGTATGGCCGTAATCCGGTCTACACATTGGCTCAATCACTCCCGCTCGCGATGACAGCAACGTACCTGATCCGACCCTCTCGCCGGGACCTGGGCGCGATCGTTGCCAGCACAGGCATTGCCGTGGGCGTACTGTCTCATTGCGTCATAGCCGGCGGCAACATGCTCATCGTCACCGGCTTGAAACCTGATCTGCAGCTTTATCAAGCCGCATCGATCGATCTTCTAATATTTTTGTTTGCCGCGGTCATCTGGAACTTTGGCTTTCTCATCTGCGCTTTCGATCAGCTGCAAGCGAAGGTCGAGCAGCTGGCGAATGAAGACGAGCTGACAGGGATCGCCAATCGCCGGATGTTCACGGAACACTTGAACAAAATCTGCGGGAAACAAGCCGGCGCCAATTTCAGCCTGCTGTTGTTCGACCTCGACCGTTTCAAGGCCATCAACGACAGACATGGTCACGCAGCGGGCGACGCGGCACTAAAGCACGCGGCAGCCGTGATAACAAAACAGTTGCGGCAAGTGGACGTCCTTGCGCGGCTCGGCGGAGATGAATTCTGCTTACTATTGCAAGCTGTGACTGCAGCCGAGGCGACGCTTATCGCCAATAGGATCGTGAGCGCAGTCAAAGACACGCCGCTGCTTTGGGAGGGTCTTCAACTGAGCCTTACGGTCAGCATCGGAATAGTATCGTCAGACGGGACCCAGATCAGCCCGGAGACGCTCTTGGATAACGCCGATCGGGCCTTATACGAGACGAAGCGGCGTGGCCGCGATGGGTATTCCGTTTTTGGCTCGCCTGTCGATCAGACCAACAATATCGTCCGGCTTGACCATTTTCCAGCTTCCGGCTCCGCCGTCAGGAGCTAGCGAAGGGTGCCAATGTGTTTATCAAGCAATTACGGCGTGTCTGGCGAAATGAAACCATGCCCGGTAGGATGAAATATCTCTACCGGTTGTTGGGCGATACATGCGCGTTTTCTATTCTACTGTAATTGTCTATCTCGCCGGAGCTCTTGCCGCCCATGCGGCCGACGCGGTTACCTATTCTGGCTCCATAGGCTCTCTGTCGATCATTCTTGAATTGACATCGCCGGGTCCTGATGGCCTTCGGGCTGGGCGTTATGCCTATCTCGCCAAGGGTGGTGACATTCCGCTGCACGGCATGAAGAGCGCCGGCGCGGGTACTCTGCGGCTCGCCGAGGAAAAACCCTGTACGGAAACGCTCTGCAAAACCGCAGGTGGTGACGTCATCGAGGTCGCGCCGATCGCCGCGGAATGGAATTTAAGTACCGATGGTGGCGGAGGGCTTTCCGGGACGTGGCGGGAGAAAGAGACTGGCAAGACCTTACCGGTCAAGCTCCTTAAGAAGGGTAAGAGGGCTATTTCTCCCACGGAACACGATCTGCTAGCCGCCCTCGATCCAAGCTATGCACAAGCCGGTACCGACGAGCCGATTGTACTGACCAAAGACAGCCTGCCGTATGATTTTTTGAAGATGGATCGTCCATTAAAAAAGGGCGTCGTTGAAGATTTCGGCGGTAATAGCTACCGCATGGACGAAGACAGCCGCACGGGGCTTTCCTATCCAGTCGTCCTGACGATCGGGAAGGTCAATCCGGCGCCACTCAACCGCTATCTTTCGCAACAGCGCCTGCAGTTCGCTCTCCCTGCTTTTTGGTGCATGGCGAAGGCCTATCTCGGCTTCGGCTGGTCCGGGCAGGATGCAGAAGGATCGACGGGATACGACGGTGGCGGTTCCGTGGCGGTTGAACATCTGACGACCCGCCTCATGGGCATCGCGGAAAATGGCAGTTATTGGTGTGGTGGTGCGCACCCTAGTAACTTCGGAGACCATCGTCTCGCCGATGCCCGCACGGGTAAGGCGCTCGTGCCCGAAATCCTACTTCGCGGCTGGGTCGCAATCAACGGAGATGGGGCCGTGGTCGATCCTTCTACGGTGGCTGATCCGTCGCTGCTCAGCTTTGGACCAAACGAAGACCTGATCCAGTTCGTTATCAAAAACCGCGACAAATCTGACGACGAGACGGAGAAGGACTGTGGCTTCGACGACCTCATTCGCAGCAATCTCGCTGTCTATTTTACCAAGGACAACCTCGTCTTCACTTTGAAGGGCCTGCCGCACGTCATATTCGCCTGTACCGAAGATCTGTTGCAGGTGCCTCTTAAGGATGCGCGTTCACTCCTCACGGATGTGGGTGTCGGATATTTCGAAGTGCTGGATCGCTAGACCAAGTTGGGGCAGCGTTTCGCTAGCAATAGAGGGCATTGGCCCTGATTGGACTCGAACCATTTACCCGTCGAAAAGATATTCAGGGCGACGGAGGCGGCCAGCCGCAGTGTTTCCGTCTCGGTAAAGCCGGGCTCCACATGTATCCGGGCTATTTGAGGTCGACCTTCGATAAGCGTACCGGTCTTGTCGAGTACTAGCGCGTGAATTCGTGCGATGTTCTCAAGAGGCCGCGCGCCTTTGATCAAGACGCCGAAGTGAGCAGCGCGTGACAAACCCGCCACCAACGCAACGGGAACGGCCAGGATGAGTGGACAGGGCGTTGCCACAACAAGGACGGCGACAGCCCTGATCGAATCCCCTGTGAACCACCAGGCGGCAGAGGCGATCAGCACCGTCACGAAAAAGAATCCAAGTGACCAACGATCAGCCAGCCTGGACATCCGCGCTTGTTGCGCTTCTTCCACAAGGCGCACGATCCCTGCATAGATGCTGTCCTTCGCCTCATGCCTGGCGACCAGATCAAAAGCATCTCCGGCATTGGTTGAGCCGCTGAGCACTTCGTCACNCTCTGCCAACTTCACGGGAAGGGACTCGCGGGTCAGGGCGGCCATATTGATGAACAGCTTCGCGGACGCACCGGTTCCGTCGACAGGTACGACATCGCCTTGGCGGATGAGCAGCCGATCGCCTTTCGTATCGAATTCACGGGAACCTCTTCAAGACCGCTATCGACATATCGGGTAACCGTTCAAAGAAAGCGCCGCCGTCAATCTCGAATGAAGGTCTTGCGCCGTTCTGACCGCTCCGCCATGGTCGGCGACGGCTATGGCGATCGCAAACTCGTCGCCGCCGAGCCGTCCAGCAATCTGTCCCTCCCACATGAAGCTGTTTGCAGACGCTGCAAATGCCGTCAGCACCTGATCGCCTGCAGCATGGCCATGCTGATCGTTGACGCCCTTGAACCATCCAAATCAATGTAGGCGAGGAGGAGCGGTCGGCGCGGTCCGATCTTGCTGGGCACCCGCAGTCTCAGTTCGTCCTTAAATGCTTTGCGATTATAAACGCCGGTCAGCGGATCATGTGTTGCGATAGGCTCGATCATGTGAGCGCTTAAGACCCATGACGACCGCCGCGTTGACACCATATGAAATCGATCGCCCGACGTTGTTGTTGAGACCGGTCCAGAAGTCGGGGTCGGGATTGAACATCGGCTATCGTAGCCCGGCGACGATTGCGACAGCCACTGTGAACAGGACGGGCTGACGGGCGCTCAAGGTCCAGCAGCAGGGCAACCAGAGTGAAGGCGAGCAGGATCCCCGAGCGCTGACCGGCCGGGCGCTCTCGTAGCCAGTCGCCCAATTGCTCCACAAGGCTTTCCTTCTTGGCGTTTACGTCAGCCTTGGTCGTCAATCTTATTATCCCGTAGGTGGCGATGGGTTGCCGTCGAGCCCGGAGCCTTCGGGTTCGACAAAGTGTGGCGTTCCACGTGCAATTGAAGGGAGAGGTACGTTCAATGAGCGAGCTGGCAGGTTTCAGGCGGTCTCGACTGGTAGCGTTGATCAGATCGAGAAATGCGTGGCGGTAAGACGAGGATGGCAATGAACCGTTTCAAACGAATGTCCTTTACGATTTCGCCGAGGAAATGCTCTGGCTCAAGGCTGGTTCCGCAGACATCGCTCCCATGGGGATCAACGTAATTTATTCGTTATGAAACGCGTTTGGTTTTAGCGTCAACCGGCAGCGCGTGTAGGCCGGGGATCAAAGCCGCAACAGAGCTGGAAGCGATAGTTGGCGGACGGTTGTGGAAATTCGCTTTCAGCCGCCCCATTTAAGTATGGTGGTGTCTACCCGCTTTGCGGTCGGCACGGTCAATTTCCCAGGAGATCGAAAAATGACCAACGAAAAAGGTGCCGGCGCGCCCTTAAGCGCCGTTTCAGTTGCAAAGAAATATCGGATTGCGTTGGAAGACGCGAAGACGATCGTAGCCGAGCATGGCGACGATGCCAAAGCCATTCATAAAGCCGCTCGTCGGATCGCGGCTTAACGCAGAAGCAAGATGTGCATTGGTGACGGCTGCCCATTGTCCCTCTTCAGACGGGATGGAGGCGCACGCCGAACGGCTAACATCGCCGGTATTTGTGATATGAGGCTGCGCACTCCGGCTCATTCGTGTCGCACCTTGCAGAAAACATCAGATGCTCGGCCGTTATCAAGCCCATCGAACATGTGTCGTGCCGGAACATTCAAACCGTCGCGGTGTTTCGAGACAAGTGCCGATATTGGCCGAGCGTTTGTCTGGTGAGTAGGGTGATGGGCAGAGATCCTATACGAAGCAAAGGGCTTGTGCTCGTCGTCGAGGATGAGCCACTGGTGCGGATGTTCGCGGTCGCTTTCGTCGAGGATGCCGGCTTTGATGTCCTCGAAGCGGCCGATGCAAATCAGGCGGTTGCTATCCTGGAGACACGCACCGATATCAGGATCGTGTTTACCGATATAGACATGCCCGGCAGCATAGACGGGATGAAGCTTGCACGCGCTGTTCGAGACCGCTGGCCACCGATCGAAATCATTATCGTGTCCGGCCAAAGGCGTCCCGTCGGTAGCGAACTCCCTNCCCGCGCGGTTTTTTTCCCAAAACCGTACGATGTTGACGCCGTGACAGCTGAACTCGATCGAATGGCTGCATCGTTTTGATTGCGAAGGAGAGGGCTATGTACGAAGCGACCTCAGAGTTCTATGCAAGCGCCAACGGAGACAAGTGGTTCCTGGAACGAGGCGAAGCAGGGCCATCCGTGACCCACCGCGCGAACCCGGCATCTGGGGGAGCTGAAATGAGGTGGTCAGTGGACGACTTTCTCAAAGTTGCTGAGGATCACCCACAAGGTGCTGCGCTTCGCAACGCCCTTGCCGAACCCGGCAGCCTTGAAAAGGCAGGAAATCCCCAACCGGCAGGGGAACTGGACAAAGCACCGCCTGTATATCCCCGGAGTATCCATCGTTACTCGACGCGATAAATGCCGATCTAAGCTCGGTTTGCTTCCCGCTTTTCAAAAACGATGGTGACCTTCATGCCGATCCCTGGCATCGACTCCACCTGAACATCCGCCTTGGAGTTCTGTTTGATCGATTGCACGATCATCGCGCTGAGCTTACCGCGCCGCGGCCAGTCAGATGGATTGCTGAGACCAATGCCATTGTCTGCAACCGAGATCCGGCAGCCCGCATCGTCCACGACGCAGCGCAGGACAATCTCACCGCCCTCACGATCCTTAAATGCGTGTTTGAGCGCGTTCGTCATCAGCTCGTTGACGACCAAGCCGACCGGCATCGCAATATTGACGGAGACGGGCCAGGTGTCGACCTTCATGTCAAGCCGAATACCCTGAACCGCATGTGCGGCCATGACCGCCGAAGCGATCTGGCTCACATATGTCCCGAGGTCGACAGTCTCATCCGCGTTTGTATCGGACAGAGAACGGTAGAGGATCGTCAGCGCGTCTACCCGGCCTGCAAGCCGGTTGAACCGCGCGCTTTCATCCGGATGTTGCGCGTTCCGGGCTTCCATGCGGATGAGCGCTGTGATCATCTGAAGATTGTTTTTGACCCTGTGCTGCAACACCTTGAGCAGCACGTCCTTTTCCGCAAGCGTGGTGGCCAAGTCAGTGCCGGTTTGTCCACTGTTCGCGGGCGCGATAGCGACAAGACGAAAGAGAGGGGTTCCACCGTCATTGACGATCGTATTCGACTAGGCGTCAATGTACGACTGGGGCTCCGTCCCGGAAGATGTCGCAAATGCTCCCAAATACTCCTCGCCGACTATGATGGCAGTCGCGAGATCCCGGTCTCCACTCGCCGAGCGCACCAGCGGAAGCGATGACCATGGCTTGCCCTGCAGGTCTTCAGCCGGAATGCCTATCAAACGCTCGAATTCAAGATTGGCGTATATAAGCACCTCGTCCGACGCGAGTTCTGCCACGGCCACTCNGAACGGGACGTGGTCGAGGAATTGTCGGAAGCGGTCATCATCCAGCGTCTCCCCGAGATGAGGAAGGTCGGCAACCGTTTCGGGGCTTATCGGCGATTCTTCAGCTTCTGTCATTTGCAACTCACGACCATACTCGTTCGGTGCTTATCACGCCGGCTGGCGGGGAGCTAAAGGAATCCTGTTATTGGGAGCGCCATGCCAGTGAAGCGGTTACTTGACCGGATTTGGCTGGGATCGCTCGGCAAGCTGCGCAGATGATGCGGACAACTTGGCCGGCTTGCCCACCGANCATAGTCAGGGGAAGACCGAAGACCCCAGCCCGATCTGGATGCGCGCAAGCGGCGCTGTCAGCTTCCACACGATCCGCTCGTCCGCGAAACTCCATTTTGCATGGCCGGACAAGGCAGATGGCACCAGCTTACCGAGAACCAGGGCGCCGAAACCCTCCTCCTGCGCCAGCAATTCGGCGTAAGCCACTGCTGGCTCAGACCAGATGAGCTCGAAGATGTCGCCGCCCTCGTCGCTCGTCAGCTCCCAAGTCACGGATATGCCGCCAACATCGGTGATCCCGAAGCGCATCGCGTTCATGACCAGTTCGTGGAAGGCCATGCCAAGATTGAGGACCGCGTTGGCGTCAAGCACGATCTTCGGGCCAAAAACCTGGATCGGCTGGAGCGCCTCAAAAGGTCGGACTTGGTGGGCCACAAGATCGGCAAGGCTGACGCCGGCCCAATCGACCTGCGAGAGAAGATCATGCGAATGCGAAAGCGCCATGATCCTTTCGCGGACCCGCTTCTCGAATTCTTCGATCGATCGAGCGCGTGTTGCTGTTTGCCTGATGACCGCCAGGACGACGGCGTACTGGTTTTTGACGCGGTGATTGATCTCCCGCATCAAGAGGCGGAGCCGGCGGTCGCTTTCGCGCATCTCTGAGATGTCCCGGGCAATGCTCGATGCTCCGACGAGCTTGCCGGCCCGGCTTTTGATCGGAGAAATCGTGATCGAAACCGGGACCATCTGCCCGTCCCGATGGCGCCGGGTCGTCTGGAACGGCTCGATCCGCTCTCCCAGCTTCAGCCGGCGCAGGATATCCCTCTCCTCATCCCGTTTGTCGTCGGGTATGATGAGATAGATCGGCTGTCCGACCGCCTCGCTTTCCGCGTAGCCGAACATGCGTTCAGCAGCCTTATTCCAGCTTACAATCGTGCCGGAAAGATCCTTGCTGATGATGGCGTCGAAGGAAGACCCGACGATGGCTGCGAGGCGTTCTACGCTATGTTCATCCATGCTTAACCGCTTGGCTTACTTCTGCCTACGTGGGGATGAGTTAGGCAATCCATCGCAGTTCAACCTCGAAGACCGAAAGAAAGTTCAGGCACGGTCATAGGTGAAGGACGTCAAGAGCGTCGTCACGAAGTTGCTGGCCCGTTCCTTGACGAGCATCTCCGTCCACTCGCTGGTGCCGCGCAGCCTCAAGTCGGTCTGGATGCTGTCGACGGCCGCTTCTTCGATACGCTTGATGTGGGAGCTGAAGGCCGCTTCGCCAGCACCATGGTACATGTCCCTTATGACCATGCGCAGGATTTCCTGAATCGCTATCTGCCAGGCGGTATTGATTGCCTGCAACTCGTTCGTGTCCGGTGACATTAGAGATTCCTCAGGAATGAGTAAATTCGAGCGCGACTATAAATCACGCCCTTGTCTATTCCGCGGCCCCATCCACTAGAAGGTGGGCGCCTGAACGTTACGCTTGCCGGGCCTTGCGGGCCGCATAGCGTCTGTCGCGCTCAGCCTTGCGGGCGGCCTCGTCTTCAACGACCCGCGATATCCGGGCGTTTTCGGCGGCTTGCCGCGCTTCGATCTCGGCCGCGGCGGCGGCCCCGATGGCTGCCTGCTCTTCTGCCGCAAGAGTTTCGAGGCGGGTGCGCTCCTCATGCTTCAGTCGTTCCCGTTCCGCACGACGTGCCCCGCGGGCTTCAACAAGCGAGATGCGCTCCGCCTGTCTGGCGGCTTGTGATGGCTCTGCTGCTGTCTTTGCTGCTCGGTATGCTGTGAGAAGAGCTGACTTGGCGTCCGCGGCAGCGGAGCGCCGATCGGTGAGTTCGTTGTTGCTGGCGTGTCTCAAATCTACTTCCTAACTTATGTGTTTGGGATGATCAGCTGGACTTTGATCGTTTGGCAAGCAGCGCGGAGGTCGCAGACGCGCGGCCGGCTTGCTCCTTTGCAAGGCGGGCCTCGCGCAGCCTGGCAGTTTTGGCATCACGCGCCTGAGCGATCGATGCGAGCTCTTCTGCCGCATTGTTCTTGGCGAAGAACTCCGTCTGGAGATTTTCGAACGCCGCCTCTGCTTGCTGGCGGGATTTGCTATATGTCTCTGTCATAGAATTCCTTACTGCCACGAGGCCAGAACGGAAAAGGCCAGGCGAACTGCCTGGCCTCACTGATAATTGCTTCCCGCAGTGCCAGTACATCCGTGGTCAAAGGGAAGCAGAAAATCGATTAAGCGGACTGCAAATTGCAGGCCGACATCTTGCCCGACTTACGATCGCGCTCAAGTTCGAAGCCGATCTTCTGGCCTTCGACGAGTTCGCGCATACCGGCGCGCTCGACGGCCGAGATGTGAACGAAGGCGTCAGCGCCGCCGTCATCGGGTTGGATAAAGCCAAAGCCCTTGGTGGCATTAAACCATTTTACTGTGCCAGTGGTCATGATGAACCCTTTCAAAACATAGAGTGAGGAACCGCGAAGCTGGTGCCACGCAGACGAAAACCGATTATTTTTGAAAGAGAAGTTCGCTTAGGGCGCGGTGCCAATCGCGCGGTAGACAAAGCTCGGCAAGCAAAAGATCGATGACCACTACATAAGGCACGACAGCAGGATCGTCAACGTTTAGTTTTCGAAGATTGCTATATTCGTCTTTTGGTTGTGGGCTCGGGAAAGACCCGCGGTCGGCGGCCTTTTATATCGACGGTTCTTACCGGATCACCTCAATCGCCTAAGCGCCCGAAGGCGCTAACCTAATCATTGGATGCCGTGCCCGTCGGCTGCACCTACCGAATTGCGGCTCATGCCTGAACGCGTTGGGCCAGGCCTTCCTGATGCAGAACGCGACGAATTTCGCCAAGAATTTCGGCCCGCCGTGCTACCCTGTCCACGAGGCACCGAGCGAACTCCGCCTCGGTCGCGCCGGAAGCGAAGTCTCCCGAAGTCTCGTTTTCGGCGATATCGCGAAGAATGTTCATCAGCACAAGGTTCTTCTCGTGCATCTGCATGACCATTTCCTTCACTTTCAAACGCTGAGACATGATCGTCTTTCCTGCTTAAAACTGCCTTTGGGCTGCTGACGGCTCAAAGGGCGAAATGGTCCCTGCAACATTTGCAATTCGTCATTCTGGTCAGCTATGCGTAAGCCTCGAACCGACCATTCTGTCTAGTCGCGATCGGTTCCGCCGCGCGACAATGCCAGTTGGATCGAGGAGCCGCAGGAATCGTGGCAGCCATCTCCAATAAGGCCCTAGATGACGACCGGTTGGGCATCCGTAATCTACGGTGAGTCCGGTAGAGGCCGATCCGGCACAGGCCGCTATTGGTAACTCCACGCCGTATTCCTGATCGTCTTTTGCCCATCCACCTGCTACATGTAAGCTTCTGTGGGTGTAATGTTCGCCACCATTTCGGCAATGCAGGTTCCCGATGGGCTGGAAAACGCCAAAGTTCGACTATGTAAACGGCTACAAGATCGTCGAGCTCGAAGGGCCGACTTTCAAAGTCTTCGACGGCGATCGTCAGATCGGTGACGAGTTTCCATATTCCGGCGAAGCCGCTGCTTATGCGAATTCCTTGCCAAAGCTCGATACCGGAACTAAGCGAGACAAAAGTTGAGAGTGGATCCAATTCCTTCATCCTTGGATGAGCTCGGCTGGTCCCCGTTTTTTGCGGATCAAGTCGGACCCGATGAGGCGGATCTCGTTCCCCGGCGTATCGCCTCTGTCCACCGCGCACGCATCGAGGCAATCGATGTGAGGGGGCCTGTGGGGCTGGAACTGCCGGGAAACAGCAATACCGCTGATTTCGCTGTCGGCGACTGGGTCCTTGCCGATCCATTGACCGATATGCTCGTCACCAGGCTCGACCGGAAGAGCGTGTTTCAGCGACGGCCGGAAAACAGCCGAGGCCAGCAGCAACTGGTAGCCGCCAACGTTGATACCCTCTTCATTGTAACTTCATGCAACGCCGATTTTGATCCGGCACGGCTCGAACGTTACCTGATCATGGCAGGCGAGGCCGGGAGCGATGCGGTCATCGTATTGACGAAAGCCGATACCGCGGAGGATGTCGGCCAGTATCAATCGCAGGCGGAAGCATTGCGACGCTACCTGCCGGTGGTCGCGCTGAATGGACGCTCAGCCGATGCAATCTCCTTGTTGAAACCATGGCTGGGAATCGGTCAGACAGTCGCTTTGGTAGGATCGTCGGGTGTCGGGAAGTCGACATTGGTGAACACACTGTCGGGCTCTGGAACCAATCAGAAGACCGGTACCATCCGTGAGTATGATGCGCAGGGACGTCACACCACCACAGCGCGGTCTCTGCATGCCATTCCAGGCGGTGGCTGGGTGATCGATACGCCGGGGATCAGAATGCTCTACGTCAGCGACATTTCCGACGGAATAGACACGCTGTTCGCAGAGATCACCGAGCTTACTCCACTCTGCCGGTTTCGTGACTGTACCCATGCCCATGAACCGGCATGTGCAGTCCAGGCCGCGATCGCGAGCGGCACCCTCGATCCGGATCGCCTCGAACGTTGGCGCGGTCTGCACACGGAAAACCGTGACCGGACACCTGTTGTAAGTGGGCCGCGAGGGAACAAGGTTGTCAGGAAGAAGAGATACTGATGCTCGATTTGCAGCGGCCGTTGCCACCAACACGCTACTGTTCCTAGACAGACACTTAGCATGAGGACTAAGCCTGCGGGTCCTGTACTGTCTTTCAGATACGAGTACGCGCACTTTTGGTATGGATAACAAGCCGGACTTGTCTGCCCGGCGCTCTCCCTGCCGCGATCTGCGAACGCCACGGCCCGGCGTCGAGCGCCGGCGCCCCAAGGTCCTCGGCAGTTCAGCGCTTCTCCGTGATCGTCGCAAGCGGGGCGGCTTCGCTTTCAAGTGCCAGCCGCGCTCTCGGCCAAGCGCCTTCGTCCGCGCCGAGCGCGCTCTGAAGCCATGCGAGCGTGAGACGCCGGGTCGCTTCAAGCACGTCTGGCGCTTCAGTCTCTGTTTCCTTTGCGTCGAGCGCGGCGATCCCGCCAAGGCCATGCCCGACGCCGTGCATCATCAGCATGGAGAATGCGCCTGGCGCGTCATGAAACGCATCCGCATGCCAATCAGGGCCGCGGGTTGTAAAATGCGGATTGTCCATGTCACCGCAAACGACCAGGCTCTGTGTCGAGAGCGTCGAAAAATCGACGTCGAAGAACGGAAACCGCGCAGCACTCTCAGGCGTCATGTCCTTGCCGCCGCGTCCCGGCGTTGTCAGGAGAACGCCGGCCGAGATTCTTGGATCGGAAAAGTCCTCGCCATCCACCTGTGCGCCGACTAGGAGCCCGACGGTGTGGCCGCCAAAGGAGTGCCCCACCGCGCCGATGCGAGTATGATCCATCCGGCCCGCAACGGCCGGCACTTGCCGCTCGATCTCCGGCAGTCGGTCCAGGATTTCTTTCATCTCCTCGACGCGCTGGCGCCAGAAGAACGGCGCGCCGGATGAATCCGAAGGCAGCCCGCCGACCCGCGAACTCGCATGCGTCGGCTGGATCACGACGAACCCCCTCTCCGCCCAGAACTGGACAAGAGGAGCGTAGCCGTCCTTTGAAGGGATATAGTTGGATGGGCCGTAGCCATGCGACAGCAGCAGGATCGGCAGGTTACTTCCCGCAGCTGGCGCGGTCAGTCGCAGTTCAAGCGGTTGGCGCCCTGGCATCGGAAGACGGATAGGCGTGTAGGCCACGGTGAGAGTGGCTTCAGGCGTCGGAATATGTTTCGCAAGATTGATCAGATTGTTCATGGTCTAGACCTTCAATGGTGGATTTCGGATGGTGATGTTCAGGCGAGCGAATGTCCCGCCTCGCGGAACGCGGTTTCCGCATCGGCGCCGGCGGGGATCTTCATTGGCGCGTCGATCTCTGTCACAGACCGCCAGACGGCCTCTGCAACCGCATCCGCCGTCGTGACCTCAGTGCCCGAACGCAGCTTCGTCATGTACTCGTGGACAAAGGCGGTATATGGCTCCGGGATTTCCATGCCCATGCGCGAGACAGCATTCTTGCCGAAGCCGGTCGTCGGCGCCGAGCCAGGCAAAACAAGTTTGGCGCGGATGCCGAACAGAGCCGCTTCAAGTGCGAGGCTTTCCGTGAAAGCATTGAGGGCCGCCTTGCTGGCGGTGTAGACCGCGAGCAAGGCCAACGGCCTTATCGTGACGGCGGAGCTGACATTGACGATGACGCCTGAGCGACGGGCCCGCATCTGCGGGAGAACGGCTTTGGTCATGGCCATCGCACCGAAGACATTGGTCTCGAAAAGTTCGCGGATCTTCGACATCTCCGTACCCTCCAGCACGTTGAGCATGCCGACGCCGGCATTGTTGACTAGAGCATCGATCGTGCCGGCGGCTTCGACCGCCTTCGCAATGCTATCCGGGCTGGTGACATCGAGCCGCAGGATTTCGAGTTGGTCGTTCGACGGGAGCAGGTCGTTTCGCGGCGTGCGCATAGTCGCGACCACGACCCACCCGGCGGCCAAGAATTTCTGCGCGATGGCGAGGCCGAAACCGGACGAGCAACCGGTGATAAGGATCTTTGGCATGGTCTATCTCCTAACATTTAACTTGCCTGAACATGGACCTGATCTCCCGGACTTGCTATATGCGCATGTCCGATATTGTTTAGCAGGAGTCCAACGGCATGACCGACCCTGTCGCCGAAGTTGTTTCGCTACTCAAGCCAAGCCCGTCGATCTCAAAGCTGGTCACGGGCGGTGGTCAATGGCTCGTCGAACGGACGGAGCTTGGAAGCCCGTTCTACTGCGCCGTCGTCGAAGGCCGTTGCCTGATGACGATCGCCGGTCGTGACCCAATGGTGCTCACTGCGGGTGACTTCGTCCTGGTCCCAAAGATCTTCTCATTCACGATGAGCAGCATGGAGCCGCCGCCACGCGGCGCCCTTGCACAACGTCTGGAAACCAGCCCCGGTGTGTTTCGCCTGGGCGACCCGGAAGCGCCGGCGGAGATTAAGGCACTCGTCGGGCATTGTGCATTCGGTTCGGATGACAAAGCTCTTCTCGTGTCGCTGCTGCCGGAGGTCATCCACGTTCGCGGTGAAGAGCGACTGATGACTCTCGTCTACATGATCAATGACGAGACGAGGGCTGATCGTGCCGCGCGCGAAATGGTTCTCCATAGGTTGCTCGAAGTGTTGTTCATCGATGCAATACGATCGGCCGCAAGTGCCAAGGCGCCGCCGGGCCTCCTGCGTGGTATGGCCGATCCGCTGCTGGCGCCGACCCTGCGCCGGATCCATGCCGATCCGGGTCGCAGCATGACGGTGGAAACACTTGCTCGCGAAGCCGCCATGTCTCGTTCGACTTTCTTCGATCGGTTCCGCAAGGAAGTTGGAGTCGCGCCGATGGAATACGCGACGGGATGGCGCATGGCACTGGCAAAAGAGTTACTCCGAGAGGATATGGCCATGGCGGAAATCGCCCAGCGCGTCGGTTATGGTTCGACAAGCGCCTTCAGCGTCGCCTTCAATCGGCATGTGGGGATGCCACCTGGCGCCTATTCGCGCGCAGTTGCTGCTGCGGCTTAAGGCGTCCGATCCTTACCCGCCGATATAGGCGGCCAGTTCCTCAGGCGTTCCCCTGAGGAATGTCTGCTTCAGGAAATCGAGGAAGGCAGAAACCAGCTGACGATTCGTGAGGGAAGTCAGGTGCCTAGGTCACGACTGGCAGCATCCGAATACACAATGGGATTGTAACACCTCATTGAAGACAACAGGCATCACGGACTGCCTGAGGCCGAGGAATGGCGGCATCACCGATCTATCCGTTGCAGTGCTCCCGCTGCGCATAGAAACCGTCTCAGATCTGGCTTCAGCGTGCACATGGCCAGTCGAAACGAAACTGCTCAAAGATGCGATCGCCCCGATGACGGTCAACCAATCCTCCATACAACGAGTTTGGTGGAAACCCGATGCCGTCACCCATTGCGACCTAGAAACGTCTCCCGATCCTACAGCGGATGCTTTCATCCATCGCGCGAGCCACTCAGCCTGTAGAAGACGAACAGGATAAGGCCGCTGGCTTCCAAGCCGGCGGCAGCAAGGCCGATTACTTGGATGGGACAGCTTGCGATGATTGCGGAGCCGAGCGCACTGCCCACGCCAAAGCCGGCATACATGACCGACGTGTTGAGCGAGAGAGTAACGGGCGCGGCAGTGGGGCCGCCAGCGCTGATGAGATGGGACATCTGTGCGGGGTAGAAACCCCAGACCGTGATGCCGGCAATCATCCTG
>Ga0055536_1000267_pt1 | contig 40170 bp, 24 predicted proteins | sample AraplaCvi_mLB_r2_FD_55037 | JGI IMG/M metagenome (GOLD analysis project Ga0055536, IMG submission 55037) | Arabidopsis root microbial communities from North Carolina, USA - plate scrape MF_Cvi_mLB_r2 | ecosystem: Host-associated > Plants > Roots > Endosphere | place: USA: North Carolina...
TCGGTCGTAGCCACTTACATGTGGTGCAGCACTTGGTACGACATGGGCCGCCCAACCTCGCCATACGTGCAGTACATCTCGGTTGGCGGGGAAGCGTGGCGAGTCGTGCCCCTGCAACCGAGCTGGGTCGGCAGACGCGCGAATCTGCTGACCCACATTCCACCGACAGGCGAATCGGGCCTGATCCGGGAGCAGTACAAAGAAATGCTCTGGCGCACGAGTTCCGACCAGTACAAGTCGATCTCTACGTCCTGGGAGACCAGCTGCTAGTGCAACATCTCGAGAGTTTGACCAGCGCGGTGGTAGTGGCGTCGCCGGTGCACTAACGGGACCCGGTCCAAATCGCAGGGAATTCTAATTTATGTTCTCTACTCTGAGCGCAAGGCTGTGCGTGCTCGCTGCATTGCTCATTTGCGCTGCAGTGTGTAAGGCAAATCAGCTAAAGGAGAAAGAGCTAGCTCAGAGGGTTGCCGATTCCGATCTTGTTGTGATTGGCACTGTAGATGAATTGCTGGAATGTGGAGCTCGCCAGGTCGGCGAGTGCTCACCCCATTCGGCAACCGCAGTTGTCATGGTTTCCGACGTTCTGAAGGGGGTTCCACCCCCAGCGCTTCTGTTTCGCTGCAATGAACCAATTGTGGAGTCAAGTCCTGGCGCCTGTCATCCAGGAAGGAAGTATCTTCTGTTCCTAAGGGAAGATGCGAACGGTGTATTCCATTCCGTCAACGGTCCGCATGGCGCAATTGACGTTGGCCAATCCCATTCAAAGTAGTAGCTGGAGAGCGGTGAATCAGTGGCAGAACGGACCGGCCCGCACATCGCCTGAAAGGGAAAGCCGGGGGCGATGACAGGGCAGTCCGGTTTGTGCCGTCATCGTCGAGCACGAAGGCCGCGCCAGGATGCCCGCAGAGGCACAGCTCCGCCTCGAACGCTTTCGACCTGTTCATTCTTTCTGTTCTGCAGCTCTGCTATGGCTGGGATGCCTGCTGCACTAAGACGCCATTGACCTCCGCGCCAGCTCACCGAGGCGGTCAGGATGTCCCTGACATGCTGCCGAATGCTCAAAGGGCTATCATCGCCCCCCCCAAGGCTTAGAAGGCACAGGGGAGACAACTAGCCAAGATTGGATAAATCACTGAAGTTTTATATAAGGACGCCTTGTGCCGCGGATCGATTTTAGAGAAATTCCTGCGCCAACGGAGGACTCATCGGATACTGATGCTTTCGAGAAGTTCTGTCGCGAGTTCTTCGTCCATGTTCTTCAGTGGACTGTCTGCACGCAGCCCGCGCGCGGAGTGGATGCCGGATTGGATCTGCAGCTTGAGGATGTTGCTGGTAATCGCTGCCTGGTCAGCTGCAAGCATTTCGTCAGGAGCAAACGTTCGGTCGGAAGGAATGACGAACAAGACATACTTGATCGCCTCCATGAACATGGCTGCTCCAAGTTCATTGGCTTTTATTCGACAGTGGCGTCTACGGGCCTGAGAGACAAGCTGATCAGACTCCGCGAACGCAGAGGAGTTCAGTTCGAGATATATGACAGCGAAATGATCGAGCGATTGCTCTTGGAAGGAACGCGCGGGTTTGATGTTGCCAAGCGCTTCTTTCCAGAGTCGGTCCAAAACGTGGCGCCGACGATAATAACGCTCCTACCAACCTATGCCCCCTTGGATGCAGTCCCTCATTCAGGTCGCTGGAAAATCGTTGACCCCGCTGGGCAGCTCATTGCCACTGGAGACAACCGGGAGTATCTTGCACAGATTGCGAACGAGAGGGCCATGTTCGACTTCCATGCGCCTCCCTATTTGCGTGCTTGGAAGGATGCTGTAACGCTCTACCCCAATTTCTTCGTGGTACCTGCGGAAGGCATCGAGAAGGCGCGTGCAGTAAGTAGTTTGCGGCCGGCGTGGGATAGAGCCATTGGCATCAATGATCTTAGCCCCATGGAGCGCTCCTTCATTGGCGCAGTTTGGGGCCTTTATGATTCGGGAAAGGCCGCCGAGGCAATCAGAATCGCCGAGGTCGATACCGTAGGAAAAACAGTGAGCGCTCCCACCTTCGATCACCTTGCGTGTTCGGCCACTGTGCGACGGGATGTCCTCGCCCGATTGCTTGCCTTCTACAGTCCCGTGGCATGAACGCCAGCGCAGCGCACGCAACTGGAACGCCAAACCAGTCGACGTGATAGCAATAGATGGGACGACCAAAATGTCGTGCGCCCTGTCTTCTACCGCAAATCCAAGATTTGACGCGGCGCCGTTACGGCACGCGACGCTGCAGTGGTCCCGTTGCCCTGCGCCGTCACAGTACACTCGGGGAGTTTATGCCCCACCGCTATATTTATGGATCCCGCACCAGTGGCCACTATCACCGCCCCAATTTGGAAGCCCAGCGCCGAATACCGAGTGAAGGCAATGTTCACCTCGCGTTTCCGCGCAAGCCTTGACTCCTTGACGAAGAACCGTCCTGGCGAGTCAAGCCGCATATTTACCCTCGTGGTTCTGTGCCCTGACAACAACAACCACGCGGATCCCAATGCGGTCGCTGTGATGACGCAGCAAGCTCCCCCGCGACAATTGGGATATCTGCCAAGCGCCATAGCGGCGCAATACCGTCAGCGCATGGATGACGCCGGGTTCTCTCACCTGATATCGGCTTGTGAGGCGACAGTCAGTGGGGGACTAGTAACGACCGAAAAAAATTACGAATACGTAGTCGAGTTGGACTTGGACCTATCTATAGATCCGCATCCGGATCACCTCGTCATGCACCCGGAGCTTGTTCGCCACCCGGCTGATCCGAAGTTTGCGCGTGACGCGAGTGGCATCTACCGCTTCACCTGCTGGCTTCCGCGAGACGCGCTGGAGAACCATCATCCCAAGTTGAAAACTAAGGGATGGACAACTAGTTCGTGGAGCACCGTCAACTATTACCTGTGCAACGATAAAAGCATTGGCTTAGGCTTTAAGCTGCTTTCAGTCCCGAAGTCTGAGCACCTAAAGGTGTTTGGGGCAGAGCCTGTAGTTGCTGTCGTAGAGAAGGTTGAGCGTCGGTGGGTCACTCTCCGCTTGGAGTCGGAGGAGTAGCGATGTTCCCAGCCGATGCCCCCGCGAGTTCTATGAAATGCGGCGTGTGATGAGCGGGCAGGCCATCTAGGAGGTTCCTCGTAAATGGGAGCTGGTTTGGTAGCCGTTTGTCGGCTGGCCTCGGTACATGGCTCCATACCCGGGCGCAGGGCATACGCTACAAGGGCTTCGAAGCATCCGGTTACGGCGGGTGGCAATTGCTCTTTATGGTGATGGATTGTCTGGGCAGATTGCCGAGCGTCTCACACTATATGGTTTTGGATAGGGTCAGTGGCATGCGCTAGTCGTTGGAAGCCCCCATGGAAGGTCGGGGCTACGGAGATATCATGCAGGATTTTGGCACTGAGCCGGGAAGGTATCCTGACTGCGGTACCGGGCCGGAGGTGACGGCACTCGCCGCAGACACGTCGCTGGAGGCGCTTTCCAAGGCAATGGCCCGACTTGAGAAAGCTAGGGCCAGCGTGAAGCCAGGGCTGACTGCCTAGTGCGACAGACGGGGCGACAGACGGGGCGACGGCGGCGCCGCTCCAGGCGGGTTGGCTCTTGTCGGGAAACACCCTATGGAAGCGCCGGCTGAATCCATGCAAAATTGGTAAGGGAGAAAAGAGGAGGCAACATGGATGTTCGTTTGCTAATGCTCATGGCTGGGCTATTGCTGTCGTCAGGTGCGGCTGCACAGATCCACTCGGCCACGGGTCCCGCACCGCGGCCGCAGCCCGATGCCAAGAGGCCCGCGCACAACTCGATGGCCAAGACGACCACTCCGTTCAACTGCCAGCAGTATCGTTGGCCGAACCATCCGCACCCGGGCATGAAGCCATACTGTGACCGACTCGAAGCACGAACGCTGCAAGATGAAGCGCGGCGTGCAGGTCGCCCGGGACCATCCGGCGACGTAATCTCACTTCCCGCGCCTGGCACTAACGAGGCAGCGCGATCAGATCGCGCCTGCGTGGCAGGGCAGGCTATGCGGAGACTTTCTAACGGATGGGAGCAGGTTTCGTCGCCCTCTGGCGGCTGGCAGCGCTGCAAGGCGCATTAGACAGGCGCGGAGGCTGACGGGTCCAGATCTTAAGTCATATCAGAAGCGACAGGCTGTGTCGATCATGGGTCATTGGCGGGTTTGGGGCGGCATACCCAAGCCCAAATCGGGGATTCATCGGCGCCTCTACGCAGCCCTCAGGGTGGGGCCATCCATCGGCTCGTTAGCCGGATCCAGTCGCCCTAAGATCCGAGCAGTATTAGGGAATAGACCCCTCACGGGGCTGTTGGCTAAGTCTTACGAACTGCCCTAGGCATCTTGATTGATAGGCAACCAAGTGCCGCGCGAAAACTCATGGAGATCTAGATAGATCAAGGAACTAGTATGAAAGCCAAGCCACTACTTGAAGCACTAGCGAAGAAGTTAAAAACGACCTCACAAGCAAGCTTGGCATCTGCATTAGGCGTCAGCGTGATGACGCTGCATAACTGGAAAAGCAAAAACAAGTCACTAACCGCAGGGCAGATTGCAAACGCAATCTCCAAGTCCAAAGTTGCCGCAGTTAAGAGCTCGCAGTTTCAGACAATACAACCAATTGTCGAGTTCTATTCAATTGATGCATGCAAGACTAAGAATGGTGGTTCTTGGCAAATACTTGAAACTGGAAGCGCCGTAAACACATACCGCAATGGACTTCGATCTGCTCTAGAGCAAGCAAATGGGGTGTACATCTTCTATGACTCGAGAGGAAAGGCACTGTATGCCGGCAAGGCCAAGGATCAATCTCTTTGGAAAGAGATGAATCTCGCCTTCAATAGAGATCGTGAGCTCCAGAAAATCAACCTCACTCATCACCCCGACAGAAACCAAGAGTTCCGGCCGGGCCACGAGAAACTCAGGCAGCCCAAGAGAACCCAGCTAGAGCTTAGTGATCTAGCTGGGTATTTTAGCGCTTACAAGATTGAATACGGCATGATTGATGATCTTGAAGCGCTGCTCGTCCGGGGGTTTGCCAATGACCTCCTCAACGCCAAGATGGAAACTTTCGCCCATCAGCGAACCGGCGCCTAACACTTCACTCAAGCCGATGTCGCTCGCGGAACGACCTGACTCACGCATTGAACCTCATCGACAGCGGCTGGACATTCTAAGGTGATGATGCGATTCGGATAACGTTTGTAGGTTCTTGCAGATCAACAATGCGATGGGGGCAATTCCCTGGCAAGGACCTAGTGGCCTGAAGCCAGCTCACAACGCCACCATTGGTCAAGTGACCGCCAAAGTCTGGAGATTCCAAACTACAGCGGCGCCAAAATAGCAGTCCTCGGAGTGCGCGCCATCAGACCTGATTGAACTGACGGAACGAGCTGATAAGCTCTGCTGGGAGTCGCTACTGAGTGAACAGGGGGTAAAAGATGGCGTGGTACGACGTGGGAGACCTTCTAGAGAAGGTTCCGCTAGAGGATCTGGTAAATCGTTTGGGTCTGAAGACGGAACGGCGCGGCCATCAGGTGACGGCTGCATGTCCCTTCCATCAGGATACGCGTCCGTCGCTCAAAATTTACGCAGCGGCGAAGGGAATGCCCCCCCATTTCCATTGCTTCGCGTGCGGCGCACATGGCAACGCGATTGACCTGGTAAAAAAGGCAAACGGGAGCGACTTCAAGACCAGCGTCGAGTGGCTTGCGCGACAGTACAGCATCCAGCCAACGCGCGGTGAGCCAGATGGTGCACAGACGCGAGGGCGGCGACTATCGGCGCTTGATTTTGCGCTTCGTGAGTTCGACCGCAATCACGACGCAGGGCAGTTTGAAAGCTGGTGCCTCAAGCGTGGGTTTGACAAGCAATTCTTGTACGACAAGGGATTACGCTGCATTACCGGTCCGGTCTTGGTGGCTGCCACGAGAGCGCGGGCGCTTGGTGACCGGCTGGAACTGTTGGATGGCTTGCTAGACTTGGGACTGGTGCGGCGCCTGCGCACAATTGATGAAACCCCTCAGCTCAAGCTAGATTACAGCGACCAGTTCAATGACTATTTCGCTGACGGCCGCATTGTTATTCCCGTCTATGCCGCTGACAAAGCACCCTACAAAATTGTCGGCTTTGCGGGGCGGCTGCTAGCTGATGCTGCGGCCGCCGATGTACCTAAGTACCGATTGACGCCTGGATTCCAAAAGTCCCAACACCTCTTCAACGCGCAGGCCGCGTTTGCGGGTGTGACCGCTGAACTCAAGGCAGACGAGCCGTCTAGGTTGTATCTGGTGGAAGGATTCCTAGATGCGTTGCGCCTCGAATGCCTCGGGCAGCATGCCGTTGCCCTGATGGGCACAGACCTGAGCAAAGAGCAGCACAAGCTGTTGTCCAAGTTTGTGGAGACCCAGCCAAACAATGCGCAGCCGCTGAGCCTGTGTGTGTTTATGGATAACGATGCTGCCGGGTTCAGCGGCGCAGACCGAATTGTGAGGGACCTGCTTGGATTAAGCGGGGTGGACCTGCAATGGATCGGGATCCCTTGGCGCACACGACCTGGTATCGGAAAAGACCCGGACGCCAGTCTGCGCGCGGCATCCACGGCGGATTTTGCCCAGGAGTGGTTGGCGCAGTACAGCATGCCCGCAGAAGCAGTGCTGTTGGTCGCATCACTGGGCGGCAAGGACAGTTCGGTACTGGATGAGAACTGGCACAACCTGCCTGCCTCCGTGCGGGAAAGAGCGCTTTTCCGCGCGGCGCTTGCAGTAAACCGGTCGCGCGGGAAGCGGCAACACAGTGCTTTTCTTGCACGCCTTAGCCACGTTGGATCGGAGTGGGCCAAAGACCTGGCCGAGCTTCTGACAGGTGACGCCGCAGCGTCGTCGCGGATTTCAAGGTCAGTGTACCTGCATGGCCAGTATGAGCGCACCGCACTGGCACGCACACTGGCGTATTTTGGTTCGCGGCGCGGGGAACTGCCGTGCGATGAGGAAGCTTGGCTGACATTGAGCGCAAACGCCCGCCTGTTTGACACTGTTGCGCTGGATAGATTGAAGAGCGTGACCGCCCAAGACGGCGCTTGGCGTCAGGCTGCTCCCTACGAGGCCGTCAACCTGCCCCGGAAACTGAGCCGCGACGAGAAGGTACTGAAAGACCCGCGACTTAAAGTCATGCCTCACCCGGCTGACCTGCATGTTCAACAGATTTTTCTCAACGAACTATTGACGGAGCGGCATGACCGCCTCAGAGCGGATGGAAAAACCTTCTCTGCCAGCATCCCTGCGGTCCGCTGGTATTCATCACGGGGTGAGGTGGTTGTCAGCGGACCATATTCTGCGCTCAACGATCCGGACCTGCACGCCGGCGAGCCAGCGACGTTGAGTTTTGGCTACCAGATCGATATGGAGGTGCTGGAAGGGCACAAGACGCCTTCAGACCAGGGGATGTTCCGGCCGTTCAGCCAATGCTGGCGCGATTTCATGGCCTGCCTCGGCCAGCAGTGCCACGCCATCGGCCCACAGGTGCACGTACTTCGCCTGGACGTGCAGCGCTACTACGACACGGTGCAGCAGTTTGTCGTCCGCGACGGCCTGCTCAAACCATTGATCGCGGAGGTCGAAGCATCGGGGCTGCCGACTGGGTTTGCGGACATACTGTCCCTTAGAAGCGAGCAGGACGGCGGCGGTTGGGCCGAATCGTTAGAGCGGCTGTTGAAGGGCTTTCTGTTCGGGTATGCCTACCGCAACCCCGAGCAGCGGGGGCGGGATGCTGTCTTGAGCGCGGAGACCATGGGCATCCCGCAGGGGCCGGTGATATCCGCATACATTGGGACCATTGCGCTGTTTCCGGTGGACAACTGCGCCCGGCAGTTCATCCGTCAAAGCTCCAAGGTCTCAGAAAGCGGGAGTACCACTCCTAGGGCAGGGTACGCCCGGTACGTGGATGACATTGTGATTTTCGCGGACAGTGCACAACTGCTTGGCCAGCTGCGGGAAGCGCTGCAGGCTGAAGCACAGCGGTTGTCGTTGGCTTTGATCCACAAGGGTGAGCGTGTGCGAGCAGGGGCGCCAGAGCAAGTGATGCGCCAGCTTAACGAAGGCCGCGGGCTTGCTGCGTCGGTCCCAGGTTGGGAGGCCCCACTGGTGGGAGATGGTGAGGCCGGTTGGAGTTTGGCGCAGGACATACCCAGCGTCGACCGTCAGTGTGCGCTACAAATGCTGCGCCACCCTGATCTGCTAACTCGGCCGCGGAGCATCCTTCCGCAGGTACAGGCGGCAATGGCAGCCAAGGAGTTGCGACCGAACGACATTGGCCTCTGTACCCGCTGGCTGTGGTGGTTGGTTGCCTTGGAAGAAAATGACCCGGTGGCGAGGTCCAGTGAGGAAATCTGGGCGCAGTACTGGGATTTGTGGGAAAAGGCCTGCGAACAGCTAACGGAGCGGTGGGACGATTCCTTTGAGCAGTGTGGCTACCACTGGCTGTATGCCATTGAGGGCTTGGACCGGCTCCTTGATCCCAACCCTTGGGTCGAGAATGGTCAGACAATGAGCGAGGTACCAGCGAACCGGGCCCATCGTCAGAAGCTGGCGCAAAGAGTGTGCCAAGGGGATTTCTTCATTTTCCTCAGAGGCACGGTGGCAATCAGAGAAAACCTGTTACACCTGCGGCGGCGCGCGCGGTTGACGGTGGTGAAGGCACACCGGCTGGCCGGCCAAGGCACCTCAGTCCTCATGGAAGACATACATCGAGCGGAGGCGGTGACCTCGGTGGAGTGGCTGTGCTTGGCTGCTGAGGCGCTCAATGCTGTGCCCGACGCTGCAACTGACCGGTGGACGCCGCTGAACCCGCTGACAAGGCGCGAAACGACGCTCTCGCTCGGAAATGATGGCTTGGGCTTGGCCAACGCCGTGAGAAACATACTGAGGGGCGAAGCCGACGCGCAGGGTGATGAGGCTGACGTAAACAAGGCGCGCGGCATGGCGATAGATTTCGTGTTGAACAGCGCGCCCAAAGGAAAAGGTCTCGAAGTTCTGACCAAGTTCAAGCAGCTGTTCAAAGATGAAAAGGGTGCGGCACTAGATCTGATTGCAAACCTGCCTGTTGCCCGCGAACAGACCTCGCTCTTTGCATTGGCGGATGGGGAAGGGTGCTCGGGAAAACGCGTGTATGTCTACACCGTGCCGCCCAGACCGCCACAATTACGGCATTTCATTCGAGTTGCATTGGGTGACGGGCCGCCGGTCACTAGCTTTTCAACGCTTCAATTCGGTGCCGAGCAAGACGATGCCACCTGTTTGGGGATAGAAAAGAGCACTGAGGTGCCATGGAAGCGCATTGATCCAAAAGAAATGGCATTGCTGGGGCCACCGACATACCTCGCCGCCGCTCTGTTTGACGGGCTGTATGCGATGCACCGCGATGACCATGAGGACTCGGTGGCCTATGTGCCCTTCAAAACACAGCTGGTACAGAACGTACATAACGGTGAAGTAGTCATCCACCTAGTGGGCGAGCCGGTGCAGCGCGACTTACTGGGTGTCAATGCGTGGTACCACGATGACGATGGTCGGGTGCGCGCCACAAGCGTTCCCCAGCTCCATGCTGACATTTGGCGGGTAGGTTGGACAGTTGCCGACGTGCTGGGCATTGCGGCGACTATATCGGGGGAGACGGGCAGCCGCGAGGAGACATTGGCTGAAAATGTCCTTCAAGCCGATCCATCCATTGAACGGGACCAAATGCACGCTGAGCAGCTTGAGGGCTATGTGCTCAGGCAGCAGCTACGCAAGCTACAGGGCGCTTACCTGTCGGAGGCGCAGTCCGATCTCCCGATGCCAAGGTTGGGCGCCTTGCCTGGAACGGTAAGCCGGGCGCTGGAGCTGCTGCGGAAGTACCCGTCGAAGGCGGACCTGCGCACAAGGACGCAGCATGTGCTGGCCATGGAGGCGCAGACTAAGGCCATGGCGCTTCGTTTGCGCGGTGGTGCTGCTGGTGCTGACCTACGCAACGCCCTGCATCTCGTATTTCCTCGGGTAATCGAGCAACTTCCGCTGTGGGTGCTGCAGGGCATAGACCTAGAACCCGCGAGACTAACGGGGATGCGGCCTGAGCTTGGGCTGATGCATGCGCTGTATGGGGCCATGAACGATGCGCCGGGAGTGCGCGACGAGCAGGCGGCCGACAGGGCGACCGCGCTAAGGGTCGCATTGGCACTGGCCGTTGCCACCGCCGGGCTGCGGGGCAGCGTTGCCGCTCTATGGGGGCTGATGTGGGGCAATACCAACCGGCTGAGCGAACTGCCCCACCTGCCCGAGACATGGATGCTACCAGAGGCGCTAAGTGCCGACCCACAAAATGATTACCGCGCTATCTGCAAATGGCTCATTGATTCCGATGGCGATGCCCTTGGACGGGCTACCCCATGGCACTGGATGCTAGCGATGGTGGGACTGTTGGATGCCAGCTTTCCGCAGGCCTTGGAGATTCCAGCGCTGGCCGCCGTGTTTTCAACGCTCGGTGAGTGGCACTACGCAGACGCTGCTTCTGACAGGGGCACCGAACCCGGCGACGCCGTCGAAAGCGAAACGCAGTGCGATGGATCGGCGTGGCCTTTTGAGGATCTCCCCACGCTCAGCGTAGTAGACTGTGATGCGTTAGTGGACGCGATCACTTCAGCCGTAGTAGCTGTTGATGCAGTGTTGGGCGTGCAGGTCATTCGAGAGAAAGCACCGCGCTTTGGGAGAGACCCGCAGACCGGTGAATTCACCGATGCCAGCGGCAAGGGTTGGCAGATGTCCATGCCCCAGTATTCATTTCTGGGGCGAGAAAGTCCTGAGCGCGTTGAAACTGGCCGGGGCAGGCAGTCTGCATGGACAGAATCGCGGAGAACAGCAGATGGCGAACTGTTAGCCGTCCATTGGCTAAACGGAAAGCTGGGGCGTTGGTTTGGCATGCACCGAGAGCATGCGGGAGTTAGCCCGGTTGAACCTTTCACCCCTATACAAACAAAGGTTGTTAGGACGGCTAAGCGTGCGCCGTTGCCGGCGGACGAAGGCAAAACGCTTTCCACGCGAAGTGAATGGGTTGCACCGCCATCACCGGACGCACCGCCAGTCTCTCGAGTGCCTAAAAGGGGGATAGATGGTACAGGCGAAGATGGTTCTGCGCCTGGCGATAAGGGCGGTGCAGGGTCGGAGGTTGATGTGCTGGCCGAGCTGCGCAAGCTGCAGAGCGCTTCCTTCGAAATCCGCAAAAGAAAGACTCATGGCGATGTCTCCGGTGCTGAATCAAGCCACTTCCGCGTGGCTTTGCTCCAGCTCAGTGCTCACGATAGCTACTGCCACCCGCTGGCGGAAGTGGGTATTGATGGGCTGCCGCTGAGCAAGGGGGCACGCGAGGTGTTGGCGTCGAAGTTGGACAACAAGGACTTCAAAGCAGCAAGGAAGGCCGCCAAGCCAGGGAGTGAGCACCACTGGAAGGACACAGTGCGGATTGTCTCCTGGCCGGAGCACCGGCGACGCGCCGTGCTGGAGGCTGCGCTCGAATCATGCCACAGGCTGGGTGTTGAGTTACTGGTGTTGCCAGAGGTTTCTCTTCGAAAGGAGACCATTGATTGGATGAAGCGCAAGCTCTCCAATCATTACCCTGGGCTGGCGGTCCTGGCCGGCACCTACCGGAATTTCAATGCACAGAATCACCCAGACCATTTGAAGGAAATGCTCACATTGCTGTGGCGGCCTGAGAAGTCGCTGTTGGAAGAATTCAGGCTTGAAGGAAAGACAACCTTTGAGCTCACTAGGGGCAAGAAGTACAGGTCGGTTGCTTCACATGAGCTGTTCAGGCCGGACCTAAATGAGCTAGCGCCACTGTACTCCGACAGGCGCGTAATGGACGCAGTTATGCAGTTGCGTGAAGAAAGCAAACAAGAAGATACCTGGACGTCAGGCCAGGTCAAAGGCTTGATGGTGAACCTTGCCGAGGGGTCTCCCAAGCTGCGACATTGCATGGAGCTGATCTGCTCAGAACTTTTCCTGCTGACCAGCCCGGCAAATCGCAAGCCGTTGGTACAAGAGCTGGAGAAGATACTAGCTATTTTTGAGGCGCCGGCGGGAGTAGTCGCGGACGCGAACAATATGGTCAATCGTGATCTAGAGGCAGTGGGTGATCTTCTCACCATTGCACAGACCCAGCGAGAGCGGCGGTCGGTACTGCTAGTGCCAGCACATACCAACCGCACCAACGACTACTGGCACGCCGGCCAAGCGAGCGTACTGGCATCCGGAACCGCTACAGTCTTCTGCAATGCAGTGCTTGGTGGCGCCAGTGGAGAGAGCTGCTTCATCGGCATTGACTCAGTCACCCGTTCGCATTCAGCTGCGGGCGCAGTAAAGCTGCTGACGCCGTACCACGGGTGGCACACTGGCATCCTCCAGCCCGATTGCAGGGGAGCGCTGTCAAACAAGGATCAGGCGCTTGTGGTCGTTGATATTGACCCGGTACATGTAGTCAGTGGGAAGCCGCGGCCACAGTTGCTGCCCGAGCCCATGGCCTTGGTTGCGTACCTGCCGGTAGTCGAGGTGGTCGACAAAGACCAGAACGACATAATGCTGGCGGAGGCGTTGGTACATGCCAACAAGCCACATTTGAACACCTCTGAAGAAGAGAGCGCTTGGCTGGACAAGACGGCGCCCGAGGTTGCAGAAATGGAAGCATTGCTGAAACGTTGGCTATTCAAATCGAAGGATTCGCCACACGCGAAGGATGAATTTGAGCGGGCATACCAACCACTGGAAAAGATCCGCTCAGGGGAAGTTGACGAAGTGGAGTATGTTGCGCTGATGGAGCAGTTCTCCGAGTTTTTCGGCGATCCGAGAGCGGTCTGCGAGCGCTTCGACGCGTGGTATAGGAACCGACATCAGCAGCCGGGAATCAAGAAGGGAGCGAGCAATGGGTACGAGCCAGCATGGGTGGACTTCCTGATTGCGGACTTGACTTGTAGCGGGGAGCTTCCGACGTTGGAGGTACCGGCTTGGTGTGATCTTGGCTCATTCAATGAACACTGAGAAGACGAAGATATTGCAAAGGAGAGGCTCGGCGTTCCTCGCCTGAAACAGTAACTGAGCGTTGCGATGGAAGACACGGCGGTGCTGGAGGGAGACCAACCCCCTGACAGGCTTGGTCATCCCTTAAAAAACGCAAGTCGAAGGGCAGGCCATTCAAGCTGTTTTGGCAAGTGCCAAGACACTGGCAGATAGCGGCTGGGCACGCTGCACCCAATCTAGCAGTTCGCCATCTTGGTACAAAGAAGGCCCATTGCGCCCCCAAGCCTCTGAAATAAGGCCAAAAAATGGGTCATCCATTCGCATACGCGTTGCATCAACAATGACTAGCCAAGTGTTGCGCCGAGCTCAATCCGGCACGCAACGCACTTACCGAGCCGCGCTACAGGATCGAAAGCCTGTTGCGCAAGTGCAGGCCTGCCGCCGTGGCCTACCCCGGCTACAACGTCACCGGCAGCGGGCCTGGCCGGTTGATACCGGACCGCATGCCGCCAGTACGAAACACAGCATTACTCTTTGGTGAGCAGTCCGCGCGCCTTCATCCACCCCATGAACTGATCGAACCACTGATCGCTGGTCGCGCCCTCGGCATTGAGATCAAATCCGTGCCCGCAACGCTCATAAACATGTAGCTCGGCCGACGGTTCCCCGGCAAAGGCGGGCATTTCCAAGTGAGAGCCGCTGCTGGCGCGCGACATCACGAGCTCCATCTCTTTCATGTGCACCTTGGTAATGCGTTCTGGCCCGTCCCCACTGCGTAGGGTGCGATGCTTCAGAACCCGCGTTCCCGCCGAGCGGGCCAGGCCGTACGCGGCAGGCTTCAGTCAAGCCAGCGGAACACCCGGAACCGTGGTCGAATCCATCGATCAAAGGCCAGCACAACCAGAAGCGACAGGAAAACAAGCGGGAGCAGGACGGCGGTAGCGATGGCCAGCGGAATCAGCCAGCGCAACGGCGTGCGGCTCCCCGATCCAGGCGAACCGACGCGTCCCGCAGGCTTGCGACGCCACCACATCACCAGTCCAGTGACGCAAAGCACGACGATGCCCACGCAGGTGGCCAGCATCACAAGCTGGTTGGCGCGCCCGAAGTAGTTCCCCATGTGCAGCTGGACGCCCATCTCAATGGCCTGGGCCACAGCACCATAGTCGTCGAAGCCTGCGCGAACGAGCAGTTCGCCCCGCTCATCGAAGTGGTAGGTCACTTGGCCCTGTGGCTTGTCCGGGTAGGTGTAGGCCATCAGCGCGCCACGCTGCGTGCTGGGCAGGAACACGCGCAGCGGATCGGTCGTACCCGCGGCGCGGACATGGGCGATCGCGCGCTCAAGGCCCACCGCATTCCAGTAGCGGGTAGCGCCCGGCGTGGGGGCAGGGTGGTTGCCGTGATGGGAATGGGCGGAGGCGTTGTCGGCAGTGGCGTCAGCTGGAGGCATAGGCGCGTGCTGCAGCGTCCAGGGCACGTCGTTGAACGCCGTGCCCACGGTGGGTGCGGCGGGTGCGACGTAGCGCCGGTAGGCAGGCGGGTAGCCGGCGCCAATCGCCTCGGCACCGCCACGCACCCACCCGCCCCAGAACGCAGCCCAGGGCAGCCCGGTGAAGATCAGGAACAGGACCAGCAGCGAGACCCACAGCCCGGTCGCCGCGTGCAGCGACTTCCAGAACGCGCGCCCCTTTGCCCGCACGTCAGGCACTACGCCGTGCCACCAGGCATGCCCCTCGCCGCGCGGCCAGCCCAGGTACAGGCCGGTGAGGATGAGCAGCACCGCCCAGCAGGCCGCCAGTTCGATCAGATACTGCCCCGGGGTGCCCAGCATCAGAGAACCGTGCAGCCGGTCGGCAAGCCCCACCAATGTCCGGGCCGGCACCAGTGTGCCCAGTACCTGGCCGCCCTCCGGGTTGACGAAGGCCACCCGGCTCTCCGCATCCGGGATATCCAGGTACACCTGCGCAGGGCGTTGCGGATCGGTCGGAACGTCGATCCGCGTAGCGGTGCTCCCGGGAACATACGCCTCGGCGGAGTCGATCAGGCTGGCCAGCGAATCCCGCTCTTTCCACGGCGCAGGCGTGAAGCGCAGCTCGGGATGGATCGCATCGTTCAACTCGTCGTTGAACAGGTAGATCGCCCCGGTGATGGCGAGCATGAGCAGGAACGGTGCAACGAAAAGGCCAGCATAGAGATGCCACCGCCAGAACAGGCGGTGCCGGTCTCTGCCGGCGGTGTCGTTGCGCTGCTTGCGTTCGACAGCGTTTGGTTTCGTCCGGGCCATGTCAGAACCGTGTGCGCAGGGTCAGCTCGACGCTGCGGGGCGCGCCGAGGTAGATGTGGGTGGACGGATAACCGGAATAGGTGCCGTAGACCTCATCGGTGAGGTTGCGAACCCGCAGAACCGCCGACAGCCGCTGCCAGTCATAGCCGACCCACGCATCGAAGGTGGTATGGCCGCGCACATGGAGGGTGTTCGCGTTGTCGGTGTAGAACCCGCCCACGTTCCGCCCAGAGGCACCAACCGAAAGGGGGACACCCAGGAAACGATAGGTCGCTGACACCGACGCGGTGCCGTTGGGCACATTGGTCGGCCGGTTGCCGCTGCGGTCGGCACCACCGGCTTCCAGCAGGCGGTCGTAACGGGCGGTACCGTAGGCGGCCGCCAGATCCACGCGCAAGCCCCGCGTCACCTGCGCTTCCGCAGAGAACTCCACGCCTTGGGAAGACTGCTCGCCGCCCTGCACGCTGATGCTGGGATTGGCCGGGTCACGGGTGAGAATGTTGTCCCGCTCGATCCGGTAGGCGGCGGCCGTGAGTTCGACGCGATTGTCCCACACGCTGGCCTTGATGCCTGCCTCAAGCGATTTTCCTTCACTCAGGTCGAACACGCCGGCCGAAGGCCGCATCGTCAGCAGGGTGGAAACCGGGCTGACGGCAGTGGAGTACTGCCCGTAAAGCTGTACGTCCGGGGTGAGGTCGAACACCGTGCCTACCCGCCAGGAGAACGGGCTGTACTCGGGGCGGAACGATTCGGTGCCGCCGGTGTTCAGGTCGCGGATATCGCGCGACAGCCTGATTTTCTCGGCGCGCGCGCCTGCCAGCAGGATCCATCGGTCGGTCACGTTGAGTGCGTTCTCGGCGAACACCGCTGCGGTGCGAAGGCGCGACTCGAAGATGACGTTGTTGCCGGCACCCGGGAAGTTGACTGCCGATCCATCAGGGAACACGCCAACCGCCGGAGCGAACGGCGACACGGGCGTGGTAACCCCGGTCTGCCGTGGGTTATGGAAATCGGTGTCGTTGTACTCAAGCCCGGCAGTGAACCGGTTGCGACGCCCACCCACCGGCCCGTCAAACGAGAGCGCCAGGCGCTCGTTCCAGAAGGTCTGGTCATGCTGGACCCGCTCGGCGGTGCGCGCGAACGTGTCCGTTGCGCCGTTGTAGATCCAGTTGTCCGAATAGAAGAAGTCCCGATCAGCCTGGTACCAGCTCAGGTCGTTCTGCAGCGTCCACTGGCTGCCGAGCGGAAGGTCCACCCTCCAGCGCAGCAGATCGCTGTTGGCCCCGGTGGTGGCGCCGCGCGGATTGTAGTTCACATGGCGCGTGGCTTCGTCGACGACATACCCGTTCGAACTGCGGACGACGTCGCTCGGGGACCGCGCGACGTCGTAGGGCACCATCGGCGAGCCCTGGTAGGTGCCGGTGCTCTCATCCTCCGCGTGCTCATAGGAAAACAGCATCGACACGCCGGTGCCGGGGCGCCAGAGCAGGCTGCCCCCTACTGTCAACAGGTCCGTCCTGTTGTTGTCGATGTCATCCAGGCTGTCTGAGCGCAACCGGCTGACATAGCCGCGAACCGCCACCGTTTCCGACAGCGGCTTGTTGACATCGAACCCGGCGCGCCAGGTGTTGAAACTGCCTGCGCCGAGCATGGCCTCCATCGAGGGCGCAGCGAGCTGTGGCTTGCGGCTTACCAGGTTGATGGCACCACCGATCGCGCCTTCGCCATACAGCACCGACGCCGGTCCTCGCAGCACTTCCACCCGCTCCAGTCCGAAGGTGTCCAGGTTGCGCGTGACGATGGTCGACGTGCCCAGCCGCACGCCGTCGTGCAGGACCGACACCGTATTGCCGCTGAAGCCGCGCAACGTGACCACTGCGGGATTACCCGGGACATTGCCCACCATGGCACCGGCGACCATGTCGAATACCTCGCTGGTGGTGCGCGCACCCTGGGTGGCGATGTCGCTCTGGTCGATGATCTGAAGCGACGCCGGTGTCTCGCGCTGCGTGAGCCCCAAACGGCTGCCGACCGCCTCGGGTGAATCCAGCAGGCGCTGCCGCTGGCCCTGCACGTTGAGCGTGTCCAGCGTGGTGGCATCTGCGGGTGGCTGCTGGTCAAGGGAGTCCGCGAACGCAACAGGAGCGCACAACGCGCTGATGGCCAACCAGAGCGCGCAATTTCGGGGACGTGTGGCCGATGGAAGCCTGGAGATCGTCATTGATGAACCTTGGATTCTGATGCGGCCCCGGCGCCTGGCAGGCAGCTCAGGAACGGCATCGCGCTGCCTCGACCCGCGGGGTCGAGACATGCAGAAGACCCGGCATGTCAGCCGGATGTAGGAGGGGAGGGCAGTATCCAGTCCCACGCAAATCGATACGCGGACGCGAAGCGCGTCACATCGGAAGCTGGATCAGCAGGGGAATCCGGATGGCGGGCCGCGGGCCCCCAGGGTTCCCGGCGCAGGAACACGCCGGGTATCCACCAGACCGGCCAACGCACGGAAGACCCGCGGCCAGAGGGCCATGAAGAGAAGCAGCGCCACCAGCAGGCTGATCATGCGCGCGGCGAGGAGACAGTATTCGCAGTCCACGCCCATGTCATGCCCGGCATGGGGATCGGCCGCCGTGGTAGGTGCTGCGTCCTCCATTGCAGCCGGCTCATCCATGACCATGTCGTGATGGGTACCGTGGTGCATGTCGTGGGCCATGGCGTGGCCCATTGGCTGCTCCATCATGTGATGCATGGCATGCGGCGTCGCTGCGGGCACCGGCGGATGCGCAAGTGCCCGGCTGATCAGCGGGGCAACCACGACCAGCAGCATGGCCAGGAAGGCCAGGGGCAGGAGCCAGCGGTGGAGGGCAGTGGTGCGCACAGTCGGGATTCTAAAGGATGGAGAACGACGCTCAGGTGGAAGGAAGCACCGGCACGGCCACATGCGACGGTTTGTCGCAGATGGGCGGCATCCGCCGTGCATGCCTGCGGCGACGGCGCTTTACCGCTCCTGTACCCCGTTGCCAGCTTAAACGCGGCGACCTGATCCAGGTCAAGAGCATCCGTTCTACCTGCCTCTAGCCTTTGCCCATCCCGCTCCACCACCCCTTGGCGAGGCTATCAATGAATACCCCGGTTTCCCGACGCGCTGCGTTGTTGACGTCCACTTCCCTGCGCCGGCACACGTTGTCGTTGGCCCTCGTGCAGGCGATCGCCATGGCCGGCACTCCCGGCTTGGCCCTGGCTGCCGAGGCGATCCCGGTGTCGACCCCGGTCACCGGCGGCATCCTCGCTGTCCAGGACAGCGGCGCCGCCTGCAACATGGTCGGCGCCGCCTGCGACCTGTCCACGCCGGTGGCCAATGGCAACGATGGCCCCGGCGCCAAGTACCACGACAACGGACATCCCGGCACCGCCGGCAATCCAGGCGGCGGTATCACCGCAGACCTGGAAGATGCGCGAACGCTGGGCAGCAGCGGATCGACCTCGCCGATCAATGCCGTGACCATCGGCGGCAAAGGTGGCAACGGCAGCAACTCCGATCCGGCCGGCGACATCATCATCAACCTTGGCGGTGGTTGGGGTGCGGCGGGGCAGGACGGCGGCAACATTGACCTGACGGTTGGCCCAGCGTTGTCGGGTGCCGCCACCTATGTGGACAACGGGCCGCTGACGAGCGGCATGACGCTGATTTCCCTGGGCGGCGCCGGCGGCGACGGTGGCATCGCCAGCTTCAACGCCGGCCAGGACTACAACGGTCGCGCGGGGCGAGGCGGCGACGGCGGTACGGTGACGGCCACCATCGCCGGCACCTGGACCTCCGAAGCAGGCACCGGCCTGTTCGTGACGTCCAATGGCGGTAATGGCGGCGGCGGCAGTTCCAGCAGTGACGCCAAGGGCTCGGACAAGTCGCCGCAGGGCGTGGACGCCTGCGGTGGCAACCCCAACGACCTGTCCTGCACGGCCGGCAACGGCAACACCGTCAACGTCACCGTCAACGGCACGGTCTCGGGGGCGAACTATGGCGCCTTCATCGCCTCGATCGGCGGCGACGGCGGCACCGGCGGCGCCTCGGACGACTGCTGCGACCGTACCGGCGGCGCCGGCGGCAATGCTGGCAAGGGCGGCAACGTAACGGCCACGCTCGGCAGCACCGGCGTCGCGGTCGCCTCCGACAACGGTGCGGCGTTCTACGCCGCCTCGTTGGGCGGCATGGGGGGCGTGGGCGGCACGAGCAACAGTTCGGGGGCGGGTGGCACCGGCGGCGACGCGGGCACGGTCAACGTCGAGGTCGACGGGCACGCCAACACCTCCGGCGTCGCCAATACCTATGGCGTGCTGGCGCAGTCGCTCGGTGGCGTCGGCGGAAACGGCGGCCATTCCGGGGCATGGTTCAACCCGATCAGCGGATCGGGCAATACCGGTGGCGCAGCCAATACGGTGACCATCACCGGCACGGGCGCAACCATCACCACGCAGAATGTGGACAACGCCGGCGACAACTCCTCGGGCGTGGTCGCGCAGTCCATCGGGGGCGGTGGCGGCGTGGCCCCGGATTCCAACGGCTGGTTCGCCGTAGGCGGCGACGGCGGCAATGCGTCCAACGGCTCCACTGTCAGCATCAGCCTGACGGACACCCACGTGGCGACCTTCGGCTTCAACTCCGGGGCGGTGATCGCCCAGTCCATCGGTGGCGGCGGCGGCAAGGGCGGCGATGCCTGCAACGCCAAGAACGATGCGTGCAACGGCGCGCTGGTCAACATGACCGTCGGTGGCAGCGGCGGTGCCGGTGGTGGCGCCTCGGACGCCAATGCGGCGATGCTCGGCAACAGCTACGTGGCCACCATCAACAAGCACTCACCCGGCCTGGAAATCCAGAGCATCGGCGGCGGCGGCGGCGACGGTGGCAGTGCCTACGGCAAGGTCAGTTCGCTGTTCTACGGCGCTGCGATCAGCGTCGGCGGCAGCGGCGGCGTGGGTGGCGACGGCGGCACGGTCAACGCCGCCCGTACCGAGAACAACGGACCGGCCAGCCAGATCCTGACCTTCGACAGCGACAGCTACGGGATTCTCGGGCAGTCCATCGGCGGCGGTGGCGGCAACGGCGGTGCGGCCACGTCCAAGGCGGTAGTCAAGGGCGGCGGCGACTATCCCAGCCAATCGCTGGCGATGGCGACGGGCGGTTCGGGCGGCGTGGCCGGCTCGGGCAACGCTGTGTACCTGCAGAATTCCGGCTTGGTCGGCACCATCGGCGGCGGCTCGGCGGGCATCGTGTCGCAGTCGATCGGCGGCGGCGGCGGCAACGCGGGCGACGCCTCGGCGACCTCCAGCGCAAGTTCCAGCAACATGAGCCTGGCAGTGTCGCTGGCCTTCGGCGGTACCGGCGGCGCGGCGGGCAATGGCGGCAACGCCGAAGCGATGAACCAGGGCCTGGTCGTGACCACCGGCGAATCGGCGGCCGGCATGCTGGTGCAGTCGATCGGCGGCGGCGGCGGCAACGGCGGTGCGGGCGATGCGAAGTCCGAGAGCAGCGCGAGCGTGAACCAGGGTGACGATTCGGCCGAGAACACCCCCGAGGGGAAGAGCGTCGCGTTCTCCCTCGGCAGTGCAGGTTCCGGCGGCGCCGGCAGCTCGGGTGCCAATGCCACGGCCACCAACACCGGTGCGATCATCACCCTGGGCGATGCGGCGCACGGGATCATGGCCCAGACCATCGGCGGCGGCGGCGGCAATGCCGGCGGCGCGGCGGCCTCGACCAAGGGCGATATCGCCATCGCCCCGAAGATCGGCGGTTCCGGCGGCGCAGGCGGCGATACCTGGTACACCGGTACGGTGAACGTGACCAACCAGGGCACGATCGCCACCTTCGGCGCCGACGCCAACGCGATCATCGCGCAGTCGATCGGCGGCGGCGGCGGCAGCGGCGGCAAGGCCGCCACCACGCTCGCCGATGCGAAATCGAACAAGGACGGCTCCAACGGTCCGGCGTCCTCGGTGCAGTCTACCCTCACCGCGATCCAACAGAACTACGCGAGCAAGGGCGGCAACGCAATCGGCGATTACAACTCCATGGGCGGTGCGATCTCGACCATCAACAGCCTGCTCGGCAACACGCCCTCGCTAAGCGCGCTCGCCGACGGCGACACGACCGGCGACGACCTGGACGACGTCGCGGAGAGTGGAGGGCAGAGCAGCGACGACAACCAGGCCAAGTCGATCAGCCTGAATGTCGCCATCGGCGGAAAGGGTGGCAACGGCGGCTCCGGCGGCTACATCAACGTCAACAACACAGGCGATCTGGCTACAGTCGGCAAGATGTCAGATGCGATCATCGCCCAGTCAGTGGGTGGCGGCGGCGGCAAGGGCGGTGCCGCATCCACCGCGACCAGCGCCAACTATTCCGGCTCGCTGGCGATCGGCGGCAGCGCCGGTGGCGGCGGGAACGGCGGCGAGCCGACGGTGACCAATTCCGGCGCGGTCTATACGATGGGACCGCTCTCGGCCGGCATCGTCGCGCAGTCCATCGGCGGCGGCGGGGGCATCGGTGGCGCGTCGGTCACCACGGCCAACACGGCCAGCGGCGTGAGCGATGAACCCGGCGGCGGCGGTAACAGCGTTTCCTTGGCGGTTTCGCTTGGTGGCAACGGCGGCAGTGGTGGGATCTCCGAAGCGGCGGTGGTCAACAACGCCGGGCAGATCGAAACCCGTGGACATGACGCCATCGGCATAATCGCGCAGTCCATTGCGGGCGGCGGTGGCATCGTCAAGACGCTGGCGACAGATCTGGACGACGCAGGCGGTTCGGCCAAGGCGAGCAGCAGCAAGGATTATTCGCTGCCGTTCAAGTTCGGCGGTTCCAACGGTGCGGCCGGCAACAGCGGGGCGGCGCATGTCACTACCAGTGCCGCCATCACGACGAGTGGCGACAACAGCTACGGCGTGCTGGCCCAGTCGATTGCCGGGGGCGGCGGCCTCGCGCTCGGTGGCAAGCCCGATGGCGGCACCGCCGCCGACTTCTTCGGCAGCGGCAGCAAGACCGGTTCGGTGACCGGCAGCGGCAATCCCAACGACGACGGCGTGGTCAACGTCAACGTGAGCAATGCGATCACCACCAGCGGCCAGGGCGCGATGGGCGTGGTCGCGCAGTCGATCGGCGGCGGCGGCGGCCTGGCGGGCGACACCGGCTGGAGCCAGCAGTTCATCGGGATGTCCGGCGCCTCGCAGCTGCACGGCAATGGCGGGGCGGTGGACGTGACCGTGGCCGACGGCGGCGCGATCCAAACCCAGGGCAACAACACGCCAGCCATCTGGGCGCAGTCGGTGGGCGGCGGCGGTGGCCGCATCACCAACAAGAACGGCGCCTTCATCGGTACGGCAGGCGGCTCGGGGCAGGGCGGTGCGGTCAACGTCCAGGTCGATGGCAGCGTGCTGGCGACCGGAAATTCCTCGATCGGCATCTTCGCCCAGAGCAACGGCGACGGTTCTTCCAACGCGCCGATCTCGGTCACGGTCAACAGCGGCGGCAAGGTGCAGGTAGGCACGCCGTCGGCGCCGGTCGACAACGGCGCGGGGGCTTCGGCCTCGTCGGTCATCTATATTGACCACGGTGGCACCGGCGCGAGCGGCGTAGTCAATACGGTGACCAACAACGGCTGGGTGTACGGCTATACGGGGCCCGCCAACGCCATTGCGGTCTACAGCACGGGCGGCGTCACCCATGTGTTCAACAACGCCGGCGCCACCATGGGCGGCGACATCCTGCTGACAAACAATGGCGGCAGCGGTTGCTTCAGCAACAGCGGCACCTTCAATTCGGGCAACGCAGTGACCGTCGGCCCCTGCGGCGTCAGCAACGCCGGCACGATCGACATCCAAGGAGCGAAGACCGGCACCACCACGGTAAGCAGCAACTACAGCGGCGACGGCAAGATCGTCTTCGACGCCGACTACGCACACGCCAGCAGCGACAGGCTGCTCGTCAACGGTACGGCGAACGTGGCCGGCACCGTCGAGGTGCGCGCGTCCACGCTCCGCAAGCAGACCCTGCCGCTGATGACGGCCACAGGCGGGCTCACTGTCGACCCGCTGCTGGCCGCCACCCACGACAAACTGCTGTTTGCCACGCGACTGGACCACGATGCGACGACGCTCTACGCAACGCCGGAAGCGCACTTCAGTGAGCAGGCGTCCCACCTGGGTACCAACAGCCGCGCGGTCGCCGATCACCTGCAGGCCCGGTTTGATCGCGGTGACGCGATGGACGACGCCTACAATGCGCTGGCGAACGTGCAGTCTGCCAGCGGCTACGAGACCGCGCTGAAAAGCCTCAGCGGTCGTGCGCTTGGCAGCATCGGTGCATTCCGCTTCCAGGGCAGCCGCGATTTCGTCAGCAACCTGGAACAGGGCTGCGACGCCGACGCCAACCAGGCTGACTGCACCTGGGGCCGCGTGCAGGCCAGCAGCGCACGCCAGAGTGAAACCGCCGACGCGGCGGGGTACAAGGCCGAAACGCAGACCATCGAAGCCGGCATGCAGCACGAACTGCACGACGGCCTCACGCTCGGCGGCGCCATTGGTTATGAGCATAACCAGTTCCGCGACACCGATGGCATGGGCAGCGTGCGCGGCGACGGCATCATAGGCGGAATCGGCCTGCGCTACGATCGCGGTCCGCTCACCCTGAGCGGGGTGATCGAAGGCGGTTACGGCAGCTACGACAGCACGCGCACCGTCGCCGTCGGCGACAGGGCAGACCAGGCCAGGGCCAAGCCCGACGTGTTGAGCGGCGGCGTCCACCTGCAGGCCAGCTACACGCAGAATTTCGGCGACAGCTACCTCAAGCCGTTCGCTGAGCTGCGGGGCATCCAGGTCCGTGGGGATGCGTACACCGAACACGGGTCCTCGCCGTTCAATCTGGCCGTGCAGTCGCAGAGCCAGTTCTCGGCGGGCGGTGGCCTCGGCGTTGAATGGGGCACCACCCACGCGCTGGCCAACGGCACGAGCCTGGGCGTTTACATCAACGGAGCGGTGGAAGCCGGCGATGGCAACGACTGGACCACGCGCGCGCATTTTGTCGACGAGACAGCCGACAACAGCTTCGCGCTGCACACCAACGTCCCGGACACCTACGGTCGGTTCGGACTGGGCATGACCTTGCTGACCCGCAAGAACGTCAATCTCAGCGTCAACTACTCGACCGAAGTCGGCAGCGGGTTCCACGCCAATGCAGGCATTGCCCGCTTGGCATGGCACTTCTAGGCATTGCGGGAAGTTTTGGAGGGCGAGGGCGCCAGGAGGTCAGCTCCTGGCGTCCGTTTGCCGGGTAGGCGAGCAGGGCCATCAAGTCGCGCACCTCTTGGCTCTTCAATGCAGCCTTCCGTCTTCCTGTGCCATCGTGTGGTGCCCAACGACCTGGGAATAGTTTGGAACGTCAGGGTTAGCGATGACGGGAATGGCCATCAGCGGCCTCCATGATCGCGGACTGCAAGCTGGCGGTATCGATGCTGCTGTAGCGAATGCCCGGCGGTTGCGTTGATATCTTCCACACGTATGTTGTGAGATCCAACGGGGCACCAAGCGGCGCCGCCATTCGCATGGGGCGGTCCATGTCAGGCAGGACCAGGACAAACCGCACGCTGCCGCGCAGTCCTACGAGGTCGACCCGGCCGGGCGATCCAAGCAACATGGTGCCAACCGGCACGAAACGCACGCTGCTGGCACCCAGATTTATGGTCAGGCTGCGTGCCTGGTAGTTGCCAATTTCTTCCTCATGGATATCGCTTACGGACAGGGCAAAATCCATGCTGCCATTGGCCTGATACGGCTGCAGCAACGCGCGGACCAACCTGTAGAGTGCGTCGACCTTGCCGATCCACTGAGCCTTGCGTTCGGACAGGTCACCGAATCTCGCTTTGTCTGCCTTCTGGTCGGCAAGGAACCTGTCAAAGTCGGAAATCCGAGGCATGGGCTGGGCGCAGTTTGGAGAACGAACCAATTGTCCCACGACGCAGGGGACTTGAATCCATCAGAACTTGTCGCCGCCGAAGGTCCGGGACCCACGACGACGACGATAGGGATGCAGGAACGCAGGGAGCGCCTTGCTGAAAGCTCGGATACGTCATTTCGCATAATGTATATTATGTAAAACGCGATCCAGCCAAGGTCACCCAACCTGGCCCTCGACCCCGGCGGCGTCCAGTTCCCGCATGATCAACCCCATCACCCCAGTTTTCCCCTCACTGGCCGGCATCTGCCGCACCAGGTTCCGAAGCAACCTCACATCCTGGTTCCATCCCAATCTGTCACTGATCCTGTGCAGCTGCTTGCCTTTCCGGGAAGCAGCGCTTTGCACCTCGGCATCTCCCTTGAGCGCCCCAAGCTGCTGTGCGGCATCCAACTGCATCCGCAGCCGTCGCACCCGTCGACGCCAGCGGTGCGTGGCTTCGGGATCATCGCCAGCTGCAGCCCGGTTGGCAGCCTTGCTGACTCGACGTTCGCCAACCTGCAATGCGGCCCGGATCGAGCGTCGCCGCAGCGAGTGCCAGGGTTGAGGCTCCAGGCGTTCAACCAGCCGTTCAATGACTCGCCGCCTGCGAAGAAATCCAGGGTCTACGGCCAGCGAACGCTGCAGAATTCGCGTACGTCGATACTCCAGCGCCGTGATCACCGGCTCCCAGGCCAGTTCCGGACGCGACGCCCGCAGCCGCGTTGCTGTCTCCACCACCACATGCGCGTCCCGCATGTCCGACAGGCCCTTGCCCAGTCGACGCAACGCACGGTCGTCAGGGTCCAGGTCGAAGTCCTCATCGGCCAGCAGCGCCATCAAGGCCCGCATTCGTCGTATGGCCTTGCGAGCCACGTGGATCGCCTCGTTCTGATCGGTCGGGGCCGGCAGCGCGTCCAGAATTGCCCGCGCGTCTTTCAGCAGAAGCGCTTTGGCAGCCATCCCGGGTGCGCGTGCTGACATGGAGCGGCCTGTGGCAGGACGATGCCGGGAGTGTAACCACTGGTACGCTCGTCGGCGTGACGCGTCACGATAAATACGGCCCGCGGACGCGTACTGGTCCGTGGTCTGTACCAGTTCGGCACCGGCGATGACCATCGGCAGCCACGGATTGCTAGGTAAAAGTACGCACGACAGTGCGTTCCTGCCTCCCGATACTTTGAGTCGGCTGTACACCCAACTACCAGGAGCAACGCCCATGACCGGACCGCGCATGCACCCCGGCTGTTCCCACGGCATGGCACTGCTGCTGGTGGTGGCGGCCTGCGCGCTGCCGGCAAGCGCCGCCGCACAACAGCAGGACGCCGACGCGCTGGCCAAGCAGCTCTCCAACCCGGTGGCGGCGCTCATCAGCGTGCCCTTCCAGTACAACTACGACCAGACCTGGGGCGAGGACGGCCATCGCCACCAGTTGAACATCCAGCCGGTGGCACCGTTCTCCATATCCGAACACTGGAACGTCATTTCGCGCACCATCCTGCCGGTGACCTACCAGAAGGACATCATCCCCGGCACCGACCAGGCCGGCATCGGCGACATCACCCAGAGCTTCTTCTTTTCCCCGAAGAAGCCCACCGAAGGCGGATTGGTCTGGGGTGTTGGCCCTGCACTGCTGCTGCCGACCGGTACCGATGATCTGGGTGCGGATACCTGGGGCATGGGCCCCACGTTCGTACTGCTCAAACAGGATGGCGCGTGGAGTTACGGCGCGCTGGTCAACCATATCGTCGACGTCGGCGGTGGCAGGCGCAGGGTGGACATCAGTTCCACCTTCATCCAACCGTTCATGGCGCGCGGCATCGGCCAAGGGCGCACGGTGGGCGCCAACCTGGAATCGACCTACGACTGGGAAGCCAAAGAGTGGACGGTGCCGCTCAATCTCTTCTACAGCAAAGTGTCCAAGCTGGGTTCGCAGATGCTCAGCTACCAAGGCGGGATACGTGCCTATCTGGATACGCCACGCGGCGGGCCGGACTGGGGCGTGCGCTGCACCATCACCCTGCTCTTCCCGGAATGACGCCCCTGCCCCGCCGTGCGCAGGCGTGCTGGCGACGCTAGAGCAGCGGCGCCACGTCCAGTGAACGCTCCCCGGCCAGTGCGCTGGCCTGTTGCCGGGCCTGCCGTGCCGGGCCAGCGTCACCGCGTTTGCCATACAACGCGGCCGCCATCCAGGCCACGCGGTAGTCGGTTGCGGTGTAGGCATCCAGTTCGCCCAGCACCGCCGTGGCCTGTTCGAACTGGCGGGCCTCCATCAGGATGCGGGCACGCAGCAGGTTCGCGCGTACGCGGTCGTCCGGGCTGCCGTCACGATTGGCCACGGCCAGCGCCGCCTGCGCGTCCGCCAGTGCCGTCGTGGGATCGCCAAACCGATGCTGCACGACGGCGCGGGCGAAGGCATCGGCCGGGTCGGGTGCTGCCTTGTGCGCGGTGGCCTTGTCAGGCCGCAGCCAGTGAACGGCATCGGCCTGGTTTGCCGCCGCCTGCACGGCGGTGGTGGCCAGCGCGCCGTCGCGTCGTTCCGCCATCGGGGCGGCATCCCGCACCCACTGCCCTGCCCCACGCAGATCGCCGCGGGCCAGCGCCAGGGCCATGCGCAGGCGTGCCACCGCCGGGTCTTCCGCAGCACTGCGGGCCAACGCATCCATGGCGTCGTCGGCCTGGCCCAGGTCGCCGGTGGCCAGGGCAACGTTGGCGCGCGCGTTCTGGATCACGGCGATCAGCTGCGGGTCTTCCAGCGTGCCGCGCAGCGCGTCGGTGCGCGCCAGCGTGGCGCGTGCCTGCGCCGGCTGCACCAGCTGCAGCTGCGCCTGCGCCTTGGCCGCCAGGGTCGCGGCCAGGTAGTCGGTTACCTGGAAACGTTCGAACACGTCGATGGCGCTGTCGAACTCCTGAAGCGCCTGCGGCCAATGATTGCGCATGCCTTCCATGCGCCCGAGGTTGGCCCCCACCATGGCGGCCGACACCACGTCGCCGGTGCGGCGCATGGCGATCCGCGCCTGGCCCAGGTCGGCCACGGCTGCGTCGAGGTTGCCCTGCTGCACCTGAGAGACACCACGGCCGTTGTAGGCATTTCCCAACAGGCTGGTATCGCGCGTGCTGGCGTCGGTGGCCAGCACGGCCAGCGCCTGGCTGTAATGCGCCTGCGCCTGGCCCGGCTGGCCTTCGCGCAGCGCCACCGCACCCAGCCCCATCAGGCCCTTGGCGCGCACGCCGGGCGCTGCCGCGGGCTGTTGCGAAAGTGCGCGTTCAAACAAGCGGGCCGCCTCTGCCATGCGACCGGCGCGGTATTCGAGCTGGCCTTCGCGAACCTGCAGCGCCGGACTGTCGCGCAGCGCAGCGGGGGTGGCGTGGAGTTGCGCACGCGCCGCGTCCAGTTGGCCGGCGTCGAGTTCGGCATCGATGCGGCGCAGGCGCTCCTGCAGTTCAGTGGGCCCAGCGTGGTCGGCAGGCGCACGCCGGATGCGCCGCAGCCAGGTATCGGTGGCCACGGCCATGGCCTGCAACGGCGTGTCACCCACCGCATCGACCGATACGTCGCTGGCGCTGTCGAGCACGCGCAGCTGCACCCGCCACTGCGCGCCACTGCGCTGCGCGGTGGGTACGATCAGCCAGCGCGAGTCGCTGCGCAGCAACAGCTGCTTGAGCGCGGCGGCGTCGAGTGCGCCACTTCCCGGAAGGCCGGCGGCCAGGTGCAGGGTCTGCTCGGTCGGGGTGACCTGCAGCGCCGCGCCGCGCAGGCGATCAGCGGCATATTCCATGGCGCCCAGGCGTACCCAGCTTGCGTCGGCTTCGTCCTCGGCCACCCGCACTGGCAGCACGGTGGCGCGCACCTGCGTTGCAACCGCTGCAGTGCCTGCACCCGGTGCCGGGCTGCGCAGGATCCACGCGGTGCCGACGCCCACCAGCACGATCAGTGCCGCCACTGCCAGCAGCAACGGGCGGCGCGTGAGGCGATGCCGTCGGGTAGGCGTGGTCGTCTGCACGTTCGGTGCGGCGGGCGTCGGCGCGGCGCCAGCCTGCTCATCGGTGCTGGCGACTTCAGTCATCGCCGCGGGCGACGGCAGGGCCGGTGCAGCCGGATCCAGCTCTTCCACCTCGGCCACCCAACGGTAGCCGAATCCAGGCACGGTGCGGATCATGGTCTGGCGGTCGCCGGCATCGTCCAGGGCCTTGCGCGCGCGGCGCATGGTCTGGGTAATCACGGTATCGCTCACGTCGGCCCGGCCCCATACCGCCGACACCAGTTCGTCGCGGCCCACCGCACGTTGCCGGTTGGCCACCAGATAGACCAGGCATTCCAGTGATTTGAGCGGCAATGGCAGCCGATGCCCGGCGCGGCTGAGTTCGCGTACGGCGGGGTCCAGCACGAACTCGCCGAATCGGTACCGGATAAGGCGCATCAGCCTGGCCTGCCTCGTCTACAGTGGGGGATCCCCATCCTACGACAGCCGCTGCGTTCGATGCTCAGTCGACGCTTACGTGGAATGCGAAGATGCGGGCAGCGGTGCTGGCCAGCTCCTGCCCACACTCGAACAGCAGTTCACCCTGCCCTGCGGCCTGGGCGCGGAAGCGCCAGGTATGGGCGCCGGCCACGCGGGCCGGCTCCTGTTCCAGGTCGAGCAGTGCGAACGGGGTGGACCGCAACCAGCAGCGGTAGCCGCTGGCTGAATACGCCGGAAGTCGCACCTCTACCCGTTGCCCGGGTGCGAGGTGCACCACCCCGCCATCATCGCCGGGTTCCAGCGCGAGCACCGGCAACGCATGGGTTGCCGGTGCCACTGAACCGGTGTCGTGATCCTGCACGCCTCCACTGCATCCCAGCAGCGCCCCGGTCAGCAGCGCGGGAAGCGCACACCGCTTCAATCAGTTCACCTTGACCAGCAGCCGTGCGCCGCTGGTGGCCTGGGTCGCACTCACCGCCAGGTAATAGCGGCCCTGCGCCGGGTTGAGCACGGTGACGGCCTGGTTGACCCCAGGCCGTGCCGACGCACCGGCGTTCTGGTTGGGCAACGGGTCCATTTCGTAGCCGGCCAGCAATTGCAGTTCGCCGCGGCCGCCGTAGGTGGTGATCTCCAACCGGGTCTTGCCGGGGGCGACATCGATCACATACAGATCGCGCTGCCCGGCCTCCATGGCCGGCAGCAGCATGGCGGTGCCGGGGCTGGTGGGAATGCCGTCGATCGGCTGGCCGAAGGTGCGCGCCCGCGCAACCGCCGCGGCGGCGTCGAGCAGCCCGGCGCCGTTGGGCTGGGTCTGCTTGACCGGGAATGCGCGCGAGGTCGCCTTGAGCAACCCCTCCACCTGCGACGGCGTCAGCGGCTGCGCGGCCACGCTCTGCATCAACGCCACCACACCCACCACGTGCGGCGTGGCCATCGAGGTGCCGGTGTAGCCCGCGTAGATGTCGCTGCCGGGCACGGTGGTGCCGTTGTTGAGGGTGGACCAGATGTAGCCGTTCGGGCTGCCTTCCGTGCCGGCGCCACCCGGCGCGGCCAGGTCGACGCCGGCACCATAGTTGGAATAGCTGGCGCGCTGGCCGGAATAGCCGGTGGCACCGACGGTGATCACGTTGGCGCAGCTGGCCGGTGCGTGGTCGGCCACCGGCGCATTGTCATTGCCTGCGGCCACCACCACCACGGTGCCAAGGCTCACCGCCGCGTTGATCGCGGCCTGCGTGTCGGCCTCGCATGCGTGCGCTCCGCCCAGGCTCATGTTGATCACCTCAGCCGGCGTGGTGTTGTCCGGTACGCCGTCGATGTGACCACCGGCAGCCCAGACGATGGCGTCGTTGATGTCGGAGGTGTAGCCGCCGCAGCGGCCCAGCACGCGTACCGGCAGTACCTTGGCGTTGTAGGCAATGCCCGCGCCGCCCACGTTGTTGTTGGTGACCTCGGCGATCGTGCCCGCCACGTGGGTGCCGTGCCAGCTGCTGTTGCTGGCCGGTACGCCGTCGCCGCACTCGTTGATGGCGCTGTAGTCGCCGATATCCCAGCCACCCGGCACGCGGCTGTCGTCGTCGCGGTGCGAGACGAACGCGTCGGAAATGAAGTCGTAGCCAGGCAGCAGGTTGGCTTCCAGATCGGCATGGTGGGTGGCGCCGGTGTCGATCACCGCCACCACCACACCGGCGCCAGTGGCGCCGGATTCCCATGCGGTGGTGACCCGTGCGCCACCGGCGCCGGTGCCGTAATGCCACATCTGGTGGCTGCTGAGCACCGGGTCGTTGGGCACGGCCGCGGCGTGCATGAGGCGATCAACCCGCACCGACGCCACGTTGGGGTCGGCGGCAATGGCGCGCATCAGGGTTTCGGCCTGGCCGCGGTCCAGCCGCTGCGAGGCACGGACCACGTGCTGGCCGCTGAAGGTGGCGCGCAGGGTTTTCACCTGCAGCACGGCGCCGCCCTGCTGGGTGGCAAGCCGAGCGCCCAGCTGCGGGCGGGCACGGCTGGCTGCGGCGTCCAGCGAACGCTGGCGGGCTGCCGGCTGGGTGCGCTCGGCGGTGCCGGGTTTGTAGGTCACGATAAAACGAGGCGACAGCGTGGCGTCGTCGATGGACGCGAGGTCGACGGTGCCGGCGAGGGCGGGCGCGCAGGCAGCGGCAACCAGCAGGCTGAGAACGGAGCGACGGAAATGCATGGAGGGATTCCTGGTAGGCGGAGTCTGGAAGGGGGAATTACAGGTCGACGCCGAAGCCGAGGCCGGCCGAACGGTCGTCGCTGCTGAAGGCACCGCCGATGCTCATCGAAACGCGCTCGCTGAGGGCCTTGGAGTAGCCGACCGAGAGCGCGCTTTCGCCGTTCTGCCAGCCCACGCCGGCCGCCACGCGTCCGCGCGGGCTGCGCGAGTTGGCGGCATTGATGGCCATGTTCATCATCGCGCTGCCCATCGCGCCCTGGCGGTCCAGGCGCTTGTCCTGGGCGTTCAGGCGTGCGTTGACGTCATTGCGCAGCAGGTCGAAGCTGTCGTTGAGGCCCTGCAGTCGCGAATCGGCATAGGCGTTGGCGCGGGTCAGGGTCTGCGTGGCGGTCGTATCGGTGTAGCTGTTGGCCGAGGCCAGCGTGGCCGCGTCGGCGTCCTGCACCTGCGCCACGTTGGCCGCGTCGGTGCCTGCGGTGCCGGCGGCCACCTGGGTGATGCGGCGCTGCTGGCTGGCATTGCCGACCGACACGGTGTTTTCCTGATCGGCCACGGCGCCCTGCCCCAATGCGACCGCGCCGCTGGCGCTGGCGTGGCTGTCGGCCCCCACCGCAACGGCATTGTCGGCGCCGGCGTCGACCTTGGCATTGCTGCCGACCGCCACACTGTTGGCCGCACCGACGCGGGCACCGCTGCCCACCGCGGTGTCGTTCGGGTCCGCGGCGGTGGAGCCGGCGCCTACGGCCAGGCCATCGCCGCTGCCCATCGGCACCTCCGAGGCGGTCGGCACCGGCACCGCGGCAGCTGCGGTTTCCAGCACGGCCACGCGCCCCTGCAACCCGCTGAACGCGGCATCGATGGCATTGAAGGTGGCGCCGGCGTTGGTATACGCCGCGCCCTGGAAGCCGAAGCTGGGCGCACTGATGCCGCTGGCGTTCACCCCCGCCCCGCCGCCCAGGGCGGTGGCCACGGTATCCAGCTGCGACCCGATCGTGCCGCCCACGTCGGCGACCACCGCATCCAGCTGCCGCTTGTTCACCGCGTCGGTCGCGTCCACGGCGTTGTCGACGTTGACCACGCGGCGTTCGGCGCCGCTGCTGCCGACCGAAACCACGTTGTCCTGATCGGCAGACGCATTCATGCCGATAGCCACGCTGTTCAGGCCGTATACGGTGGCGCCGCTGCCGATGGCGACGCTGCCCGCGGTTTCCACCACCGCGTAGCTGCCGATCGCCACCGCATCATCGCCGCCGGCATAGCTGTTGTACCCGGTAGCCACGGCGTAGTTGCCCGTGGCAAACGCATTGGTACCGGCGGCCAGCGCCGATTCGCCCGCGGCATAGGCGTAGGTACCCAGGGCCGTGGCGGCATTGCCCGTGGCCTGGCTGCCGTCACCCAACGCAGCGCTCGACGCGCCCAGTGCCTGCGCGTTGCTGCCCAACGCGGTGCTGCCCAGGCCGGCGGCCTGCGCCGCGGTGCCCACCGCCAGGGCCGAGGTTTCAACGGCCTGCGCGCCGGTACCGAAGGCGATGGCATTGCTGGACTCACCGCTCGCACCGGGGGCGGTCTTGGCATCCTGGCCGAAGGCGATGTTGCCGGTACCGGTGTAGCCGTCGGCGTAGGCGTTTTCGCCGATGGCGATGTTGCGATGCCAGGTGGCGATGGCCTGGTCGCCCAGGGCGATGCTGGCCACGCCGTAGGCAACAGTCTGGGTGCCGATGGCAATGGCGTCGGCATCGGCGGCAGCTGCTTCGCGGCCCACTGCAATGCTCGAGCGCCCTGCGGCCTGGGCGAAGAAGCCGCCGGCGAACGAACCGGACACCACCTTTGCATCGGTGCTGTCGTAGTTGCGGATCACGCTGGTCGGCCCCGGGTTTTCGGTGTCGCGGTCGCCGGTGCTCGCCGCCGGCCCCAGCGCGGTGCCGTAGTTGCCGAAGGCGTAGGTACCACTGCCGAATGCAGCGCTGCCCAGGCTGGTGGCGAAGGCCTTGCCGTAGGCATTGCTGATGTTGCCCGGGCCACGCGGGGTACCGCCGAACGCCTGGGCCCAATCCAGCCAGCCGCCCACCGCGACCGAGCCGGTCCCCAGCGCATAGGACATGTAACCGATGGCGCTGGAATACGGGTTGTAGGCGATGGAGGTGTAACCGATGGCGGTACCGTTGGTGCGGATCGCCTGCGCGCCGGCACCGATCACGGTGGAGTTCTGGTCGGGCAGCCAGTTCGGGCTGAAGGGGGTGTACAGCACATCGCCCTGGGTGCCGGCGCCGGCGCCGATCACCACGTTGTTGTTGCCCTGCGAGTTGGCACCGGTGCCGATGGCAATGGAATTGGCCGCCGCCTCAGGGGCGGTGGACTGCGCGAAGCTGCCTGCCCAGTCGCTGACGAATGCGGTCTGGTTGCCCTTGATGCCGGTGACGGTCGCGCCATTGCCGAGCGCGATGGAGCCATTGCCGTTGACGGTGGCGCCGTTGCCCAGCGCGATCGAGTTCTGCGCCGGGGTCACCGACTGCGCCTCGACCTTGGTGATCACCCCGTTCGCGTCGGCGCTGACCGTGACGCTGCCGTTGATCGCGCGGACCTGGCTGCCGGTGCCCATGGCGATGTTGTTGCTGCCGTTGGCGGTGGCGCCGCTGCCCACCGCGATGGAATTGACGCTGCTGCCGGCCGGCGTGGTGGTTACGCTGGCCGTGTTGCGCTGGGTCGGGCTGCCCTGCGTGTAGACGGAGGTCGTGGTGGTGTCGGTGCCGGCATGCACGGCGCCGGCCTGGTTGCCGATCGCCACGCTGCCGTCGCTGGCGGTGACCGCGCGCACGCCGATGGCCGTGCTGTTGGCGCCCAGCGCCTGGGCGGCAGCGCCCACGGCGGTGGCGTTCACGCCCTTGCCCCAGGTCACTTCGTTGGCGTCGACCAGGCCATCGCCGTCCAGGTCGACCCAGCTGCCTACGGCGGTGCTGCCGGCGCCGCTGGCATTGGCATCGGTGCCACAGGCCAACGCCTGGTCGCCGGTGGCGGTGCTGTCCAGGGCCAGCGGCACGCCACTGGCATCCACCAGCTGGCAGTTCACACCGGCGTAGGCCGGCAGGGTGAGGACGGACAGGAGCGCAGCGGTCAGCGCTTTGCGATGCAGGGTGCGTGAGGTCGGAAGCATGGGCGGGCTCTGGGTGGGAAGACCCTAGAACGCCGCATCCGCTCCGCAGATGCATGACGTGGGTGTGACATTGGCGCCAAAATCGATGTCATTGAGGTGACATCGGTGACATTGTGGTGAAATCCGCACCAATCGACAGGGGTGCTAGCGGTCTTCGGCGTCCAGCAGGCGCTCGACGAAGGTTGCCGCGTTGCGCATGACCTCGTCGAAATCCCGGCCTTCGGGCACGCTGGGCTGCAGCAGACGACGCTCGCCGATCGCGATCAGGAACACGAAAGCCGGTTTGCCCTGCGGCTGCCACGCCGTGACGCGGTAGTCCGCGTGCCCGTACGCCGCGTCCATCGTGGCGCTGGCGACCGGCGAATGCGCGGCCTCCGCTTCGGCCGCACCGACGCCCGGTTGACCGGCGGTATCCGGCGTCGGGTCCTCCATCCCGGCACCGAAGCGTACGGCCCGGGCGGACGGATAGCGGCTATGGCGCCGCCATTCCCCGTCCGTCGCATTGGCCGGCTCTGTCAGATCGCGTCCCATGGACGGACTCAGAGGCGGCTCCATCAATCGATTGCACGCTGTCCTGAACATGTGCATTCACCCATTGACGATGACCAGGCTGGAGTCTGGGCTGAGCCACGTGCGCTGCGCATCAGTAAAGCTACCTAGCCTGCCGTTGCGGCACGCCAGGCTCCGCAGCGACAACGTGCGCTGCGCCGGTGTAACACCACGTGTCGGCGGGCGACACCAGTAAATTTACTGGCTGGCCCTTCCACGCGCTTTTCATGCGGCCGGTACAACCCTGTGCGCAGTCCGGTTCACGCCGCGAGGAATGCCCCATGCTGCCCGCCCTGCTCCGACGGATCGCCGTACAGCTGTTCGACAATGGTGTGCTGAGGCTGATCTTCGAGAACACGCGCAACATGGCGGTGTCCTCGCTGATCACCGCTGCGGGGCTGGAAGTCGTCCGCGCCGGGCCAGGCGACCTGGACCTGGTCAATCCCACGTTGGCCGGCTACGTGGTGGTCGTCATCGGGGTCAGCCTGTTGCTGCTGAACCTGGGCGACGGGCTGTGGCGGCTGAGCCGCATGAAGTCGCACCTTGTGCTGCAGATCCTGCTGTGCGGCGCCTACGCCTTCATCTTCTGGCGCGTGGTGTACCTGGTGCTGTACTTCAAGGCGGGCGGTGGGATGAGCATGAACACCGGTGGCTGATCCGCTCAGCGCGCATCCTTGTAGATCCTGCCGTCCTTCATGATCACGTCGAAGTTGGCATCCGGGTTGGCAATGACGTTGATGTCGGCCAGTGGATCGCCATCGACCAGCAGCAGGTCCGCCAGCGCCCCCTCCTCCACCACGCCAACGCGCCCGGCATAGGGGCTGCGCTTGCCCGACAGCGCCAGCAGCTGGGCGTTGGTGCCGGTGGCCATCACCAGTGCCTCCGCCGGGGTGTACCAGCGGGTCAGGCTGGCCAGGATGCGATTCTGCTGCAAGGCCAACGCACTGGAGAACAGCACGTCGGTGCCGAACGCGGTCTTGAGCTTGTACTTGATGGCGAAGCGATAGGTCTGGTCGGTGCCGGCGAACACCTCCTGCGCCTTCTCCCACTGCGCCGAGCCCGTCGGGAAGGCGTTGGCCAGCTCCGGCGGGAACGGCTGCGTGCTGAGCCAGGTGCCGGTATCGCGGATGCGGCGGGCGGTGGCATCGTCCATCAGGCTGCCGTGCTCGATGCACTTCACCCCGGCACGGATGGCGCGCTGGATCGCTTCCGGGGTATAGGCGTGCACTGTCACGTAGGTGCCCCAGTCGGTGGCTGCGTCCACCGCCGCGCGCACTTCCGGTTCGGTGAACGTCACCACGTCCAGCGGGCTGTGCGGCGACGAGACGCCCCCACCGGCGGTCAACTTGATCTGGCTGGCGCCCCGCATCAGCTGCTCACGCACGCGCACCCGCAGTTCATCAGGGGTATCGGCAATGGCGCTGTCACCGAGCACGTCATGGCGCGAGCCGGGCTGGCCCAGCGTGCGCGGCAGGTCCGAGGCCTCGCGGAAATCGCCATGCCCGCTGGTCACGGTGATCATCGCGCCAGAAGGCCAGATGCGCGGCCCCTCGGCGTGACCGGCGTCGATCGCCGCCTTCAGGCCCCACACCGCCCCGCCCACGTCACGCACGGTCGTGAAGCCGCGCAGCAGCGTCTTGCGGGATTCTGTCCCGGCCACGATGTTGATGTAGCCCGTATCGGCCGTCATCAAGGTCTGGATCGGGATGCCGGCGAACATGCTGTGCCAGTGCATGTCGATCAGCCCGGGCATGAGGGTGCGGCCACGCCCGTCGATGCGGCGCGCGCCGGGCGCGTCGATCGCACCGGCCGAGATGCGCGCGATGGTGTTGCCCTGCACCAGCACGTTGCTGGGTGCGGAAAGGCGGCCGTGGGTGCCATCGAAGATGCGCACGTTGGTGAACAGCGTGGCGGCAGGTGCCACGCCCGTCGCCGGCGGCGCGGAAGCATCGCCCTCCGGTGCCTGCTGCAATGCCGAATGCGCGCCTGCCGACGCGGCCAGGCCGATCGAAACCAAGGCACCCAGAATCCGGACAGTCAGTCGTTGCGACATGGCACTGCGCCCCCGTGGCGGTTGTTGCGCTGGTATAGGAGCGGACACGTTAGGGCCATGTGTTTGCGGGAAATACTGGTGCGGGTTTCACTGGTGCATAACCCTGCCAAGCGGGTAATTGGACGATCTCCCAGGAGTGGCCTGTCATGACCGTGTTCTCCCGACTTGGCAAGGACCCCGGCTCCATCGGCGTGGCAATGAAGTCCAGCTGGCAGCGCCTGTTGATCGTGGGCGTGCTGCTGCTGGTGCTGGGCGCGTTCGGCATTTACGCCTCCTCCTTCATGGTCCGCACCATGACGGTGCTGGTGGCCGGCCTGCTGGTGATCGCTGGTGCATTGCAACTGACCGAAGCGTTCCTGTTGCATGGCCTGCCCAGTTTTGCGATGACCATCCTGCTGGGTGCGGCGCAGATCATCGGCGGCATTGCCATCTACACGCACCCCGAGTGGGCCGCGTACGCCGTGGCGACCACGGTGGCCGCTGTACTGGTGGTTCAGGCCATCGCGCAGATCAGCCTGGCATTCCGGTTTGCCCCGGGCGGCAAGCGCTGGATCTCCCTGGTGTCGGGGCTGGTAGCGCTGGTGGCCGCGGTGGTCTGCGTGAGCGGCGTGGCCTGGGCCGGGCGCGCATCGGCGTCGTGGGGCGTCGGTCTGGCGCTGTTGGCGATGGGGGCGGCCTACACCGCCATTGCCCTGCTGTTCCGCCAGGATCGTGATCAGAACGCGCCCTCCAGATAGGTGTAGATGTAGTTGGAGCCGCCATCGACCGTGCCCAGCATCTGCGCAGAACCGAAGATGCCGGAACGGTGCGATACACCGAAGCCGAAATACAGCTCGTGCCAGCGCTCGCTGCCGAAGATGTCGCCGAGGCTCACATCGATGCTGGGATCCAGGTAGTTGAGCACCTTGGACGTGTTGCGCTCGCGGCGCGCCTGCGACTGCACTTCCGCATACGGCACGCGTTCGGCGTAGGACACGCCGAAGCCGAAGCCCAGCCGGGTCTTGACCCGGTGCGACCACGGGAAGCCGTAATAGAAGCCCTTCATGTAGGCATCGATCTGCCAGGAATCCGGCTGGCGCCCCTTCTCGTCGTGGCGCAGCACACCCACATAGCCGACCAGGTCGAGCGGCCAGCCGTTGAGGCCTGACACGAACGGGCGGCCCACGTGTACGCCCCAGATGTCGGTGGGATCGTCATCATTGAGGCTGACGCAGCTGAAGGTCATGATCTTGACCAGGTGGCAGCCGTCGTCCGAATCGCGCCCGTAGAACACCTTCACGTAGGTGGGGGTGCCCTCCTTGTCCCAACGTACCTGCCCGTTGCCGAAATCGTAGGCGGCGCCGAGCATGGCGCCCCACTGCATGTCGCTGTCCACCAGCGGGCTGTTGCGGATGGTGCTGGAATAGCGCTTGGCGAACACGCCGCCGACCAGGCTCCAGTTCTGCAGGATGCGGTAGCGCCCGTACAGTCCAGCCGTGATGTCCAACCCGCTTCCTGCCGAATATTCGGTGCGCTCCGGCGTTACTTCATCGGACTCCACGCCGAAGTAGTAGTCGTTGAGCTTGGCACTTCGCCAGCCCAGGGTAAGCACCGGCTGCAGCGCCCAACGGTCGCCGTGCAGGGTATACCCGTACCCGGCGCGCACTTCAGTGCCGTTGGAGTTATTGGAGATGTCCTGGCGGACCGTGACATCCAGCGCGTGGTTGTCGTGCTTGAAGTAATAGCGCGCGCCGATGTCGGCCTCGCTGTTGCGGGTTTCCATGCCCTCGAGGATGTCGGGGGTTTCGTCTTCCGGGTAGCCTTCCAGTCGCCGTTCGACGAACAGCTCCAGGCCCTGGTTCTCGCGCGGGGTGAAGCGCACACCGGCCGCGTTGGAGCGCAGGAAGAAGCGTTCGCCTTCATACAGGTACAGCGGCATCAGGTCGACGCGATCGTCCGCGCCCTTGTACGGCGAGCTTTCGATCCGGCCCAGGAAACCCAGCCCGGCACTGCCGGGCTCTTCCAGGAGGGTGCCCAGCATGGCGTCCTGCGCGGCCACCGGTGCCGACGCGGCCAGGGCGGCGGCCAGCACGGCGAGGCGATATCGGGGTTGGGCGCGCATGTGGCCTCCTACTTCACGAAGTCGTACTTGAGCGCGGTCTGCAGGCGAAACACATCGCCGCTGTCGCCGCTCTGCTCCTGCAGCTTGCCGTACAGCAGCTCGGCGCCCCAGCTCCAGCTGGACGAAGGTTGCCAGACGATGTTGGCTGCGGCGTAGTCGCTGCGCCGGAACGCGGTCGGGTCGAGCAGGTCGTCGCGCTCCAGGTACAGCCGGCTGTAAGTAAGGGTGGAGCGCCAGCGCTGCGTCCAGTGATGGGTGTAGCCGACCCAGCCGCCATACTGCTGCAGCACCTGCAGGTCGCCCTGCGGGTCGACCACGCC
>Ga0055536_1000291_pt1 | contig 37842 bp, 35 predicted proteins | sample AraplaCvi_mLB_r2_FD_55037 | JGI IMG/M metagenome (GOLD analysis project Ga0055536, IMG submission 55037) | Arabidopsis root microbial communities from North Carolina, USA - plate scrape MF_Cvi_mLB_r2 | ecosystem: Host-associated > Plants > Roots > Endosphere | place: USA: North Carolina...
GTTGCCGTTGATATGGGTGCCGGAGCAGGCTGTGAATTGAGGCGAAGGAAAATGATTGCGATGGCCAGAACCGGGCCGGGCAAGGCTACGGCGAAGAAGACAAGACGCCAGGTTTCGCGCGTGAACTCTCCAGTCGGGACCAAATGGCTGATCACGCCGATATGATCGATGATCAGGCCTGCGAGNGCGATGCCCACGCCGCCGCCGACGACGGACGCCGCATAGTAAATGAAGTTGGCCGTCATCCGNTGCTTTTCGGCGAACAATTGGGGTATCAGCGCAAAAACGATGATGGACAGACCGGCCTCACCAGCCCCGAGCAATGCGACGCTGACCAGTAGCGAGGGATAGCTTGTCGCCAAGCCGCAAGTTGCGATTCCTATCGACCAGACAATGACGCACAGCGACAGGAGGACGCGACGATCCATGCGGTCGGCGAGCCAACCGAGCGGAAAGGCGGCGATACTGGCGAATAATACCGCACCGAAGCCCTGCAGGCTCCCGATTTGCGTGTCGCTGAGATGCAAATCCGCCTTCAACTGCTGCGAGAGCAGGATGATGACCTGCCGGTCGATGACCGCGTAGAGCGTAGCCACCGAGAGGACGAGAAGCGCATACCAGGATGCGAGTGATGCCCGCGATTGCATTATCTTGATTTCCCCTCCTGCAGCGATGCTGCCATCGCTGTCCGGACTTCAGGCAAGTCGATGTGGTCGGCCGGCGCGCGGCATACCTGCCCGCGGTCCCGATTGCTCGCGATGACTAGAGACGCAGCGCGAAGCGCAAGCCGCGGCTGATGGCCGCAGGGAATACGCTCAGATGCGTTTCGTTTTCGAAGACGATGGCCTCGACTTCGCACGGAGCCGGGGCTTCTAGCGCGCGCAGGCGGTCGGCCAATGCCAGCGCATTGGTGACCATCGCGAACGATGTGAGCATTTCCTGCATCTGTTCGCGCGTCACGCCCGGATGGACGGGCACATGTTCGGCCAGCTTTTCCTCAAGCTCCCCCAAGGTGAACAAGACGCGCGGTGCGACTTCGCCCGCCGCAACCGGCGCCGCGAGCTTGATCTCGTCGTCGAGGATCGCGCCGCCGCTCCAGTTGATCGACGGACTGCCGACGAGATAGGTCTGATAGGCGGCGGGATGATTGAACAGGACGTGCAGGGCAAACAGTCCGCCGAAGGAATCGCCCCACAGGATGTTGTTGCGGCGATCGGTCGCGTAAGTGGCGTCGATAAGCGGCCGCAATTCCTCGATCATGAACCGGTGAAAATTCTCCGCATCGCCATAAATTGCGCCCTGGGTGATCGGCGACGCTTCAAGCCCCGCGAGCGTAGCCGCGTCGGGCTGGGTCGGCAGCAGGTCGGCGCAACGCGCACGCGACGCATAGGCCCAATCCTTGCCATACCCGATTCCCACCAGATAGGCGGGCTTCAGTTCCAGGCCCACCGCCTGCATCAGGAGCGTGTCGGCAAATGTGTGGAAGATGAAATCGGCGTCATTCAGATATATAACGGGGAAGCCTTCCGGCGGCGGATCGCCCGCCCACTCGGGCTTGGCCACATAAATCCGATATGTGCGTCCGGTGGACTCGGAGGTCATGTCCCATTGTTCGCAATTGGCGCGCTCAACGGGCAGTCGGACGGGCGTGGTGGAAGCCGGTGACGGCGCTGTCTCGGCGATTGGATCAGTCATGAAACACCTTTTGATGAAATGGCGGTCAGACTAGCCATCGATTTCAGGCCCGTCTTTCGCCCCTCGCCAAAAAGATTTCGCATGCCGCCAAATGGGCGAACGCCGAACCGTGCCGTTGTGCCCACTTCGGCGAAATGCTCAAGGAAGCATGGGCGGCCGTTCAGCTTCGCGGCAAAGCGCTGCGCCGGCGAAGCTCGCTCGGAGTGGCGCCGAAGTGCCTCTGAACCGCGACCGTGAAGCTCGATGCGCGATTGTAGCCGACTGCATAGGCAATCTGCGTGATCGAGGCGTCCCGCTCGTTGAGGAGTTCCAGCGCCTGCTGCATCCGCAGGCCATGGACATAGTCGAACACGGACTGGCCGAGTATCTGCCGGAACCCGCTGCACAGGGCGCTGCGACTAAGCCCGACGCGGCGCGCCAGCACCTCGAGCGAAGGCGGCGAGGCCAGGTCATCGGCCAGCACCTGCTGCGCCTTCAATACGCCACGCGCCGTCAGCCGCGTCGTCTCGGGAGAGGTGAAGCCTTCGCTGTGGTCGAAAGCCTCGAACATCTGGCAGATGATCTCGATTGCCTTCGAGTGCAGGAACAATCGCCGCTTGTGCCCCTCGAGCGGGCAGCCATGTACGTCGTCGAGGCACCGGAACATCGCGGCTGACAATGGCAGCGCGCGGCCGGCTGTCTGCCGCAGGTCGCCGTTGAGGAAATCCTGGACATCGACCGGCAGTTCATGCTCGCCGCCCGCGAAGAGCGTCTTCAGGGCATTCCGATGGATGACGATGTAGATATATCGTGCCATCCCCGCGAGTGTCACATCGGCCGGCGGCTGATATTCGGGTTCGATGATGAGTGCCGTACCCGGCCCTTCGAAGCTCACCGGCTCTCCGTCATGCGCGACATATTCTCCATCGCCGCTGCTGGCGACGTAGAGCTGTAATGTGTCGGGCGACAGGACATGACTCGATTGCGGCGAGTAATATTCGGTCTCGCTGAAAACCATGTAGAAGCCGTCGGTAAACCCGCAAAATTCATGTTGGCCGGTCCCGAATGACCCGCTTGCGCCGAAGCGATAGTGACGGTTATCGCTCAAGCGGACGAAGGCATCGGGGAGCTGCCCTTTGGCTACGACAGGGTCGATCGCATAGTCGTCGATCGCATAATGGATGGTAAGCTGTTCGGCATCCCGGTCGGGGGAGGGGAAGCGGCGCGCAGGGGGCAGTCGGGAGGGTGTCCGCGCCTGTCGCCGCGGTGCAATCCAACCCGCGCCGAGCCGAGGTCCGTGTTCCTGCCCGGCGGAGAATTCGTCTGACGCTTGCATCGCTCACAGTCCTCTTGGGTGTCGATGCAGTTCAGCGCGGATCGCGGAGCTGGTCAAGTAAAAATACAGCATCGTCAAAAATTGGAATTTTGGCCGCGAGCGAAATCCATTTGGCGGTGTTCGAAAGGCGGGTGGCTTGCTCTCTCGCGGAAAAGGCTTTCAGATGCTCGCCGGGCCACGCGAGAATCCTCCGTCGGCNACAATATAGCAAACATACATTTATGTATTATGACGAGGGAGTGTTTTGATGGNCGGGACGATCGGAAAAAGCTATCTTTTGTCGGCTAGCGTGGTTGCGCTATGCTTGACGGCGAACCACGCAAAGGCGCAGGCGGCGCCTGATAGCGTCGTCCTGCCGGCTGTTGGCGACGAGGTTCCGAACGATGGTGAAATCGTCGTGACGGCCAGCAAGCGTGAAGAGAAGCTGCGCGACGTCCCCTCGGCGATTACGGTGCTTGGAGGCGATGCAATCGAGCGGCTCGGCATCCAGTCAGTTCGCGACTATGCCACGCTCACGCCCGGCTTGACCGTTCAGGACGATGGCACTCCCGGCTCGGGGAAAGTCTATATCCGCGGTCTACAGACGGGGGCGCTCCAGCAATCTGCCACGACCGTGGTCTATCTGGATGACGTGCCGTTNACCGCAAGCTCGTCCAATGGCGGCGGCGCATTCGTTGCGCCCGATCCGGAACTCGTCGACCTTGATCGCATCGAAGTGCTGAAAGGTCCNCAGGGCACGCTTTATGGCGCGTCGAGCCTCGGCGGCGTCATCCGGATGATCTCGAAGAGACCCGATCCGTCGGGCTTTTCTGCCAGTGTCCGGGCGGAAGCGACCGCGGTTGACGGCGGTGGTTTCGGATATCTGGCTAATGCCAGCGTCAACATACCCCTCGTGGCGGATCGGCTGGCGGTGCGGGCAACGGCATTCTACCGGCGCGCGCCGGGCTATGTCGACAATATCGGTACCGGAACGAAGAACGTCAACGAAAGCGATTCGAAAGGCGCCCGCCTGGCGATCGGATGGACGCCCACCGACCGGCTGACGATCGATCTGGTGGGCCAGTTTCAGGACACCGATACAAATGGCCTGGCACTGCAGGACAATGTCACGGGCACCTTCACGCCTCTCTATGGCAAGCGGAAGTACAGTCAGTTCTTCGATGCGCCATCGAGCACTCGCTACCGGCTGGTGTCGGCGACTGGCACTTATGATGTCGGGATCGGCCGGGTGATCGCTGTTGCCGCCTATTCCGAGAGCAAGCTGCATACCGAGAATGACTTTTCGGCGAGCTATGTGTCCTTTCTCCCGCTTCTCGGACTGCTCGGCTACAACTATCCGGCGAACACGGGCTTTGCCTATCAAAGCACGATCCCCCAGAAGAAGAAGACTGCGGAACTCCGTTTCGTCTCGAACAGGCTTGGTCCGGTCGAATTCCTCGTCGGCGGTTTCTACACCCACGAGCGGGTCGACCCGCTTACCACCGACATCGTCGCCCGCGACACCACGGCCAACACGCAGCTTCCTGGCCCTCTCGGCTCTTTCATGGCTTCACCCATCAGAGACAGATACGAGGAACTGTCGGCCTTCGGCAACCTCACATTCTATCTATCGGACAACTTCGATATCACCGGGGGCGCGCGACTGGCCCACTATAAGGAAAGTTTCACCCTGAACTACAGCGGCGTCTATTATGACGCGTTCCTGGGCGGGCCGCAGCAGACCCCCGGGCTCGACGCCAGCGAGAATCATGCATCCTATCTCGCGACGGTGCGCTGGCGGCCGACAAGCAACCTCAGCCTGTTCCTCCGCGCTGCAAGCGGCTTCAGGCCGGGCGGACCGCAGCCGGCAGTGGCCCCGCCGACCGGCGCTCAAACCACGATCAACCCCGACACGGTCTGGAACTATGAAGCGGGGATCAAGGGCGACTTCCTCGACAGGAGGCTGAGCCTCGAGGCTTCGGTCTACCGGATCGATTGGAAGAATATCCAGCTTTACACGATCTTCCAGAACCAGATCGTGCTCGCCAATGCGGGCAAGGCAAAGGTGGAGGGCTTCGAGGTCTCGGCTCTGGCGCGCCCGTCCGATCGGCTGAGCATTGGTGTTAACGCCGGATACACCGATCCGCGGCTCACCAGAATCGATCCCGGCGTGAGCGCTGTCATCGGCGCAGCGGCCGGCGACCCGATCCCGTACACGCCGCAATGGACGGTCGCGGCAACCGTCGACCAAAGCGTGCCGCTCGGAAACGATGTCGAAGGACAGCTGGGGGCGACGTTGCGCTTCCAGTCGGAAATGTTCACCTCCTATCCGAGCAGCGTGACCGCTCCGAACGTGAAGCTCCCGTCTATTGGCACCGTCGATCTGCGGGCAGGTGTGAGCTTCCGGCAATATCTGGTCCAGTTCCGCGTCGACAATGTTTTGAACGAGTTTGGCGTCATCAACTACGCGCCCGGCACGCCCGGAGTCCCGGCGACGGCCAACATCAACCGTCCGCGCAGCTTCACCATGTCGCTGAGTGCCAAATTTTAGGGGCAGCGCGTCCCGGTATCACCAGCCGGGTAACGCGTGCTCGATCGGAGCCTGTCGCCGAGGGGGATCGGCCGCAGGCTCCCTTTTTAAGGGGTGCCGCATGTTGCGGGCGGGCCAGGCGAAGCCCCGGGTTCGGAGGTGTCGCGATCCGGGCGGTGGCACCGGATCGCTTTTTGCGCACCCGGCGTGACATGCAGAAGCGCAACGGTTCCTGGAGAAATCGAGTTGGCGGCAAAAATCATCGATGGCCGTAAGCTNGCCGCGAAACTGCGCGAGGCTTTTGCTCTTCGCGTACAGGCGCTCNAGGCGTCCGGGGCATGTCCGCCGGGTTTGGCCGTCATCCTCGTCGGAGAGGACGCAGCCTCNGCCGTCTATGTCCGCAACAAGATCAGGGCCTGCGAGGCGACAGGGATCAAATCCGTCAGCCATCGACTGCCGTCGACAANATCCAATGCCGAACTGCTCGGCATGATCGTCGAACTGAATGCAGACCCCGATGTGCACGGAATCTTGGTTCAACTGCCGCTCCCTGCGCATATCGATGTTGCGCGGGTGCTCGAAACGATCGCGATCGAAAAGGACGTCGACGGTTTTCATCTGTATAATGTGGGTGCGCTCGTCGCAGGGAATACCGTTTTCCCGCCATGCACGCCCTATGGCGTTGTGAAGCTGCTCGAAAGCGAGGGTGTATCGGTAGAGGGCCAGAATGTCGTCATCGTCGGAGCCAGCAACATCGTCGGCAAGCCGATGGCGCTCATGCTGATGGCCCGCGATGCCACCGTTGCGATCTGCCACGCCAAAACGCGCGATCTTGCCCAGTTCACCATTCTCGCGGACATTCTTGTCGTCGCGGCGGGCGTGCCCAACCTGATTTTGCCCCAGATGGTCAAGACCGGCGCGATTGTGATCGATGTCGGCATCAACCGGCTGCCGGACGGGACCATCACTGGCGACGTGGATTTCGCCGGCGTTGCGCAGAAGGCGGCAGGCATAACGCCGGTACCGGGCGGGGTCGGTCCGATGACGGTCACCATGCTTCTGGAAAACACGATTGCATCGGCGGAGCGCGCGAGTGTGCGGCAGAGGCTCGCCGAGGCACGCCATGATTGATGTCCGGGCGGGCCTGAACAGGCATCCGACGGGCAAGCCGTCCNCGATATTGTTCGGGATTATTGGGCCGCGGACCGCATTTAGCTTTGCGCGATCAGCGCAATNCATGCGCGTTTGCCGCAGACGACTTCACGGGATTGCCCNAGCCGGCCTAGTCCGTGGTTAGCCGGGGTGGCCGTTGCCAGAGGATCAGGATAGCGCTTCCAGTGAGGGTCGCGAGTGCCGACCAAAGCAGATCGGACGGCGCGATGATCGCGCACGATGCCGTGAAAATCACGGTATCGATGCCTAGCTGGATTTTTCCCGGGTTCACGCCGTGGCGGCGCTCGATCCAGAGGAACAATGCTCCGAACCCGCCTACGCCAGCGCCATGCCTCGCCAGCGAAAGGGTGCCCATCCCGAGCATCGCGCCTGCCGCGAGCGCCGCGATCGGCTTGCTGAGCACGTCGATGTGGAATGCCAATGGGGTGAGGCCGGACAGGATGGACAGGCACAGGCTCGCCGTGACGGTTTTGAACAGGAAGCCCCGGCCCATCGCGCCCCCCGCGAGCAGGAAGAATGGCACACTGAGGATCATCAGCAAGATTCCGGCTTCGACCGGAACGAAGTAGGAGATCAGCAGCGCGATTCCCGAAAGCCCCCCTGTAATAAGGCGAGCGGAAGAAAGCAGCGCCAGGCCGGCGACTATCAACAGCGAACCGACGAAGATCGCGTAGGCATCTTCGAACGTGGCGCGCGTCGACCATGCGCGATCGAGCGGCGGCGTTTCGGCATTTCCTATGTGCTCCGTCATCGGATGTCATTACGCCCCTGGCCTTGCCGAGACTGCCGAATTGCGACGCGGACATGCCGGCTTGTCCGGCTTCGGCGCGAGCCCGACCGGGTGGTGAGCACTCTCGGCGATCCGGCGAGTCGAAGCCTCCTCGGCCCCCGGCGGCTTATTGATGAAATGAACAAATTAAGCAACACTGCATTTTTTGCGGGCGCGGTTGGCGTTTTGCCCTCTAATTTCCATGTAAACATCGGAAAATATAGGAAAATGATGTGCTTCCCGAAGCGCGAACGCTGGGTTGTCGCCGGGAAAATATTGAGAAAACTGTGCCGAATTTCTCTTGCGGTATGACATTCAGTTGTGCATTGAACTCGCATAGAAGGAAAGGGGAGGCTGTGACGAGACGCTATTCCGCACTGTCGCTGATACGCGAGGGCTTGAACGGCCAGCGAGGCTGGGAGCCCGCGTGGAGGGAGGCGACGCCCAAGGCGGGATATGACGCGGTCATCATCGGCGGCGGCGGGCACGGTCTTGCCACGGCCTATTATCTCGCCAAGAATCACGGCATGACCAATATCGCCGTGATCGAGCGGGGATGGATCGGCGGCGGAAATACCGGCCGCAACACCACCGTGATCCGGTCGAATTACTTCTTTCCGGAAACGGCGCAATTTTTCGATTTCGCGCTGAAGCTCTACGAGGGCCTGTCGCGCGAGCTGAACTACAACATTATGTTCTCGCAGCGCGGAATCTGGATTCTCGGCCACGACCGGCATGGCATGGAGATGCTCAATCGGTCGGCCAATGCGATGCTCCTTAATGGCGTCGATGCGGAACTCCATGACGCCACCTCGGTGCGAAAAAATGTTCCGGGGCTCAACGACAATCCGCGTTTTCCGATCCACGGGGCGCTCAACCAGCCCCGCGCAGGCACGGCGCGTCACGATGCCGTCGCTTGGGGATATGCCCGCGCCGCCTCGCGCCTTGGGGTCGATATCATCCAGAATTGTGAGGTGACCGGCTTTCTTATCGCGAACGGCAAGGTGCGCGGGGTTGAAACGAGCCTGGGCACGATCGGCACCGGTAACGTCGGGATGGCCGTGGCCGGGCACTCGACGGCGCTCGCAGCGAAGGCGGGCGTCCGGTTGCCGATCAGCTCGTATGGTTTGCAGGCCTTCGTGTCCGAGCCCGTCAAGCCCTGCCTCGACACCGTATTGCTCTCGCCGGCGACCGGAACCTACCTCAGCCAATCGGATAAGGGCGAACTCGTGATCGGCGCGGGGCTGGACATATTCCTGTCCTATGCCCAGCGAGGCAGCCTGCCGTGGATGGAGCGCGCGGCCGCCGGAGTGGTCGAACTCTTCCCGGGTTTCTCCCGCATGCGGTTTCTGCGGCAATGGGCGGGACTTGTCGACGTCACCCATGATTCGACGCCGATCCTCGGGAGGACCCCGGTCGACGGCCTCTATGTCAACGGAGGCTGGGGGACGGGCGGCTTCAAGGCGATCCCGGCAGGTGGTTGGTGTCTGGCCCACCTCATGGCAACCGGACAGTCGCATCCTCTCGCGGCAGGCTTCGGCCTCGAACGCTTTCAGACCGGCGCCCTGATCGACGAAGCGTCGGCCGCCGGCATCGCGCACTAAGGACCCAACATGCTCCTGATCAACTGTCCCTACTGCGGGCCGCGCGCCGAACTCGAATTCCGCTGCGGCGGCGAGAGCCACATCCAGCGGCCTGGCCCCCATGGTGATGTCGATGACGAAGCCTGGGCGGATTATCTCTTCTATCGGCAGAACCCGAAGGGCGAGCACCGCGAGAGATGGGTCCACGCCGCGGGCTGTCGGCGCTGGTTTAACGTGGCGCGTGATACCATCACACACCGGATCAACGCGGTGTACCTGATGGGTGAAAGCATGCCCGTGACAGGAGACGTCCAGTGACCGGATGGCGAAACAATGCGGGGACGACGATCGATCGTTCTCGCCGGGTGAATTTTACCTGGGCGGGTCGTTCCTATGAGGGGTTCGGGGGCGACACGCTCGCCTCGGCCCTCCTCGCCAATGGTGTCTCGATCGTCGGGCGAAGTTTCAAATATCATCGGCCTCGCGGCCTGATCGCCGCAGGCCTCGAGGAGCCGAACGCTATCGTCCAGCTTGAGGCCGGTGCGGCCACGATACCCAACATGAAGGCGACGCAGGTCGAACTATATGAAGGGCTGGTGGCCAGTCCCGTCAATAGCTGGCCGAGCGCGACATTCGATATCCTGGCGGTGAATTCGCTGGTGAAACGCTTCATTCCCGCGGCCTTCTACTACAAGACATTCCTGTGGCCGAACTGGCACCTGTTCGAGCGGTGGATTCGCAAAGCTGCGGGCCTTGGCGTCGCGCCGCAACACCCCGACCCAGACGCGTACGAGCATCGCTACGAGAATATCGACACGCTCGTGGTGGGATCAGGCGCGGCGGGCCTTGCCGCTGCGGAGGCCGCCGCGGCGAGCGGAGCGCAGGTGTTGCTCGTCGAGGCCGATGCGGCCCTTGGCGGAGGGTTGCTGGCGTCGACCGAGCCGGTCGAAGACCAATCGCCGGCCGAGTGGCGCGACGCCGCGCTCTCGCGGCTTCGGGCGCTTCCCAATGTGAAGATTCTCGCACGCACGACGGCGTTCGGCTTCTACGATCACGGGCTGGTCGCCCTTTGCGAACGCCTGAGCGACCATCTGCCGCTGCTGCAGCGCAGCGGGCCGCGCCAGCGGCTCTGGAAGGTCCGTTGCCGCCGCGCGATCCTCGCAACCGGGGCTTTCGAGCGACCGATTGCCTTTTCGGGAAATGATATTCCCGGCGTCATGCTGGCATCTGCCGCCCAGACCTACGCGCTCCGCTATGGCGTCGTCGCGGGAAAGCGGATCGTCGTCGCCGCGAACAATGACAGCGGGTATGAAGCCGCCTTCGCACTCCAGGACGCCGGGGCGGCGATCGTCGCCATCGTCGACACGCGGCCCGAAACGCCCATGGCCGCCAAGGCTGCTTCCCGCTCGATCCGCGTCATCCTCTCGTCTGCACCGGTCGCGGCGCGCGGCGGGCGCCGGGTGAAATCGCTCTCCATCGGCGATCCGGCCGGCGGGCCGGCGCGCGAGACCTTGCAATGCGACACGATCCTCACCGCCGGCGGCTGGAATCCGGCGGTCCACCTGCATTCCCAGTCGGGCGGCTCGCTCGCGTTCGACGAGGCGCTGCAGGCGTTCCTTCCCTCCCAGTCGGTTCAAGAGGCTCAATGCGTGGGGGCGGCAGCAGGCGTGTTCGACATGGAGGCCGCGATTTCCGGCGCGCGCGCCGTTGCGCGCGGCGACGAGCCAACCCGTTCCGTCCCCGTTGGGGTCGGTCCGACACGCCATTTTGCCGATGGCGACGTCACGGCGCAGACGGCGTGGCTCGATTTCCAGAACGACGTCACCGTGGGAGATGTCCAGCTGGCCTCGCGCGAGCGTTTCCGCTCGGTAGAACATCTCAAGCGCTACACAACGCTGGGCATGGCCTCGGACCAGGGCAAGACCTCCAATGTCGCGGGTATCGGCGTCCTCTCGCACCTGTTGGGCAAACCGCCGCAAGCAATCGGCACGACCAAATTCCGGCCCCCGTACGATCCCGTAACGATCGGCGGCTTTGCCGGCCGGGCTGTCGGACAGGATCTCATGCCGATCGCACTTCTGGCAGCGCATGACGAACAGATGGTCGCCGGTGCACAAATGGAGCAATATGGAGGCTGGCTGCGCGCCGCATGGTACAGGAAAGGCGATGAAGCCGAGGAAGCCGCAGTTCGCCGCGAGGTGCTCGCGGTCCGCAATTCGGTCGGTCTGTTCGACGCTTCGCCGCTCGGCAAGATCGAGGTCAAGGGCCCTGACGCCGCCGAATTCCTGCAGAGGATGTATGTCAACGGCGTGCGCAACCTGAAGGTCGGCCGGTGCCGCTATGGTCTCATGCTCAGCGAGCATGGCGTGGTTTATGACGATGGCGTGTTTGCGCGGATCGGAGAGAACCACTTCCTGGTCGGCACCACCAGTGGCCACGCCGCCGCGATCACCGATATCTTCAACGAGTGGCTGCAGTGCGAATGGAGCGATCTGAACGTTCTGGTCGAGAATGTCACCACCGGCTGGGCGGTGATGAATGTGGCCGGGCCGAAGGCGCGCGATGTCCTCAAGGCCGTTGGCACCGATATCGATCTGTCTTCCGCGGCCTTCCCGCATATGACCTATCGCGAAGGGCGCGTCGCCGGCGTGGAGGCGCGGGTCGAGCGCGTCAGCTTCTCGGGCGAACTCTCCTACGAGGTGGCCGTGCCGTGGAGCTACGGCGCTTCCCTATGGAATTGCTTCATGCGCGCGGGGCGCAAGTTCGGCATCGCACCGTTCGGCATCGAGGCGCTGATGGTGATGCGGGTCGAGAAAGGGTTCCTGCACATCGGCTCCGATACCGATGGAACGACCTACCCCCAGGATGTGGGGTTCGGCCCGGCGATTGCAAAAAAGCCGGATGACTTCGTCGGCCGCCGATCGACGACACGTCCCGACGGGCTGCGTAGCGATCGCCGCCAGCTCGTTGGACTTGAAGTCATCGATGGGGGCGGGCCGATCCCGATCGGCGCTCACCTGCTTCCGAGGGGATCGACCGAGCCGCGCGGCACCGAGGGTTGGGTGACGTCGAGCGTGATGTCCCCGACCTTGCAGAAGCCGCTGGCCATGGCGCTGGTTGCAGCAGGCTCCGCCCGCATGGGTGAGGACGTCCGCACCTGGCATCTTGGACAAATGCGCCGGGCCCGGATCGTGGACCCGCGCGCTTATGATCCGGAAGGAGTAAGGCTCGATGTTTGATCAGGATGGTTCGGCGCCGCTGGTTCGCTGCGGACCCTCTGGGCTGGCCGGCTTTAACGAGGCAGGCGCCGCGCTCACGTTGGAGGAAGGGCTCGGGGTAGGGAAGGTGCAGTTCCTGAGGGGAAGCACCGCCGCATATTTTTCCGATCTGTTTGGCCAACCCGCCCCGGCCGACCGCCAGTCGCTCGCGTTGGACACGGTCGAGGTTTCCTGGCTCGCACCCGACGAATGGCTTCTGACCGGCGGCGAGGCTGAGGTGCTCGCGATAATCGGACGCGCGGCCATCTTCGGTGATTCCTGCTTGGCGACGAACCTGTCGCACGCGCGTAAGGCTTTTCGGCTTTCAGGTGNCGGGGCGCGCGACAGGCTCGCCGCGGTGACGCCGCTCGACGTGTCTGCCGGCGCGATGGCCGTGGGCGGCGTCGCGCGNGCACCGCTGAGCGACACGGGAATGTTCATAGCACGCTTGCCCGATAGCGAAGGGCAACCGGTTTTCAGGATCGTCGTCGATCAAACCATGGCCGCCTATGCCGTCAGAATGTTGCGCGGGCCGGCCCTGACTCCAGGAGCTGCTTCTTGACCACAGAATATGTGCTGCGCTTTCGCGCGCCGGACCGCCCCGGCATCATGGCCGCCCTCGCGACGCTGCTTGCAGCCAATGGGTGCGACGTGCGGGGTGCCGAGGTCTACGGCGACGACGATACCTGTGGCTTCTTCTGCCGCATGGTGTTGACCGGCTCTTCGCCACGCGGGGAACTCGCGGCGATCATCGAGCCCGCCGCGCGCGACCTCTCACTGGACTGGGAATTGCGCGATCTCGCAACCAGGCTGAAGGTCCTGATAGCCGTTTCCAAATTCGGACATTGCCTCGTCGACCTCATTCACAAACGCGAGATCGGGCAGCTACCGATCGACATCGTCGGTGTCGTCTCCAATCACGAAGCGATGCGCAAGACCGTCGAGTGGCACGGGCTGCCCTATCACCATCTGCCGATGGATCAGGGGAAGCCTGCGCAGGAAGAGGCGTTTCTGTCCATCATCGAGCAGACCGGCGCCGAACTGACCGTCCTCGCGCGCTACATGCAGATCCTTTCCGATGATTTTTCCGCGAAGCTCGCCGGGCGTTGCATCAATATTCACCATAGTTTCCTGCCGAGCTTCAAGGGGGCGAAGCCCTATCACCAGGCCCATGCCCGCGGCGTGAAGTTGATCGGCGCGACGGCGCACTTCGTGACACCCGACCTAGATGAAGGGCCGATCATCGAGCAGGATGTGCGCCGCGTATCCCATTCGGTGACGGCCGATGAAATGGTCGCCATCGGCCGCGAGATCGAAGCGTCGGTGCTGAGCCGCGCCGTCCGCTGGCAAGCCGAGCACCGCATTTTCCAGAACGGCAACAAGACCGTTGTCCTATCGTCGATCTAGGGCGTTTCTGGCGGCGAAACCGGGAGCCTGTTTCGACAATGGGACAGGTCTGCATGTTTCTCGCGCCGGCGGAAATGTGTGATCTCGCCGTTTCGCCACTATCGAAAGCGTGGGGTGCGCGACGGGAAAGTGCTTCGCGGTGAGTGGGACGGTAATATGAGCCGCCGGCCAAGCCGGAGATTTCCGTGTCTCTGCGCTTTGTAACCGGGCGCATAATATGGCATGAGCGTCCCTAAAGCCTTGTAGGGCCCAGCTGGAAGCATTGATCATGGTTGGCCGCACGCCGAAGAATACAATTCAGGACTGGATTGAAGCAGCCAAGCGAATGCTGGTCGAGGAAGGCATTTCCGGACTCAAGGTCGACCGCCTCGCCAATCGCCTCGGCGTGACGCGTGGGGGCTTCTACCACCACTTCAAGGATCGCGACGAGTTCTTCGATCAGGTCATCCAATATTGGGAAGAGACCTGCCGGTTCTTGCCGGACGATGCGCCGCCGTCGAAACCCGCGGACGCCGCCGACTGGCTCGACCGTACGGTGGCTCGGCTCATCGATGCCGACGGGTATGACTATCAGTTCGATCTCGCGGTGCGCGAATGGGCGCGAGGCGACAAGCGCGCGGGCTGGGCCGTGGAGCGTACCGATCGCGAACGGCTAGAGCGCCTCCGTGCTTTCTTCGAGGCGCTCGGGTACGATCGACAGCACGCAGCGATCCGGGCGCGTGTCTTCTACTATCACCAGATCGGTTACTACGCCATCGGGGTGCTGCAGAGCATCGCTGAGCGCCGCAAGAACGCCCATCTCTACATCGACATCATCTGCGGCGAAGAAAAGCTGGCGGCGGCCCGGGCGAGTGCCGGGAAGAGCCGGAAAGCTCGTGCCGCCTGACTTCGCGAATTACGCGCCCGGCGTTCAGCAGAGGATCAAAGGCTGTCGTCGTTCTAGCTGGCGTGGACGGATAGGCCGCGTGCCGAGTCCGGGTTCGCGCTTCGTTTATGTCGGGAAGGCGCCTCATGCCCGCCGCTCAGCTCTCGGAAACATGCACCCAAAAGCTGTCATTCGCTAAGAGCATGAAATACTTCAGGTGGCCGTCAGCCAGTCGACAAGCGGCTTCGTAAACCTCGTGTCTCCCCCTTGCAAGTCAGCCGATAGCCGCGCCGTGACTTCCTGAAATACCCAGCGATTGCCATCAGGATCGTTGAAGGAAGCGTAGCTTGCATAGCTTTTGCGCTCGGGATTGGGGCCGCGGGCGAGCTTGTCCGCATCGATATGATGGAAAACGCCGCCCTCGTCATGAAAAAGTTCGCCGACGCCGATTCCGTCCGCAATCAATCGGTCGCGGACCGCGACGAGATCCGAAACGATTAGGTGCAGCCCCTGCACCGAACCCGGCTCGGCCGTTGTAATTCCCTTGCCAAAGATGATCGAGCATCCCGATCCGGGCGGGGTGAACTGAACGATGCGGTAATCTTCGTCTGAAGAATAGTCGATGTCGAGACTCCATCCCATGCGGGTATAGAATTGCTTCGCACGATCGACATCCGAAACAGGAATCACGACGACTTCGAGCTTCATTTCCATGAGGAAAACTCCGGGGCTTCAGGCCCGAGACTTGGCGGAGCCATGTCTCAAGCTCGTGAGGGGTGACCCGCGGCACTGCGACACCGCATGCTGCAGGGGCGGAAGGATCGGACTCAGGCAGCGCTCTGCTTCTCTGCCGGCTTCGGTGCCGCCAGCAACGCTAGAAGCGCTTCGGCTCCCGCAGTCGATGAAGCGGGATTCTGCCCGGTGATCAGAAGACCGTCGGTAATTGCGAAGCTCCCCCAGTTTGGAACTTTCTCGAAGAGACCGCCAAGCCGCTTGAGCTCGTCCTCGACAAGGAAGGGCACGACGTCGGTGAGCTGCACTTCCTCCTCTTCGGCATTTGTGAAGCCGGTGACGCGCTTTCCCTTCACGATGGGGTCGCCCTTGTATGTCGCTCGGTGAAGAACCGCAGGCGCATGACAGACCGCCGCAACCGGTTTTCCGCTGTTGTAAAATGCCTCGATGAGCGCGATCGAGTCGGGGTTGTCGACAAGGTCCCACATAGGGCCGTGGCCACCGGGATAGAAAATTGCGTCGAAATCTTCCGCGCGCATATCCGAGAGCTTTTGCGTGGTGGCGAAAACCTTCTGCGCCTTGAGATCCTGCTTGAAGCGTGCCATTGCTTCGGTCTGATTTTCGGGGAGGTCGCTTTTCGGATCGACCGGAGGCTGGCCGCCCTTGGGCGAGGCCAGCGTGAGTTCAACGCCGGCGTCGCGGAATACGTAATAAGGCGCCGCGCCCTCCTCGAGCCAGAATCCCGTCTTACGGCCCGTGTTGCCCAAAATGTCGTGCGAGGTGAACACCATCAGAATTTTCATGTCGTGCCTCCTTCGGCTTCAGTGCATGGCGTCAATCTGTCACGTCGCGGGGCACCAGGAAATCGGACGATAGTATCGGAATAGCGCTAAGGCTCCGCAGTCAGGTGGGCGGCTTTGCTCACCGGCCGAAAGGTCGAACGGTGAACCGCAACCAGAACTCGCGCCCGCGCTCAAAGCCGCAGACTGTCTCTCCCGATCCAGCAGGCCCTTTGATGGGCGCCCCTGTGACAATGCCGGGGAAAACACCGCCGCCGCCTGGGTAGTTGATATTGAGACAGCCGCCGGTGGTGAGACGATCGGTCAGGTTGTTACCGATAAGCGCAAGCTCCCATCGATCGTCTCGCGCTTTGAGTCTGATATCGGCGCCGATCTTGGCGAATGCGCTTTGAAAGCCATTATCGCGGTTGCCGAGATCAACGACGTAGCGCGATGAATATTGGAGCCGCGCGCCCATTCCCAGTTCGAGGTTGCCGCCGACGGGTCGCACAAAATCGGCGCGAACGGTGGCCTGCCAACGCGGTGCGCGGTGGAGGGGCGTGCCTGACAAATCCTGCCCATTGTAACGGACGGGCGTGCCCAGCACAGGGTCTATGCTGAAGTAGCCGGCCGCAAGTTCGGCCGGATCAATTACGGGGGTCGGCAGCAGGTTGCAGCCCTGGCTAACCGTCTGACCGGGCTTACAGTCTGCGTTGGTGAAGCGCGTAAAGATGCCCCGGTTCCAGTTCAGCGCGCTGGTGAAACTTAGGCCGGGAACGCCGCGCGGGCGATAGCGCAGCGTGAGGTCGATGCCATAGACTTTCGCCGCGCCTGCATTGACGGTCGCGAGCCCGGGTACGCCGGCGTCGGTGATCCGGATAATGCCTGCTTGCAACCCATCATATCGGTAATAGTAGCCGGCAATATCAAAATAGAGTTGCCGGGCGCCGGCATAACCCTTGATGCCGACTTCACCTCCGCGTGCCCGTTCGTCACCAAATGAATTGTCGTCACCCGGGTTGAGCGCCTGATTGATGTTGTAGGAACCCGATTTATATCCCTGCTTGAACGCACCGAAGAATGTCAGTTCGGGGTTCGGATACCAGCTGATCGTCAGCTCGGGCGACCAGTTGCGCGAGTGCAGGCGGGGAAGCTGCGGCCTGATCGGTTCGCCTTCAACGCCAGTCACGACACCAAGAACGTCATAGGTGACCGGAGCGTCACTACGCTTCTCGTCTGTCCAGCGCATGCCGCCCGCAATCTCGACCTCGGGTGCCGGGCGGAACCGGGCTTGCGCGAACAGCGCGAGCGAGCGAATGTCGACATCGTGCGAGCCTTGCAGCGCAACGCGTGGGAGACCATAACGAGCGTTGCCGAAGAATCCGATATCGTTCGTGATATTGGCGTCCTGAAAAAAGACGCCCCCGGAAAAATCAATATCACCCCCAAGATCGGTGACGAGACGCAGCTCCTGGGTCGCTTCGCGCCGCCGAAATTCTTTCGTGATCGCAAGCGGCGCCATCGCCCCTCCTGCCCACGAGCCATTCTGAAGCGCATCGACCCTGATCCGGTAATAGCCGGTCAGCGAGGTCAGCATGAATCGCGGCGAGAGAGCCCAGTTCATTTCCAGCGTGCCGAAGTGCTGGTCGGTTTCGGTGAAGTTTACGCCTTCATTGGGCACGCGGAAGGCATTCGGATCGACATCGACGATATTGAGGTTGCGATCGGCCCTGCAATCCTCGTTCGCGCTATATTGCGACGGCAGGTCGATGCCTATCGAAGGCAGATAGTTGATTGTCCCGTCTGGGCAACGGACGAGCTGCTCCTGCAAGCCGCCGAGGCGACGGTCGTGGGTGGTGTTCAGCTTGAGCCGCGCGGTGAAATCGGGGCTCGGGTCAAATAGAGCGGTCAGGCGCAGATAAAGTGCGTGGCTCTTGCCAAAGCGATTGTCGGGCTGCATCGCGCCACTTTCGGGGATCGCGGTAGCGGTGTTGCGGAAATAGCCATCGCTCGAGGCGTATTGTGAAGAAAGCCGCAGTCCCAAAGTCTCGGTGACCGGCCCCGAGAGAATGAGGCGCGCCTGCCATTCGCGCGCCTCGGCTTCGTACGCCGCGCTTCCGACGATCTCGGTGCGATCGCCTGGATCGGCCGTTCGGATGGCTATGACGCCGCCCGGGCTGTTCTTACCGAAGAAGAGGGGCTGGGGACCCTTGAGAATTTCGACCCGTTCCATGTCGAAAATACCGATCGAATAGGCGGCGCCCTGTCCCAGTGCCAGTCCGTCGAGATTGAGCGCGACCGATTGGTCGACCCCGGGATCGAGTGGGCTCGAGCCGATGCCGCGGAGCGATACTTCGGTACCCACCTCCAGCGGTGCTGCGCCAAGTACCAGTCCCGGCGTGAAGGCGGCGATGTCATAAAGGTCGGTGGCTTGGCTGCTGCTCAGTTCGTCCGCCGGCAGCACTGCGGCTACGACAGGTACCCGCAGGGCGGCCTCCTCACGCTTGCGGGCAGTGACGATGATTTCGTCCGGATCGACAATTTGGGCCACCGCCGGGAGCGCTTGTCCAAACATTCCGGTCGCGAGCATGGCGCCGCAAATTGCGGTACGCATCGAAAACGGGGGGTTACCCGATACAGGCCGCATGTTTCTCCCGCCCACCCTGAAATGGCCTCAGCGTGCGATCCTTATGCCTGCCGCGCGGTGCCGGCGCTATTGATACGAAGGTATTGCCTCTAGCTCCATCGCTGCGTGGCCGGCCGCTGTGGGCCGCATTCCTTGCAAGTGCCTTTACGCATCGCTTCGCTTCAATGGGCCGGGTCGGCCACGTGACGCCCGAGTTCGAACTCGATCTCGGAGCGCATCTGAAGCCCGCGATCAAGAAGTCGGGCCATGCGCGCGCGCGTTTCGGGCCGCGCGGTCGATATGAAGAACTGGTCGAGCGCTGGCGGAACCAGCGCATCGTCCGGCAAGGTTACCTGATCGACGAGCCCTTTGGTCTGCGCGATCGCATATTTCTCGAAACCGGCAATCCGGCGAGCGAAACGATCCACAAAATCGTCGAGCTCGTCGTCGGGCAGCGCGCGATTGACGTACCCGTAACGCTCGGCGAGATCGCCGGTAAAATCGTCGGCGCCCAGCACGATCTCAAGTGCTCTTCCTCGGCCGGCCAATCCACCGAGCCGCGCCATCGGGTTGGCGCCCGGAACCGCCCCGACACCGACCTCGAACTGGCCAAGGATGGCCTTTTCAGCGCTGGCAAAACGGAGGTCGCACGCGAGTGCAAATTCGCTCCCCGCACCGCGCGCGCGTCCGCGCAAGGAAGCAATCGAGACGACCGGCGCACGGGCGAGGCGCGCGAGAACGTCGAGCCAGGGGTGCATGCCCGTGGGGCCCTTGGGCATTGCCGCCGTTCTCGCCTTGTCGACGAGCACGTCATAATGCGCGAGGAAGAAATCCGGGTCCTCGCTGGCGAAGACGATCACCTTGATCGTGGGGTCGGCCTCGAGGCGTCCGACGATGTTCGACAATTCCTCGATCGTGTCGAGATCGACAAGATTGATGGGCGGGTTCGAGATCGCCGCGCGCCAATAGCCGGGTGTAATTTCATCGATACGGATTTGCTGGGCCATGTCCTAGTCTCGCTCCATGATCGGGCAACGGCGCCCGCCATATAGATTGTGGAGGCGGCGCCTCCGGCGAAACTGGACGAACGTATCGCCTATACGTTCGTATCACTGCTCCGCGTCGCGAGTGGCCGACCGCGCAATCCGCAATTCCTCGGCGCAAGGGATTTGCACCCGGGCATGGCTTCCTCCGGGCGTGAACATCCATTCTACGCTACCCTCGAGATCGGCGATCAGCGCGCGAACCAATTTCTGCCCGCGGCCCGGCACCCTGCAAGTCGCGGCGACACCGTCTTCACAAACCATGGCATCGATGTGATCGCCGCACTCACGGATGCGAACGAGGATCATGCCGCTGCGGCCCTTCAGCCCGTGACGCGCGGCGTTCCGGACCAGTTCAGCAATGATCAGGCCGATGCGCCAGCATCTCTCCGACGCCAGGAAAATGTCGTCGGCCTTGAGAACAAGGCCCACCCCTCTTTCGTTGAGCGAGGCCTTCGCGAAACTTTGGCAGATGTGGCGCAGATATTCTGCGAGATTGGCCCTGCCGTGCGCGAAAGGTGGCAGCAGCGCGCGGTGCGAAGCAGCATGATCGCGCAGGCGTTCGGCGACGCACGTGAGACTTTTCCGGCTGCTCTCATCCTCAGCGCGGGCCGCGGCGAACGACAGCATCGAAATGGCTTCGGAATATTCGTTGATCACCCGGTGATTGATCTCTTCGACGAGATGCAGCGAGCAGGGTGGGGCGGCTGCGTCAGAAGTCAGGCTATGAGCCAACATATCGCGGTCCTCCTTTGGTCGGAGGCGATTGGACTGGATGGTGAGGCCGACCGCAATTGAACCTAGGTGTGGCGTATACCAAAGTGTCGCGTCGGGTGTTGCGCTCAGTGAAGCGATGCGGCTGCGAGACCCAGGCGCTCGCTCATCTTGACAAGCGCAGCGAAGGATTTTGCCTGCATCTTCTCCATCACTCGCCCGCGGTGGGCCTTCACCGTAATCTCACTGATTCCCAGTTCCCAGCCAACCTGCTTGTTGAGAAGGCCGGATACGACCAGCGCGAGAACCTGTCGCTCGCGAGGGCTGAGTGTGTCATATCTAGCCTGCAAAGCTGTCAGGCCGGCGCTTTCCTCAAGGGCGACCTGACTTTGAGCGAGAGCTCGCTCGACCGCTGGCAAAAGCGCCTCCTCGCCGAGCGGCTTGGTGAGAAATTCCGTAGCGCCCGCTTTCATGGCCCGCACGGTGGTGGGAATGTCGCCACATCCGGTAATGAAAATTATGGGCATTTGGGACTGACCATCGGCAATCTGCTCCTGAAGATCGAGTCCGTTGAGATCGGGTAATCCGATGTCAAGGATGAGGCACGAAGGCGTGGAAGGAAACCCCCGGGCAAGGAATGCCGCCGCGGTCTCAAAGCTTTCAACGGCCCAGCCCGCTGACTTCAGCAGTGCCTCGAGCCCCTCGCGGGTCGACACATCATCGTCCACAACGATCACCGTCGGCGCCATGTCCTGCATCGGATTCCATCCAGATCTGGTCGCAGTGCTGTAAACTAACATCGCGGTCTTCCTCTTACATCAGAAAATCAAGACTCCCGCCCCAAAGCTGAACGGATGGCCCCTACGATCGCGCTCTCGCTGAACGGCTTCACGAGGCAGGCAACCGCGCCGCTGTTTAACAGGTCGGACCACGCGCCATCGTCCGAGTGCGCCGTGATAAACACGATCGGAACCGCTCTTTTTTGCCGGATCAACTCCTGCTGAAGCTGTGGCCCCGTCATGCCGGGCATCGCCACATCGAGGACCAAGCATCCCAGCAAGTCGATCTCGGCATCCCTCAGAAATGCGTTGGCCGAAGCGAACGCCTGCACTCGAAAGCCGAAGGATCTGAGTAGATCGGGTAAGGATTCTCTAACGGATTCATCATCGTCCACGAGCGCGATTATCTTTTCGTCGGACATGAACGTTCCTTGTTATTGCCCCGCATACTCGCCCATCCACCGGCGGCTTCCGTCACCGAGCCGGTAAGCATCTGAATGCGATACGCCCGCATGGCGCTCTCCATTTGCGCCTCTTGCTTCCCGTCCCGCAGGGTGCGCCAATCTCGGCCGCGCGTCTATTGATACTTTGGTGTCAGTGAAGAGGAAAATGTATGTTTTACATGGTCGTAGGCGACATCCAAGATCCCGCTCGTCTTTCAGGGAGCGCAAACGCCGGAGATCCGGCCAACCCTCCATCATGTGGGGGAAGTGCCCCCGTCGCCCTGTTTCTGGACATTGTGGGCGCCGCGATGTTCCTCGCTGCAGGGGAGGCGTCGCTCGTCCCAGGCACGAACATCCCCGCTGAAGGCCGCACGACCAGTTGCTAGCCTTGCAATCGGGGACGTTGTCCTTCCGATCCGCTGTCGGTCCCGGTTTCGACCAACGTCGAGGGGGCATCATCAGGACGCGCGCAAGGAACCGAAAAACAAAAACTAGCACCAGGGCCCTCATTTAAGTCGACCCATAGCTTCCCACCGTGACGCTCGAGAATGGACTTGCTGACGGAGAGACCGATCCCCATGCCATGCGGCTTTGTCGTGTAAAAGGATGCGAAGACGCGGGATCGATCTTCTGCAGCAATGCCGCACCCCGTGTCGCGAACTGCGAGCTGTGCGTTACCGCGATCAGAGTTTACGGTCTCGATGACAATTTGACGCTGAAGGTTGTCGGCGACGTCGATTGCGTCTGCTGCATTCAGGATCAGGTTCAGGATAACCTGCTGCAACTGGATTCGGTCGCCAAGCACCTCTGGCAAACTTCTGTCCAAATTGATCCTGAGTGCGATCCTGCGTCGCTGCAAATCGTGATGGCAGATGGCTACTACCTCCTCGGTCGCGTCGTTGAGATTAAATGGTTCGGCCGTAAAGTCCTTTCTCGCGAACAGGCCTCGCAGTCGTTTCAATACCTCGGCGGCCCTGTTGCCGTCGCGGATCGTGCGATTTGCCGTATTCGCGGCGCCCTCGACGTCCGGCGGGTCAGCTGCGAGCAAACGCAGACAGGCGCTCGCATTGGTTATGATCCCGGACAAGGGCTGATTGACCTCATGTGCAATCGAGGCCGCCAGTTCACCAAGGCTCGATACGCGGGTGATGTGCGCAAGCTCGGATCGCAGGCTCTCGACCGAATTCTCGGCAAGCCGCCGGCGGGTCACATCTTGGGCGACCCCGTAACATTCGCGGCGTCCATCCTCATGCGTTACAACGCGATAAGATGTGCTGAGAAATTTGATCCGGCCGTCGGGCATCAGCAGCCGCTCTTCATTTTCCGGATACCCCTCGCCTCGGAACACCCGCGCAATTTTCTCGTCGACCATTGGGAGGTCATCGGGATGACAGTAAGAACGGAGATCGGGACGGACCAGCCCAAAATCGCTGGGAAATTCATATATCTGACGCATCTGTTCCGAGAAAATTACTTCGTCGGCATCAACGTCCCAGACGAACGAGCCGGTTTGGCTGATTCGTTCCGAGGTCGTGAGAAGATATTCGCTACGTCGTAGCTCTTCCTCCACGAGCTTCCTTTCGGTGATGTCCTGGATAGATCCGACGACCACGGGACTGTCGGGATTATCCGGAATGAAATGGGCAATCGCATGAAGATGCTTAATGGCCCCGCTTGGTGTCACGATCCTGAAAACTTCGTCAAACTCGCTGTTATTCGCCATCGAGCGCGCGAAACCGGCGTTGAAAACTCCCAGATCATCGGGATGTATTCGGTCGCGAAACGCGATAAATGTTGGCGGCTCGTCTCTCGAATGATCAAGAATGTTATAGAGTTCATCCGACCAGCGGTGGATATCCGCCTTTACATCAGTCGTAAAACTCCCGGTGCGGCTGAGGCGTTGAGCCTGGCTGAGGTGATCATGCGCTTCTCGCAGTTTGTGCTCGCGCAGCGCGAGATCCTGTTCCGCGCGCTTGCGATCTTCGATGTCGGTTTTGACGCCGTACCATTGCACGACGTTGCCTTGCTCATCATGCAATGGACTGCTTTGGAAGTGGAACCACCGGAAGATTCCGTCGTGACGCATCAGGCGCGCTTCGATCTGGCCGCTTCGGCCGGAGGATCGGCATGCCTCCCACGTCGCCAAGACAGCTTCGAAATCATCCGGATGAACATGGTCGATCCACTGCCATTCGATGAGGTCCGCAGGGGATCGACCAACATAGTCGAGATAATGTTGATTAAAAAACTCGGCCGCTCCGTCGGGTCGCGCCGACCATACGAGAACCGGGATCGTGTCGATGATGAGCCGCAGATTCTTGGCTCTGTCTGCCAGCGCGGCTTCGGCTTCCCGGCGGTCGTGGATGTCGGTCAATAGGACTTGCCACCCCACGAGCCGTCCGCCCTCGTCATGAAGTGGCAGTCCGCGGTTGCTGAGCCAGCGATATTCGCCGTCGAAACGACGCATCCTTTGTTCGATATCATAGGGTTTGCCGGCCACTATGGCTGCGCCGAATGCCGCCGTCAGATGGGGCAGGTCGTCAGGATGGATGATTCCATTGGAATCCCAGTTTGCCAGCTCCTCTTGCGTTCGGCCGAAATACTCCCTCAATTCCCGATTGAGATGGAGAACGCTGCCGTCTGGTGCCAAGACACCAGCCAAGCCGGGCATATGATCGATCAATGCACTTGGCGTCAGCCCGCTAGGGAGCGGATGTTCTTCGTCTTGCGGGTGGTTCAGTAGGCCTTGCTGCGATTTGTCGCTCATGATTGCTCCCTCGACAGGCGCACACAAGTTTCTACTCCGCGCACCGCCGTGCGCCTAGCGCTTCGTCGACGACCGATACTTTCGTATAAGCCCCGAAAGCTCGAGCTCTGCAATCCGGCGAGGTGAGTTCAGCCGATCGTCGCCTTTAGAATGTTGGCCATCGGTGCAGCAGATGATGCCGATCCCAACGGCAATAGTCGCGTCGGCAAGGCGAACTGCGGGCTTTTGTTTGCATAGATAATTTCTGGTCGATCAGCACGCCCTCAAAATGCCAAATGATACTATCGTGCAATGGCGATTGCCGCATCAACGCATGACATCGGGGAACTACTTGGTGTCTCAAGGCTGACGATCGGTGGCGCGCGTTTGCCCATTCTCGATCGCTCTCGATGGTTGCATTAACATGATGAGCGCAGGACCATATTTTCGGACGGATCATGGATCGCATCGACTTGATGAATATCTTTATCACCGCGGTCGACGAGGGCAGCCTTGTCGGCGCCGCGCGGCGTTTGCGTCGTTCGCCAACCGCGATCAGCCGTGCGATCGCGTCGCTCGAGGGGCATCTGGGCGTCGAACTGCTTCACCGGACGACGCGAAGCATCCGGCTGAGCGAAGCGGGGCAACGTTATGCCGCCTCGTGTCGGCGCATCCTCGCCGAACTCGAGGAAGCCGACCTGCTCGCGGGCGGCGAACGTTCGGCGCCGCGTGGGATGCTGACGCTGTCGGCGCCACCGATCAGCGGCGAAGAGGTGCTGCGTCCGATCCTCGACGAATTTCTGGGAGCCTATCCGCTGGTTTCGGCGCGCCTGATGCTCGTGGACCGGTCGGTAAATCTGGTCGACGAAGGCGTCGATGTCGCGCTGCGCGTCGGGCAGCTTCCGGACTCTTCACTCGTCGCGACGCGCGTCGGCGAGGGGGTACGACGCGTGATCGTCGCGTCGCCGCGATATCTGAGCGAGCATCCGCCGATCGAAGAGCCTGCCGATATCGCGGGGCACCAGATCGTCTCGCTGACGCATTTCGGGATCGAGGCGTGGGGCTTCGGCAGCGGACCGGCGGCGCGTACCGTCCATTTTACGCCGCGGCTGGTCGCGAACACGGTGCGCGCGGCTGTCGGCTCGGCGGTGGGTGGGCGCGGGCTGACACGCGTCTACTCCTATCATGTCGCGCGCGAGGTGAAGGAGGGGCTGCTCACGATCGTTCTGGCCGAAGCCGAGCCGGAACCGCAGCCAGTACATCTGCTCGCGCCCGGCGGACGGATGGCCGTGCCCAAGGTCCGCGCCTTCGTCGACTTCGCGACCCCGCGGCTTCGTGCCGCCTTCGCAAGACTCGCGATCGACGCGCGCGAGCTCTAGTTACATCATTATCCCGATACGCGGGAGAATGTCTTCCGCTGAAGATCAATTATCTCGGCATTGCGCCTGACCTACGTTGCTCCCGTCGGCGCATGGCGCGCCACACGGGCGAGCTTTCCCGTCCCGTCCTCCCATAAGCAAAGGTTCAATGTCATGAGCAATGCACAGAAAGTCGCCGTCGTTACCGGCGCATCGCAGGGTATCGGCGCCGCACTCGTCGACGCCTATCTCGACCGTGGGTATCGCGTCGTAGCGACCTCGCGTTCGATCCAGCCATCGAGCAATCCCGACATGCTGGCGATCGCGGGCGATATCGGAGACCCCGAAACCGGCCCGCGCGTGATCGCCGCCGCGCTCGAACATTTTGGCCGCGTCGACACGCTGGTCAACAACGCCGGCATCTTCGTCGCGAGCCCCTTCACCGGCTATAGCGCCGATCAATATGCCGGCGTCGTATCGACCAACCTCAACGGCTTTTTCTACATCACGCAGGCCGCGGTTGCGGCGATGGAAGCGGTCGGGCGCGGGCATGTCGTCAGCATCACGACCAGCCTTGTCGATCATGCCAATTCGAACGTCCCGTCGGTCCTCGCCTCGCTGTCGAAGGGCGGCATCAATGCGGCGACCCGGAGCCTCGCAATCGAATATGCGAAGCGTGGTATCCGCGTGAACGCAGTATCGCCGGGCATCATCAAGACCCCCATGCACGCCCCGGAAACGCATGAATTCCTCTCGGCGCTGCACCCGGTCGGTCATATGGGCGAGACGTCGGACATCGTCGATGCCGTTCTCTTCCTCGAAAATGCGGCCTTCGTGACGGGCGAGATCCTGCACGTCGATGGCGGCCAGTCGGCCGGGCATTAATCCGGTCTGTCAAGGAGACGAGCCATGCCTATCGTGACCGTTCAACTGACCCGTGAAGGCACCGAGCCCGGTGTCGATCATGTAACCCCCGAACAGAAAGCCGAAATCTACAAGGGAATGAGCCAGGTTCTGCTCGACGTGCTCGGAAAGCCGCTCGACTGGACATGGGTTATCTTTCAGGAGGTCGAGATGGAAGATTGGGGCTGGGGCGGTATGCCCGTCGAGGAGTATCGCAAGAAGCTCGCGGCCACCTCCGGCTGAACCGTTCAATCTTGGAGACGATGATGAACGCCCGCCATCTTACCAGCATGCTCGGCATCGAATTGCCGATCATCCAGGCGCCGATGGCGGGTGTATCTTCGCCCGCCATGGCGGCGGCGGTCAGCAACGCGGGCGCGCTCGGCTCGATCGGGGTCGGCGCGACCGATGCCGATGGCGCGCGCGGGATGATTGCCGCGGTACGCGAGGGCGCCGCGAAGCCATTCAACGTCAATCTCTTCTGCCACGCGCCCGCCGTTGCCGATGCGGCGATCGAAGCCGCGTGGATCGCCCGTCTCGCACCGCTGTTCGCCGAGTTTGGCGTGGATGCACCGGACGCGCTGGGCGAAATCTATCGCAGCTTCGTCGCCGACGAGGCGATGCTCCAAATGCTTCTGGGCGAGCGGCCGGCCGTCGTCAGCTTTCATTTCGGCCTGCCTTCCGAATCCGCGATCCGGGCGCTGCGCGACGCCGGCATCCTGTTGCTTGCATCCGCGACCAACCTTGACGAAGCGCGGATTGCATCGGCCGCGGGCGTCGATGCCGTCGTGGCGCAGGGATGGGAGGCTGGCGGGCATCGCGGGGTTTTCGATCCCGACGCGCCCGACGATCGGCTCGGCACTATGGCACTGACGCGCCTGCTCGTCGATGCGATCGACCTTCCGGTCATCGCGGCGGGCGGTATCATGGACGGCGCGGGCATCGCCGCCGCGTTGGATTTGGGTGCCGCGGCGGCGCAGCTCGGCACCGCCTTTATCGCCTGCGACGAAAGTCTGGCCGATGCCGGCTATCGCGCCGCGCTGACGAGCGAAGCCGCGCTGCATACGAAGATGGTGCGCGCCGTTTCGGGGCGCCCGGCGCGCATATTGGCGAACCGGTTTGCTGCGCTCGACGGCAATGTTCCGGCGACGCATATCCCGGCCTATCCGATCGCCTATGACCTTGGCAAAGCGCTGCACGCAGCGGCCAAGTCGCGCGGCGAATATGGCTTTGGTGCGCAATGGGCAGGGCAGGGGGCGCCGATGGCACGCGCCATGCCCGCCGCGGACCTCATCGCGACGCTGGCCGCCGAGATGGCAGCGGCCCGAAATTCGTGACAGGAGCTGACAATATGGACGATTTCGACGAAGCCTTTGCCGCGCTCGGCGATCTGCGCGGGCGCCCGCTGTTCGTGATCAAGGTCGGCGTCGACCATATCCATCTGATCGGTGGACCAGCCGGAATCGACCGGCGCGTCGGCGAGATGGTCGCAGGGCGCTTCGCGGGCGAACGCCTGTCGGGCGATGTCCTGACCGGCGGTGCCGACTGGCAGATTGTGCGCGCCGACGGGGCCGTGCTGCTCGACGCGCGGGTGGTGCTGCGCACCGAAGACGGCGCCGAGATCGCAATGGAATATACGGGCATCCGTACCGGGCCGGCCGACGTCATCGCGCGGCTGGGGCGCGGCGAGCCGGTCGATCCGGCCGACTATTATTTTCGCATCGCCCCGCGCTTTTCGACGTCAGATCCGAGATACGAATGGCTGAACCGCATTATGGCGGTCGGCATCGGTCACCGGCTGCCCGGGGGGCCGGTCTACAGCATCTTTGAGATTGTTTGAAGGAGGCGGCTATCCCGGCCAGACCAGCCCTTCGGGCGCGCCGCGGCCGAGCCGGTCGGGAAGCGTCTCGCCGACGGCGACGAACTCGAGCGAGCCGCTGTTGATGCAATAGCGCAGCCCCGTCGGCGGCGGCCCGTCGGGGAAGACATGCCCCTGATGAGATCCGCAGCGCGCGCAGACGATCTCGGCGCGAACCATGCCATAGCGCCTGTCTTCGATCGTCTGCAGATGGTCGGCGCGGAACGGCGTCGTGAAGCTCGGCCAGCCGGTGCCGCTTTCGAACTTGGCGCCCGCGCGGAACAGCGGCAGGCCGCAAAGGCGGCAGCAATAGACGCCCTCGCGCTTTTCATAGAGGAAGAGGCCGCAAAAGGGTGCCTCCTCCGCATGCTCGAGGAGGAGGCTGCGCTCCTCGTCGGTCAACGCGGCGGCGAGGTCGTGCCGTTGCTGCCGCGTCGGCGGCGCCAGGTCGAACAGGTCGCTGCCGACCTCAGCCACGCGCTACGTCCAGCACTGCCTGCGCGAACGCCTGTGGGGCTTCCTGCGGCAGGTTGTGGCCGATGCCGCCGCCGATATCGCGATGCTCATAGCGGCCCGTGAACTTGGCGCGATAGGCGGCGGGCGGCGGGTGTGGCGCGCCATTCGCGTCGCCTTCCATCGTGATCGTCGGAACGCCAATCGTCGGCGCGGCCGCGATCTGACGGTCGAGGTCGGCATAGCGCGCTTCGCCGTCGGCGAGGCCCAGCCGCCAGCGATAATTGTGGATCACGATGTCGACATGGTCGGGATTGTCGAACGACGCGGCGCTACGGGCGTAGGTGGCTTCGTCGAAATTCCATTGGGGCGAGGCGAGCTTCCAGATCAGCCGGTTGAAATCCTTGCGGTTCTTGTCGTAGCCGAGACGGCCGCGCTCGGTCGCGAAATAAAATTGATACCACCATTGCAGTTCGGCCTCGGGCGGCAGCGGCGCCTTGCCCGCTTCCTGTCCGGCGACGAGATAACCGCTTACCGCAACAAGACCGCTGGTGCGTTCGGGCCAGATGGCGGCGACGATATCGGCGGTGCGCGCGCCCCAGTCGAAGCCTGCGAGAACGGCGCGCTTGATCTTCAGCGCGTCCATGAAATCGATCAGGTCCTGTGCGAGCGCCGCCGGCTGACCGTTGCGAAGGCTGTCGCCCGAGAGGAAACGCGTCGGGCCATAGCCGCGCAGATAGGGGATGAGGACGCGATAGCCCTTCGCAACCAGCAGTGGCGCGACATTGGCAAAGCTTTGGATATCATAGGGCCAGCCGTGGAGCAGGATCGCGACCGGCCCCTTGGCAGGGCCCATGTCGATGTAGGAAACGTTGAGAAGACCCGCCTCGACCGATTTGAGCGGCGGGAAGCCCCGGCCGGTCGAAGGTGCGGTCTGGGCACTTGCCGGGTCGGGCGCTGCACCGGCGCTGGCAAGGCTCAGTCCGATCTGCGCGGCCACGGCAACGCCGGTGATGCCGAGAAACTGCCGGCGGTCCGACAGGCCCTGTTCGAAAGTGGAAAGCTGCACGTCGTCATACCCCTTTGTATGGGCCTGTCGGGCCGGAAGTGGGACGCGGACGGACTGGGCGGGGGAGGGAGTGGAGTCCGTCCGCGTCCTCGGCCCGGCACGGCCAGCGGGAGCGGTGCCGGGATTTCACTATATATTCGCTTGATCGGGGCGCCTCGTTACCGGCTACCCGACGCCGGCCATATTGAGCGGTCGGGACGGGAAATCGATTATACGTTTGTCTTGGTGACACCATCGTATCGATCGCCCGTGCCGGTCCTTGGCAATGACGGCCCGCCGACACCAAAGTCCAATACTGCACCCGGGCCTCGGCCCCTATCTCGCCCTGCAGGCTCGGCGCGGACCACTTCGGCAGCCCGCGCGACGATGCCGCTCCCCTCGGCAAAGGATAGAGATATGGCCAATCCCGAAATCGTCGATTCCAGCTTCACCGCGATCATCAACGCCCCGATCGACAAGATCGACCTGCCCGCTTGGGCCTTTTCGCTCCCCGAACATGAATATCAGGGCTGTTCGCCCGCGCATGTTGCAGCGGGCGCCACCACCGCGCCCGACGGCCGGCGCATGTCGATCAACGTCGAGATCATCGGCGGAACCTTGATGGTGCAGCATTATATCGAGACGCTCGCCGAAATGGACCATCTGGTTCTGGAATCGGTGTCCGATATCTTCCCGCCCGCGGGCCGTACGACGATCCATGTGAAATGGGAGCTCAGCGTCAAGGATATGGGCGACGGCCGCTGTGAATTCACCAATCATGTGCAGACGCATGCGACCGACGAATTCCTGACCTATCTCGATCGGCAGGGCATCCCGTTCGAAGCCTTTGCGGCACAGCGCAAGCCGATGTCGCTCGCGCACAACGCCGGCGAAACGCCGCTCTTTGCCGAGAGCATCGAACGCTTCGCGCTGCGCGGCTGAGGAGACGAGTCATGGCATTGCCGACCTACAAGCGGGCGTCGACCGCGCTGCTTTTCATCGATCCTTACAACGACTTCCTGTCCGAAGGTGGAAAGGCCTGGCCGCGCGTCGGGCCGATCGCCGAGGAGATCGGACTGCTCGACAATCTGCGCGCGATCGTCGCGGCCGTTCGCAATGCCGGCATCCAGGTCGTCATCGCGCCGCACCGCCGCTGGGAGCCCGGAGATTACGAGGATTGGGATCATCCCAATCCGACGCAGATCGGGATCATGAGCCGGCACAGCTTCGCGCGCGGCGAGTGGGGCGGCGAATGGCATCCCGACTTCGTCCCGGAATCCGGCGATATCGTTGCCAAGGAACATTGGGGACAAAGCGGCTTCGCCAATACCGACCTCGATCAGCAGCTGCGCCAGCGCGGAATCACGCACGTCATCCTGATCGGTCTTCTCGCCAATACCTGCGTCGAATCGACAGGGCGCTATGCGATGGAAATCGGCTATCATGTCACGCTGGTTCGCGATGCGACCGCCGCCTATTCGAAGGAGATGATGCACGCGGCGCACGAACTCAACGGACCGACCTATGCGCATGCGATACTGACCACCGCAGAGCTGCTTGAGGCGATCGCCGCCGCCGGGGTGGATCGATGAGCGCGGCAGCCTTGCTCACGGCGGCGGCACTCGCATCGTCACCGGTGACCTATCAGCGCGTCGAGGTCGACGGCACGGGCATCTTCTATCGCGAGGCCGGACCGAAGGATGCGCCGGTCATCGTCCTTCTTCATGGCTATCCTTCCTCGTCGCGGATGTACGAGCCGCTGCTTCGCCGCCTGTCGGGGCGCTACCGGTTGATCGCGCCGGACTATCCGGGGTTCGGTCACAGCGATGCGCCGCCGCCCGATCGATATTCCTACACCTTCGATCATCTCGCCGAGACGACCGAGGAGTTTCTGAAAGCGCTCAGGATCGACCGCTACACCTTGTTTCTTCAGGATTATGGCGGTCCGGTCGGCTTTCGCGTCGCGATGAAGGCTCCCGGCAAGGTGCAGGCGATCATCGTCCAGAACGCCAATGCCTATTCCGAGGGGCTCGGCGTAAAATGGGCGGCGATTGCGGATTATTGGGCCGATCGTGCCGCCCACGCCGAGCAGGTCGACAAGTTCATGTCGCTCGAAGGAGCGAAGCAGCGACACTTAGGGCTCAGCCCCAACCCGGAACGCTATGATCCCGACAGCTGGACCGACGAATATGCCTTTCTGTCGCGCCCGGGACAGCGTCAGATCCAGGCCGATCTGCTTTACGACTATCGAACCAACGTCGCCTCCTATCCGGTCTGGCAGGCGTGGCTGCGCGAGCTTCGCCCGCCGCTGCTCGTGATGTGGGGGCGTTATGATCCCTCGTTCATCGTCCCGGGCGCCGAGGCGTATCGACGCGACGTTCCGGGTGCCGAAATCCACCTGCTCGACGCAGGACATTTTGCGCTCGACGAAAAGGCCGGCGAAGTCGCCGGCCTGACTCTCGATTTCCTCGATCGCCACCTCGGGGAACCTAACCCCCGTCCCTGAGGACAGGTGAGGGGAGGGGCCGGCGATCCGGTCCCTCCCAATTCGGTCAGCGCAGCGACTTGAAGGTCGCGCGCAGTTCCGACGTGAACGCCGCCGGCTGTTCCCATGCCGCGAAATGTCCGCCCTTGGGCAAGCGGTTATAGTGGATCAGCTTCGGATAGGCTTTCTCCGCCCAGCTTTGCGGCGCGGTGTAAATCTCGTCCGGAAAAGCGCTGACGCCCATCGGAATCTTGACGCCCTTCGGCGCGAAGAAGGGCAGCTTGCTCTCCCAGTAGAGCCGCGCCGAGGAGACGGCGGTGCCGGTCAGCCAATAGAGGGTGACATTGTCGAGGATATCGTCGCGCGACAGCCCTTCGGCGGCGCCGTCGAAAATGCGCGCGATCAGGTCCTGGCTCCGCGCGTCGTGATCGAGCATCCACGCGGCGAGCCCGATCGGCGAATCTTCGAGTGCGTAGAGCGTCTGCGGCCGCCCCGCCATCTCCTGCGCATAGCCGAGGCCATGCTTGTAGAAGAAGTCGAGCTGGTCGTAGGCATATTTCTCGTCGGCGGTCAGCCCTTCCGGGGCCGCACCGCCCGCCGCCAGCGCCTTGGCGATATCGTCGGGAACCGTCGCCGGCATGTTGGTGTGGACGCCGACGAGTTCGGGCGGCGCGATCAGTGCCATCTGTTCGGTCACCGCATTGCCCCAGTCGCCGCCCTGCGCGACATAGCGGTTGTAGCCGAGCCGCTTCATCAGCACGATCCATGCCTTGGCGATGCGGATCGGATCCCAGCCGAGTTCGGTGGGCTTGCCCGAAAAGCCGTGCCCCGGAAGCGAGGGAATGACGACATCGAAGGCGTCGGCCGCGGTGCCGCCGAACGCGGTGGGGTTGGTCAGCGGTTCGATGACCTTCGTCTGTTCGATGATCGATCCCGGCCAGCCGTGGGTGATGATGACGGGCAGGGCGTTCGCATGTTTGGAACGGACGTGGATGAAATGGATGTCGACGCCGTCGATATTGGTGATGAATTGCGGATGGGCGTTCAGCTTTGCCTCGCCCTTGCGCCAGTCATGCTCCTTCTCCCAATAGGATGCGAGCTTGCGCATCGTCGCGAGCTTCACGCCTTGCGACGCGTCGGGGACGAGTTCCTCGCTCGGCCATTTGGATGCCGCGATACGGCGTTTGAGGTCGGCAAGGGCGGCCTCGGTCGCACGGAATTTAAACGGGCGGATGCCGGCGCCGCCCGATCCGGATGCGCCCGACAGGGCTTCGCCCACTGCATCGCTAGCCTGCGCCCAGACGGGCATGATCAGGCTCGATCCGACCGCTGCGGAGGCAAGGAAATTTCGCCTCCCGAGCAAATTATGGAAAATGGACATGCTATTTTCTCCTTCGTTGAAAAATCAGAGGCGCAGCACCGCCTTGAGCCCCGCGACGCCGACCGCGCGCGCATCGCGGCGGCCGCCGGGATGGTGGATCCACTGGACATTGGGGCGGAGGTCGAGCCAGCCGACCGGCCTGAAGCCGTAGAAAAGCTCGAATACATATTCGGCGCCGCGCGGCGGCTTTCCGGCGAGGCGTTCGGCTCGCTCGATCCAATTGTTGACGTGCGTTCGGGCGACACCGAAACCGATCATATCGCCCGCGACGCCCGGCAGCGGGTCGTGCACGAACAGCCCGGCGACGATCTGGTTGTCGATGCGCGACGTGCGGCGATCGGCGGCAAGGGCGTTGAAGAAGATACTGATGCCCGAGGTGCTGGCGCCGCGCGCCGAGCGACCGCTGAGCTGCTGCTCGACCGCCAACCAGACGCCATGCGCCGATCCTCGTTGCATCGGCGGGCGGCCGGTCAGGATTGCGGGTTCGCGGTCGACGTCGAGGTACAGGTCGGGCGCATCGGCGGTGCTGATCCAGCCGCCGATCTTGTAGCTGCCCACCGGCCCGCCATCGCCGCCGCGTGTCAGTCCGAGCTCGATCGGGATCAGTGCGCCGGTTGCGCCTTTGAAACGCCCGATGGTGAAGCTCTTGTCGAGGTTGCGAGGATTTTCCTCATAGATGCCGATCTGTGCGTAGGCACCGCGATGCGCCGCCCGCAGCCGTAGCCCCCATTGGCTGACGGGCCAGTTGTACCAATAGTCGGTGACGATATTGCCCGGCTGTGAGCCGCAGAAGCTGAGGTTCTGGAAAGAGCAGGAAAAGGCGGAGAAGTCTTCGCTCGGTGCCGTTCGGCCGGCCTTCACTGCGATGGCGCCGTTCGCAAAGCGCTGCTCGTACCAGAATTGCGTCAGGCGCCAGGTCCGGCCACGGCCGTAGATCTCCTGTACTTCCTGAAGCGTGCCGAGCCCCGCCTTCGCATCGAGCTGCGGACCGTGGCGGTAGGTAATCGTCGCCTGAAAGCTGCCGTCCGTACCCGCAATCCGCTGCATGTCGAACCGGAGCCGGACGCCGAACTCGCCGGTCTCGGTCACATCCGGCCGTTGACCGCCGCGAAAATTCCAGGCGGTCTCGGCAACATAATGGCCGGTAAGCTCGACCCCCGCATCGGCGAGGCGAGGGCGAAGGCCCAGCATGTCGCCTGCCATCGCGGGCGCAACCGCCGTTTCGTCGTCGATTTCCTGCGCCTGTGCGGCTGCAGTGATCGACGATGCTATCAGAAGCGGTGCAACCATCTGTCTGGCGGAAAATGTCACGAACGAGCCCTCTGTCCACCGATCGGTTTTCCGATCGGCTTGGATGTGGCGTGGGGGGCGTGGGCGGCCATTGTCCGATGGTATTCATAGACCTTGGTATCGGATCGCTGTCCGGCGCCGGTCCTTGATACCAAGGTCCAATTTGGCGCGTCCGGCGGCCGTCCATCTATCCATCCGAACCCACCAGTTTCGGGAAGGATGGATTATGATGATTGCAGGGAAAATTTCCGCGGCTTTCGCGCTGGCGTCGCTCGCGGTCACGGGCGCGGCCGAAGCGAAACCCAAAGTCGCCGCAGCGGCGCCGGCAGCCGAGAGCGAGCAGTTTCGGATCACCAAGGTTACACCGGCCTATTGGCGGGTCACGATCGACAAGCCGCCCTTCAACATCTACGGCCCGGATTCGATGGCGCCGCTGAACCGCGTCATCACCGCGATCGAAACCGATCCCGCGCTAAAGGTCGTCGTATTCGACAGCGCGATCCCCGGCTTCTTCCTGACGCATTATGATTTCACGGTTCCGCTCGACCAGACGACGAGCATGCCGCCCGGACCGACCGGCCTGCCCCAGCTCCCCGACATGCTCGTCCGGCTTAGCAAGGCGCCCGTCGTATCGATCGTGTCGATCCGCGGGCGCGCCACCGGAGTCGGCAGCGAATTGTCGTTGGCGAGCGACATGCGTTTTGCCAGCCGGGAAAAAGCGATCCTCTCGCAGTTCGAGATCGGCGCCGGCTTCGCGCCGGGCGGGGGTCCGATGGCGCGGCTTCCGCGTCTCGTCGGCCGCGGCCGCGCGCTCGAAATACTGCTCAGCGGCAACGACATCGGCGGCGAACTCGCCGAACGCTATGGCTATGTGAACCGCGCGCTCCCCGACGCCGAGCTCGACGGCTTCGTTGACACGCTCGCGCGCCGCATTGCTTCGTTCGACAAACAGTCGATCGGGCAGATCAAGGCGCTGGTGAACGAGGCGAGCCTGCCGCCCGACGAAGCGATTGGCGCCGAATGGGCGGCCTTTCTTGAATCGGTCCAGCGCCCGGCGGCGCAGGAACTGATCGGTGGCTTGCTGAAGGCGGGGCTTCAGACGAACGCCGACGTCGAAACCAATCTCGCCAAATATACCGGCGAGGCGAATGTTCAGCGGAATGCGGGACAATGACGGTGCATCCGCAGCTCGCCGAGGCGCTCGACGCGCATGGCGGTGTCGATCGCTGGCGGCGCTTCGACTCGCTGTCGGCGACGATCATCACCGGCGGTGAATTCTGGGCGATGAAGGATGTCGTTCAGGATTCCGATCCGCGCCGCAGTACCGTCGATCTCCGCCGCGAATGGGCGACGCTCAATCCTTACGGCAATTCCGACTGGACGTCGGTCTTTACCCCCGATCGCATTGCGATCGAGGATCGCAGCGGAGCGGTCATCGCTGAGCGGCTCGAGCCGCGCGCGGCATTCGCGGGGCATGGCATGACGACGCCATGGGATCCGCTCCACCGCGCCTATTTCAACGGTTATGCGCTGTGGACCTATTTCAACGCGCCGTTCATTCTCGCCGATCCCGATTTCGCGATTGAGGAAATCGCGGCGATCGAGTCCGAGGGTGAAACCTGGCGCGGCTTGCGGGCCATCTTTCCCGATCGGATCGCGACCCATAGCATTGCTCAGGACTTCTATTTCGGCGCCGACGGCCTGTTGCGCCGCCACGACTATCATGTCGACATCGCGGGTGGCTTCGCCGGTGCCCATCTCTTGTCCGATTATGTCGATGTCGACGGGATCAAGCTGCCGACCCGTCGTCGGGCCTATCAGCGCAATGACGACCTCAGCGTGCGCTTCGACCCGCTGATGGTTTCCATCGACCTAAGCGATTTTAGCTTCGGCTGAACATTCTGGAAGGAGTGAGCGACATGGGGAAGCCCCGGATTGCAATCATTATGAGCACGACGCGCGCTACGCGCTTTGCCGACAAGCCGGCCCAATGGATCCACGATCTTGCGGTGGCGCGCGGTGACATGGATGTCGAATTGGTCGATCTGCGCGACTATCCGATGCCCTTTTTCGACGAGCCGGCATCGAACGCCTATGTCCCCTCGGCGAACGAGGTGGCGCAGCGCTGGCAGGAAAAGGTCGGCGGGTTCGACGGCTACATCTTTGTCACCGCCGAATATAACCACGGTATCTCCGGGGTCCTGAAGAACGCGCTCGACTACGCCTATCCCGAATGGGCGCGCAAGCCGGGCGCCTGCCTCGGATATGGCAGCGTTGGCGGCGCGCGCGCGTGCGAGCAGTTGCGGCTGGTCATGGTTGAACTGCAGATGGCGCCAACCCGCAACGGCGTGCACATCCAAGGCGGCGATTTCTTCGACGCGCTCCAGAACGGCCGCGATATTGCGAGCCTTCCCTACATCGGGCCGAACGCCGAACTGATGCTGGACGAGCTGCACTGGTGGGCCATCGCGCTTTCAACCGCGCGCGCCGCGGCGCCAACTACCTGATCCAATCCAGGAGACTATCGATGGGGTTGGCTCTCGCGCTGTTTATCGCGTTCGCTGTGATCGAGACCCGTGTTGCCCGGCCGATGCTGGACCTCGGCCTGTTTCGCTATCGGCAGTTTGTTGG
>Ga0055536_1000416_pt1 | contig 30674 bp, 35 predicted proteins | sample AraplaCvi_mLB_r2_FD_55037 | JGI IMG/M metagenome (GOLD analysis project Ga0055536, IMG submission 55037) | Arabidopsis root microbial communities from North Carolina, USA - plate scrape MF_Cvi_mLB_r2 | ecosystem: Host-associated > Plants > Roots > Endosphere | place: USA: North Carolina...
GATGCAGATGCTGGCGCGCTGCGGCGTTGTCGCCACGGTCGACTCGTACTATGCCGGCCAGGGCCGCCCCTACCGTGCCGGCGGCAGTTGGATAGACACCACTGCTGACTGGGTTGCCCGCGGTGCCGATGGCCTGGAAATGGAGACCGAAACGGTGTTGGCGGTGGCACGCCGACTCGGCGTGGCCGCCGGTGCAGTACTCGGGGCGCACAACAGCCGACCCACCGACGACTGGCTGGAGAGCTACTCTCAGACGCAGCTTAATGTCCTGCGCGCAGGTGCGGCCGCAGGCGTTCACGTGCTGAGGCAGCGCGATGCTTCGCGTCGATAGCCCGCCACGAGACCCCTTCCCTCAACCGATCACTATAGAGGCCTACAATGAAACGTCGCCAACTTCTCCAGGCCGGTGCTGCACTTGCCGCGCTCCCTCCGGTTGTGCGTGCCCAGTCGGCGCCGACTGCCGTGACGCTGCAGATCGACGGTGCGGCGGTTCCCTTCTACGCACCCATCTACGTGGCAATTGAGAAGGGCTACTTTGCCAAGCGTGGCATCAATGTAAAGCTGCTGTATGCGAGTGCTGCGGAAATCGCCAAGAACGTTGCCGCAGGCAACGTCGATTTTGGCTTCCCGAACGCCGACGCGGTGCTCGCCGCGCGGGCCAGCAATGTGCCGATAAAGGTGATCCATAGCAGCTATCAGCGCAGCATCGGGGCCACGCTCTTCAAGCATTCCTCAGGCATTAGGACATTCGCCGACCTCAAGGGAAAGCGTGTCGCCGTCACCACCATCGGCAGCCCCAACTACCTGCAATTGCAGGTAGGGCTCAAGGAGGCTGGCCTCAGCATGAACGACATCCAGTTGGAGGTCATCAGCACCGGCGCTATCGTTCAGGCCCTGCAGGCCGACAAGGTTGATGCCGTGGTGTTCTCTGAATTGCGTCGCTACAACTTGGAGGCCGACGGTGTGAAGGTCGGGGTGATCCTGTCAAACGATTTCTTGCCATCCTACGGGAACGTGGTGGCGGCAAGCGATCGGCTGGTTCAGCAGAAGGGGGCGCTCGCCAAGGCTTTCACTCAAGCGTTGTCCGAGTCGTTCCAATGGACGATCGACGGCCACGCCGAGGAGGCAATCGCATTGGCTATCGACAAGTACACTCCGACTTGGAAGGGGCAGGAAGCTCTTCTGCTGCGTGCCCTGCGCGAGACCTTCATTCCCTCGGTCTGGCAAAGTGCCTACACTAAGGCGCACGGTCTGGGGGCGGGGGATTTGGTCGCATGGCAAAGGAGCATTGACGTGCTGGCACAGCACAAGGTGATCCCGAAGCGGTTTGCCGCTGCCGATCTCGTTGTACAGCCGTCCGCGCTCCTGTGATCGCACTGCCCCGATGACGCGTTTGTTGCGGCACCCGGTAACGGGGACTATTCTCTCTCTAGCTGTTTTCGTTGGTATTTGGTGGGCGGCGGCGGTATTGCTACAGCTTCCGTCCTACCTGCTGCCGACGCCGCCTACGGTGTTAGAGCGGGTGGTCTTCCTTGCGAACAATGCTGATCTCGGAACGCACATGGCAGTGAGCGCGATCGAACTGCTTGCCGGTTTCTGCGCGGGGGCCATCCTAGGTGCGTTGACGAGTTCCTGGTTTGCTCACATGCCACTCGCCGAGAGGCTGCTGTCGCCGTTGATCGTATTGGTCCAAACCGCGCCGAAAATTGCGCTCGCGCCCTTGCTGGTGCTCTGGCTCGGTTTTGGAATCAGTTCCAAGGTCATGCTCGTCGGCGTTGTCGTGTTTCTGCCGGTGATTGCGTCGACGCTGGCAGCGATCCGGTCCATACCGAGCACAGTGTCGGACTTGACGCAGGTGCTGGACCTGTCTGCGGCCAGTCGCTTCTTCCATGTTGAACTGCCCTATGCGCTGGCGGGAACCCTGGCGGGCATGCGGATCGGAGCCACACAGGCCATAACCGCGATCGTGATCGGTGAACTACTCGGTGCCAGTGCAGGTCTTGGCGTGCTGCTGGCGATGGGCCTGGAAAACAGCGACGCAGCCATCGTCCTCGCCGTGATCGGGCTCCTATGCCTTCTTGGCTCCGCCTTATACGCGGCGGTTGTGTGGTGCGAATCGTATCTGCTGCGCTGGCATCCTTCACGGCAGGGGCCAGCCTTTTCCTCAGAAGCGAATCATTGATCCTTCGCGGCGTGTTGCCGACAACTCCCAGTTTCGGAGAACAGGGGCCAGCCGCATTGCAATGATCCCGTGCACTAAGCTTGTCTTGTGAGTTCCATCGAAATTCATGATCGGCGCTGTTGAGGGTGATGCTGCCTCGATTTCACGTACAGCAAGAAGTTGATCGCTTCTGAAGTACGTTCCGGTGCCTGAACGGCTACCGCCAAATCTTCTCGCGACTTGAGAGTCTCGACGTGATGTTCCTTGATTCCATCAGCTTCGCGCTGATCGCCGATGGACGTCGATTGTGTTAGTGGGCCTAGTCCGTAGCCTCTCACGTCAAGGAAGACGGAGTGCGTCGCAAGAATGTGCGTGCGGCCCACCAAAAAAATGAAACGAATGGCGAAGCACGCATGCGGCACATGCGACCGTAGTCCCGGCTTCTACGTATGCGTCCGGCGAAGTCAGGGTACTTCCGGCGCACTAGCTGCGCATGGTCGCTATCCACGCGATGCTTGAGCCGTTACGCACGATGCAGTACCCCGCTCCACCTGTCATGGGCTGCGGGAAGTATTCCCAAAACCAGAGTTCGTCTTCCGACTGCAGGTTGAGCAGGAAGTTGTCCCATCGCTCCTGCCAATGAGGACTGATCGGGATTCCGAGTTCATCGGACTCTTTGCGCAACTCAGCTTCAGCTTCTACGCGACCGAGACGGCGCTGCCAGCTTTCAACTGGTGGGTATGGCTTTTTGTTCACTGAGCGCTTCTCCGTCCTGCAGTATGCCAGCGCCTCCTAAGGCGCTGATGACCTTAGGTAGGCGCTCTCGTTGGCTGCCACTGATGCGGCAGCAGCTCTGCAATGCGGCTAGCCGGGTGCGTAGGAAGCCGCTCGAGAACATCCTTCAGGTACGCGTGCGGCTCGTGGCCGTTCAGACGCGCCGAGTGCACCAGGCTCATGACGGCCGCAGCTCGCTGGCCGGCGCGCAAGCTGCCGGCGAACAGCCAGTTCTGTCTACCGACGACTTGGCGCCCGAGCGCACTCGCATGCTTACGCACGTCGACTTCCCATGCGCATGACGTATGTGCAGTCGCGGAGCGAGATTCCGGCAAATCCTCCGTGTTTCCTTGGAGGTAGGAACTAGGTTGCAGGAAGCGTGGATCGATCAACTCGCTCGGCGCCAGCGATGAGGGCAACCGTTGATCGCCTTGCTCGATCCAGCGGCGCAACAGGTTCGCATTGAGGCCATTGGCCAATGCCACCGAGGCGATCGACACGCCGGGCCGAGAGCAGGCGGCAACCAGATTCGCCTACGGCAGGAAGAGGCGGGTCATGGGCAGTGATCAGGCAACTGCGAGGTCAACGGTTGCTCACCTGGCAACGTGGCATGCGAAGGGCCCCTCGGACGGCTGGAGAGCTTTTGTCTTACGGAACAATACCAGTCTAAATTTTTATCCAAATCCCCTTGCGCCTCTTTTTAATCACCCATACACTAACTTTTCCTTCCCACTCGGGTAGGAAACGTGAGGTCTTCGGACCTTTTCATCAAGGCAAATTGAAGGAGCTTTTTATGAACGACCTTATCGCTCAACTCAAGCGCGGCTCAGTTATGCAAGGTTGCCAAGGTGGCGACGATTGCACCGACCCTAAGTCGGAGTAAGCGTTTGAAGGCGCGTTAAAAGCGCCGAGTAGTTCGGATTTGCAATTAGCAAGCGTCACCCTGTGGCGACCGAAGACCATCCGAGGCCCGTTCCGATGTGTTGGTATGCGGGATGCTTTTTGCATGTGAATTCCTATGGATCCGCCTGTTGCGCTCCCTAGGATGCGATGGCCTTAAGTCGTCGCCTTTTCTTTGCATGGGTTTGTGTGTTCGAACCTATTGAGGCATGGAGGCGCAATGGCCGGAACAATCACTCAGCTGCTATCAGATTTGGTCTCTATTCGGAGCGTCAATCCCCAACTTACAGGGGCATCCGCCACTGACGGTGAGCAGGCTGTTGCCCACTATGTCGCCGATTTCCTTGCGCAGCGAGGAGTCAGCGTTGAGCTGCAGCAAGTGGCGCCTGGCAGGCATAACGTAATTGGGCACGTAGAGCGCGGAGCGAAATCCGACGAGAAAATCATCCTGCTTAGTGCACACATGGACACGTACCCAGCCTCTGATGAGGAGGCGCTTGAGTTCAGTCCGCGTCTCGAAGGTGGATACCTCATTGGAAGGGGGAGTGCAGACGCAAAAGGCTCGCTCGCAGCGATGCTTACTGCATTCGTGTCCACGCTGAAGTCGCCGAGCCGCCGCGAATCATATGTAGTCGCATCCATCGACGAAGAGTACGGTCTGTGTGGTTGCCGGACTCTATGCACGCATGGCATGAGGCCGCACCTGGCAATTACGGGAGAGCCGACATCCCTTGTCCCGATCTACGCACAGAAGGGAATCGTGCGCGCCAGTGTTTACATTTCTGGACAGGTAGACCACGCGGCTTACCCTGGACCCGAAAACGCGGTGTTCAATGTGGGCCGAGTTCTTTCCGCCATGGAGGACTGGAACAGGGCGTTGCGTGAGACCAGATCCGATCATGATCTTGGCTCAACCACAGTGACGCCGACGAAGGTCGAAAGCGGTGGAGACATGAACAAGACGCCCGAAGGCGTTCGAGTCTGGTTCGATGCCAGGCTCGTGCCGGGTACCACCACAGCGTCCTTCTTGTCGGAGATGACAACGTACCTGGAGGGGCGCGTTGGAGATATCTTTCGTCTTGAAGAGCCCTACTTCTCGTCCCCGTCCAACCAGTGCTCCATCATCGATCCACTCGTCCAGGAGCTCTTCTCAAAAGTCGCATCAGCGGTCGGTAAGTGCGAGCCCGACGTTTTTTCGTATGGAAGCGAAGCTGGCTTCCTTGCGGAAATGGCAGGTTCGTCGCTCGTACTTGGGCCTGGTGACGCGAAGTACTCACACGGCCCTGGAGAGCGAGTTCTCGTAGACGAAGTTGTCACAGCTGCCGACGTTTACTCAAGAATCCTTGTCAGTTCGGAATAGCAGATGTGACCGAAGCGCTACACGCGCTTTCATTATGGAGAACTTATGTCAGCAACAAAAGTAAAGCCAAACGCCTCGCACAAAGATCGCATATGCCTCGCGCTCGATCTGAACGACGAAGCGCAAATTCTGGCAGCCGTAGACGCGTTCAAAGAGCATGTGGGCTACTTCAAGTTGAATTCAGCATTCACCTTGTTCGGGCCGGATTTGGTCCAGAAGATTCTTGCGCGTGGAGGAAAAATTTTTCTCGACCTCAAACTGCACGACATTCCGAACACCTTAAGCGGCTATGGAGAAGCGATGGTGCGGCTTGGTGTGCACATAGTGACGGTACACATCTCTGGCGGCTCCGAAATGCTGGAAGAGTTTGTCCGCTCTGCGAAGCAAGCCGCGGGGCAACTGAAGAAGCCGAGGCCAAAGCTCATAGGAATCACGGTTCTAACCAGCATTGGGAGAAGCGTGATGAACGCCGAAGTTGGCATTGAAGGGACCGTCGAAGACGAGGTTCTGAGAAAAGCCCGCATAGCGGCAAGCGCCGGGCTGGACGGTATCGTTTGCTCGGCTGGTGAACTCGAATTCATCAGGCCGCATCTCCCACAGGGCTTCCTGCTTGTGACGCCTGGGGTCCGACCCGAGGGGTCAGGCAAAGACGACCATCAGCGTGTTTACACGTATGCAGACGCAGTAAAGGGAGGGTCCGGGCTTCTCGTCGTGGGCCGCTCGGTGTTGAACGCAAAGAACCCCGATCTTGCAATAGCAGAGATCTACAGCGCACTAGAGGCCGCCAATGCTTGACCTCACAAAAAAGCCCGTGATCGCTTGCGTTCACCTCCTCCCAACACTCGGGTCGCACAGATACGACGGCGATGTCGAGCAGATATATGACTCAGCAGTAGCGGAAGCGCGTGCCTTCATGAGCCACGGAGTCGACGCCATCATCGTTGAGAACTTTCGAGATGGGCCCTTTTACCCTGCGGGGGTTCCGGCAGAAACGGTTGCTACCCTCGCTGGCGTCACGCGGGAGATCATAAGGATCGCCGATGTCCCAGTGGGTGTTGCCGTTCTCCGCAACGACGCCGAAGCGGCGATGGCGATCGCCGCCGCTACGAACGCTTCGTTTATCCGGGTCAATGTCCATGTTGGAGCAGTGCTCGCGGCGCAGGGCGTTGTAGAAGGGCGCAGCCACGCCACTCTGAGGCTCAGGGCGAACCTGAAAGCATCCGTCTCCATCTTTGCGGATGCGGGCGTGAAGCACTCAAATCCTTGGGTATACCCCAAGCTGTCCGACGAAGTCCGAGACCTAACTCCACATTCCGACGCGATCATCGTTTCAGGTGCAGTAACCGGCGTGGAGACAGATGCTGGTGATCTTCGTGTCGCCAAAGCCTCAACCTCCAAACCCGTACTCATCGGCAGCGGGGTAACTCCAGAGAATCTGGGCAAGGTCTTCAACTTCGCCGATGGATTCATTGTCGGCAGCTACTTCAAAGTTGACGGCATCCCGACAAACCCGATCGATCTGGCTCGGATTCGGGCGTTCATGACAGCAAAGAAGCAGGCTCACTCGGCTGTCTTGGCGTGAGGCCCTAAGGAATCCCCGTGCCGATCACGTTTGATTTTCAGCAGTTCCTGGAGGACGGAGCCCGCGGACGCCGAACCCTTTCGGAAGCTATTCGGGGCATGACCGCATCAGCGTGCGGCAGCATCGATGCCGAGGCGCTCACGGAATCCGTGCTTCTTGAGCCACGCCTTATCGGGTGGCACTTCGGACCCGCAAGCAGAGCCGTGCCCATTGAGCAATTGCTGTTTCGAATTCTTCCGCATGACATCAACCGCGAGATAGAGGTCGGATCGGGCGAATCCGGCGCCATCACACTGCCAGGTATAGGGAGTGTTGAGACTGCGCTCCCAAATGCTCGACTCCGGCTCTCTCGGAGGTCGGGAGAGAACGCATTCGATGTCCGCGGACCGGGCGGGCCCGTTCAGTGCACCTTCTCCGAGCGGCGCAACGTTCCCGGGACTGCCATCGAACTGATCGAGGAGATGGATGCGGTCGTGAAGGGGTTCCTCAGCCAGAACATTGGCGGTCACGAGCAAATCACGATCGTGCGCGCCAGGCGAGAACTCATGGCAAACCTGTCACGTGCCCTGATCCTTGTCGAAAAGCATCTACCGCGGATCGCAGAACTATTGCGCCGCAGTGTTCAAGCGATCCTTCTGTTTGAGCATCCAACGCTCAACTCCTTTGCCGCACTCCAGATGCATGGAATGATCTTTCTGAACGTCAGGCGCGGGGCTACTGTTCTGTTCTTTGTGGATGGTCTCGTGCATCAGGGAGGGCATGTGGTGTTTTCTGAGGCCACTCTCGAAAGGCAGATGTATTTTAAGGTTTCGCCGGACGAGAGCCTTCAGACCATCACGGGAAGACGCGATGGACGTACAGCTTACGAAGCCCTACATGGCCTGTACACGGAGTGCGCGCTTCTCGAGGCGTTCAGCGGCTTGGGGCGGGCTGATCTCGACGTTTCTGAGCGACAGGAACTGGCGGCTCGAACCGGCTTTGTGCTCCGGCGATTCCGTACGGATATGCGCTTGATGCAAGAGCACGCCAAGGCTGTTCTCTCGCATCACGGCGAGCCGCTGTTCGAGTACTTCGCTGAGAAGCTCCGACATTTTGACACGCTTGCCGCGCCCGACACTTCTGATTATTCCGGGCACGCCGATGACTTTGACTTCTCCGCATTCCTGAAGCAGAACCCAGGCTGGCAAGCGAGCCGCCGATCCCTGATTGAGGAGGAATCATGAAAATCACCCACTTGGCACTGCTTACAAGAGATGTCCAGCTGTCCGCTGACTTCTACAAATCATTGGGGCTCGTCCCGCTGGTTGAAGGACCCGGGTACGCCCGCCTCAGGAGTGTCGAGTTGGAAACTACGCTGTCGCTGATCGACGCTACCGAAGTGGCTCCCTCAGGCGCGACGATCTATTTCGAGGTAGCAGACGTCGATTCAGAGGTTCAGAGGCTGAAAGGTCTCGGCATAGGCCCCGTTGAGCCTGCGAAAGATCAACCCTGGGGATGGAGAGAAGCTCGATACAGGGACCCATCCGGATACGCAATTTGCTTGTTCTGGGGAGGCACCTCACGTTTGAATCCAAAACTGGACGCCTGAACAAATCCTTACTTCAAGGGGAGAGAAACATAGCCATGAGTGCACCACGAATCACACCGGACCAACTTGAGAGTGTTTTCAACGATGGGCCCAAGCGGTCAGGTGCCTTGATTTCCATCGTCGGGTTTGATGGATCGGGCAAGACGACACAAATAGAGGCATTGGCCGAAAGATTCAGGACGGCCGGTCACGAGGTACTTGTGACTCGCCAACCGACCGACTGGTACCGTAATGAAGGGTCAGTACAGCAATTTCACGATGCAGGCGGCTCACGCGAGCGTGCTCGGATTCTTTCATTGTTCGCCGCCGCCGACAGGCATCGACATGTTCAAGAAGTGATCCTGCCCGCGCTCAGCAAAGGCCAGGTGGTTCTATGCGACCGGTATGTCTATGCAACCTTCGGAGTCTTCATCCACCGCGGAGTGGATGCCGAGTTCCTGGCCACCATCAACCGCGGAATTCCGCGGCCCGATCACGCCTTCTACCTCGACGTGCCGACGGCGATCCTCAGCAGGCGACTCCGAGAACGCGACGGCCTCAACCTGAAGTTCGAAGAACGTTCTGATGAAAGAATTGAGTCCATCACCTCTACCTATCGCGAGATGGGCGCTCATCTGGAGCGGGTGGACGGTTCTCTGCCAGTGCAAGAGGTGAGTGACGACCTTTGGCGCAGATGTGGTGCCTTGCAGAAGGTCTTGACGCCTGTCCTTTGAACCTGGCGCAATAACTCGCCGGATTTGCCGCGGGGATTCGGAGCCAGTCAGTAAGGACCTTGATTCAGCGCTACGTTGCTCGGATCTCCTGGTTATTCAATCGACTCGTCAACAGAGTCTCAGGCAAATCCAGCGAATCTCAACTATCCATTCAACGGCGGAGGGAGACTATGTCCATGTCCAATATAGCAAGAGCGAAAGCTTTCCACGGTGGGGCGTCCTTCGAATTTATCGGGTCTCGATTCGACGATCTTTCGAGGATCAACAAATGTATCAACGCAGACGTGTTGGACGCCTGGTTTGATCCTTCGCCGATGGTAGTGGCGACGATTCGGGAGCACTTGCCATGGATTCTCCGGACATCTCCGCCCACTCACTGTGAAGGATTGCTTGAAGTTCTGGCCGAAGGACTTGATGTTTCCACTTCCAATTTGCTCGTGGGCGCAGGGTCGTCGAATCTGATTTTCCTGGCTATGCAGCGATTGCTGGGGGCGCATAGCAAGGCTTTGACTCTGGATCCAACCTATGGAGAGTATCTTCATGTATTCGAACAAGTGATTGGTTGTGAATACATAAGAGCGCCGCTTCAGTATGAGCCTCACGGAGCATATTCGTTGAACATTCAGGGCTTGATTGACACGATTAAAAAAGAACGCCCAGACGTGGTTGTCCTGGTGAATCCGAATAGCCCAACCGGGACATTCATCAAAAAAATGGACCTGGAGAACTTACACAAGGCCATTCCGGAAGAAACGCTGCTTTGGGTGGACGAAACCTACATTGACTACGCCGATGGATCTCAATCGTTGGTGGCGTACGCAGCAGAAAACAAAAACATTATCGTGTGCAAGTCACTTTCCAAGATATACGGTTTAAGCGGAGCTCGATCAGCTTATCTGTGTTCCAGCCGGGAAGTTATTGATAGGCTTGCTCCATTTTCACCACCTTGGGCGGTAAGCCTTCCAGCCCAAATCGCGACAATCGCTGCAGTTCAGGATTTAAATTACTATTCGGAAAGATACAAGGAGACCCACAGTTATCGGGAGATTCTTGCAGCGGGGTTAAGGCAGATGGGATTCAAAGTTCATAACTCCGTTGCGAATTTTCTGTTGATTGAAATTCCTGAAGAATCCGGAGTCGCGAGTGACTTCGTTCAAAGATGTAGAAGGTTTGGCTTATATCTTCGAGACATATCGAGCATGGGCCGCAACGTCAATAAATACATGGTAAGAATTGCTGTCAAGGATTCCGTCACCGTTGGAAGGATTATTGCGATTATCAAAGAGGTGTTGGCCAGCATGCGCGAAACGAGCGCGTGCAAGAGTCATGAAAAACAAAATGAGAGAAGGCCGCAAATCTTTCAATGAATTTATGCCGCAGCTGAAAATCAGCCAAGCCGCTCGATTTCTTGCGGCATCTTCTTGGCCACGTCTATCTCGTGTATCGCGTATCAATTAACGGGTTTTTTCGAATGAAAAATGTAGTCATTTCTTCGACGCACGCAAGCGCACTGGGGGGCAGGATTTCCATCGAATTTGAAGATGTGCTGCGAAATCTTCATTTCGGCGAAGACGATATCGTATTGATTGGCGGTAGTTTGATGGATGGATATGGCTCCAACACCTCCGATTTTGACGTCTACGTGATTTCTGAAAAACCACCAAGGTTTGAAGAATTTCCTGTGCATCGACATCACAGGTACGTATGCCAACAAGGAATATTGAATTCAGTCACGGACTATATGCCCTCGACAGGAAGGATCCTGGACACACAGTATAGAACCAAGGAGCAGTTAAGAGCCTTGCAAACTTCGGTTCAGGGCGCATTTTCTCAGGCCTCCCAACGAACAAAGATGCTGATCAACACAATGTCGGTGTCAGATCAGAGGACCATTTATAGGCTCTATTCTGCGCATGCGTTGAAAGGCAAGGCCGAGTTCGAAAATTTGATGAAATCAGGACTCTCGCGCGATCAATTTTGTTACTTGTTATTTAGAAACGTTGCGCTGGATTATCCGCTTTTCAATGATGTCGTCGGTGCCTGGCGCGATGGTGATTTGCTGATGGGATGCGAGCGTGCGCGATTCTTCTTGTCGAGGATAGCGCAAGGATTGACCAATATGTTCGGCAACACGAATTCAGAGATGAAATGGATCCTGAGAGCGCTGGAACGTTTGCCGGACCCAATCCAACCCATGGTCATGAAATATCGCGAGCTGATCTCCAGAGGGCTCGGCGGAGCGCATGAGATGAGACAGGTGATTCTGGATTGTATAAATCTGTCCGACGAATTTTACGCCACCAGCCGCAGCCTGTTGAACTCCACCTCCTGTTTTATGAGCATAGAGGATTCCGAGCGTATTACTCGACAGGAGATTGACGGCTATAAATCATGGCACCGTGATTTGACTAAAGAGTTCGCAATCAGATGCAGGTTGTTTCGGTCGGGCCTTCCGCCGCTGGTCGAATTTTTGCCAGAGACCGAGGGGGAGAGGCTGTCGCTCTTCTTGGATCATAGTGATCTGCAGCTGACGAAAAATTCGTCGCAGCCCGTTAATTTTTGAAGGGGACCCTGCCGTGCTGCCCAAGACCATCTCCAGCGGCATTGGCGTCCATGCAGCGACGGTAGCTATCCTGACGACGGCAACCCTCAATGGCGATAGCCCCCCATATGCGGCATTGGAGGGGGGCGCTTTTGCGCTCAGCGCTGTGCTGATTTTCGCCACCGCCGCCTTGTTGCGGCAGTCCTTCGCGCCACCTCGACAGCAGCCTGCCAACAACAGGCGAGGTGCATCACGGGGCGCTGGCGATCTTCATCGAATCAAGCTGCAGCAGCACTTCATTGAGCCCGCCCTGAACATCTCGCATGTCCTTGATGCGTCTTGCGTTCTTCAGTGGCGCGCGCAGTGTGATCCGCGAGGTGCGGTTTCGCAGGAGCCCTTTTCCTGCAAATTTCCCCAGGGATTTCGATGAACCTCAAGCCTGCGCAGCGCGCCACCACCCCATTGTTTCGCCCCCGCCTGGACGAGCCAGGCTTGCGCGAAGCCAATCCTGCCTTGATTTCATCTGCAGCAAGAAGTTGGTACGTGCCTGTCGCACGGGCCAAACGATGTGATGCCGCTCCCGCGCTCGGTCGGCGCATCGCCGCCGTCCGACCCCTTGGGGCGAAGTCCGTCTGAATCCAGCTTGAGCAGGAACAGTACCAAAGAGACTACGCAATGATGAGATGCACGCCGAACTACAGCCAATTGGTAGCTTCCTCTTCCATCGGTGGGGCAAGCAGCGAAGCGACAGCGGCAGGTTCCTACGTCATCTGTTTCATTGGCGCGGGACCCAACACGCTCTATTGTCTGGAGAGGTTGGTCACTCGCCTGCGTTCCGGCAGCTTGCGTATCCCGGCTTCGAGCTTGTCGGTATCGGTTTACGATAAATCTGGCAGCTTTGGACCTGGAATTCATTCCAAAGACCAACCGACAACCAATCACCTGAACAGAACTGCGGAACAGGTTTCATTGTGTGCGGACGTCACTCATAAAAAGCTGAACATAGAGGTTTATGAGAGAAGGGTTGAAACGCTGCATCAATGGGCCGTAGAGAAATTCAAATCCACAAACAATCCTCGTTATCACATAGCACCCCAACAATGGGTGGATCGCGCGCTGGTTGGAGAGGCCCTGAGCGACACGTTTGATAACTTGGTTGCCGAGCTCAGGGATCTGAAGGTAACCGTGACGCTCGTGGCGGCCGACGTCATTAATCTTGTTCCAACAAGCGAAAGCAAGTACAAGATCATTTGTGCAGAGCCGGTGCCGGAAAACACGTCCACGGCAGATTTTGTGTTTCTATGCACTGGCCATACTTCCAATAGGCCTGAACCCGGAACTGTGGCCGAGAGGATGATGGATCTGTCTGATTCAAAGACGTCCTCATTCAAGTATGTTCACAGCGTTTATCCAACAGAAAAAATAACAAATGAAATTGCCCCGCCTTCCAGCATGCTGGCGTGTTTTGGCATGGGACTGGCCGCCATCGATTGTATCAATTGGTTGACTTCTGGCCGCGGCGGCTACTTTGTGGCGGATCGAAATCCCCACAAACTGAAGTACATCCCCAGCGGATTCGAACCTCGCAAAATCTTTCCGATAAGTGAATCCGGCTTGTTTGTCAGGGCGCGTGCTTATAACGAAAAAGGGAACGTGGAGGAAAGACGTCACGTCGGGATTGTATTCAATGAATCCACGTTCGATTCTCTCCGAAAAATTACAATGAATCGTGGGGGTGGCAGGCACGTCATCGACGGCGAAGTGATACCGTTACTCGCGCTGGAAATGATGATGCTGTACTACCGAACATTGCTGTCGATGGCGGCTGTTCAGGCAATTGAGGAAACCATCAAGAAGCAGTTGGAGAGTTATATCTGCAGCTGTCGCCTGCGTTTCGAGGCACCCGCCATCTGGAAGATTTATCAATCAGCCCAGGTGCAGTATCAGGATTGCTTGAAGCACGTGCACAAACTGCTGACAACACCGGAAGAAAAGAGCCCGCATCCTGGCCTTGCGGAGCGTAAGGCGATTTCTCAATTTATCAAGGTTCGGTTGGGTCCGGAAATCGATGATTTGTTGGCAGGAAAGAGCAATTTTGAATTTCTGGAAGTAGCGAGGCACCTCAATAAAAGCCAATCGCCGTGGGGGCATGACAACTCGATCTTGCGACACCTGTTTGACTGGAATGACGTTCTGGATCCTCTCGCCCGTTTTTGTTCCGAAACTGGCGACTTGCATGCGACAGCGGCCTCATGGTTGGAGAGCGACATACTCAACGCAAGCCAAGGAAATTTGTCCAATCCCATAAAGGCTGCGATTGATGGCGCCATTCGGGATCTCCGGCCTTGCTTCAGGGATCAAGTTGAATGGGGCGCTGGTGGGCCATTGGGAACTCAAGAGCTTTTCTCTAAATGGTACCGGGCAACCAACCGGCTTGCAGTTGGAACGTCGCTGGAACTCATGAAAAAGATTTTGGCTTTGACAGATGCAGGCATAGTGGATTTGTCGTTCTGCAGAAATCCAGCCAAGGAAATTCGCAGCGATGCTCTGTATTTGAAATTGGGTGACCGGGTCGGCTGTGTGAATGTCGGATTGAATGCAATTGTTCACAGATTCAACTTATCGCTCAGCGATAGTGAGCTATATCGAAATTTGCGATTGCAAGGTATTGTGCGAGAGTGGAGTATCTCCGACGGGGTTGAGTCGTATTCCCCCGGCTCTTTGGATGTCGAGAGAAATAGTCGCTTGGTCATTACGCGGAAGGGGGAAACTCTTCCGAACATGGTGGCATTGGGCAGCCTAGTTGATGGGCCGTTTTACTACCGATTGGCCTTGAGCCGACCCTATGTCGCGGATACGATCCTGTTTGACGCAGACCAAGCATTAAAGAGTGCTATAGCGCATTGGAGTTCGTTGGACAGGAGGCTTGCGGCATGAGTCTCTTTGCTCCAGTCGCTTTGGGTGACCTGCACCTTGCGAATCGAATGGTCATGGCGCCCCTCAGTCGGGCCCGTGCCGACGCCACTTCGCGTGAGGCGCTGGACCGGATGGCCATCTATTACGGTCAGCGCGCATCGGCAGGTCTGATCGTCAGCGAAGCCACGCACGTGTCGCCGTACAGCGTCAGCCGGCCTGGCGGGGCAGCGATTCACAGCGAAGCGCAGATGGATTCGTGGCGCCAGGTCACCAGGGCAGTGCATGAACGCGGTGGCCTGATCGTCCAGCAGATATACCATGTGGGACGCAAGGCTGCGACGGAGCAACTACCTCGGGGAGCTTCGCCGCTTGCCCCGTCGGCCATCTGTGCAGGTGGGGAAGTCATGACCCCCGTCGGGAAGCGCAAGTTCTCCGTCCCCAGGGAGATTGAGACTCACGAGATCCCAGGTATCGTGGCCGAGTTTCAGAAGGCTGCGCGCTTCGCAGTCCGCGCCGGCTTCGATGGCGTGGAGATTCATGCCGCCAACGGCTACCTGATCGACCAATTCCTGCGCAGCGCGACCAATCACCGTATCGATCAATACGGAGGTGTGATCGAGCGTCGCGCCCGCTTTTTGTTGGAAGTGGTCGATGCCGTTGCCAGTGTCGTCGGCAAGGGCCGCGTCGGGGTGCGGCTGTCACCTGCACCCATGGACGACGGCACGCACGATTCAGACCCGACAGCGCTCTTCTCCTACGTCGCTCATGCGCTGGGCGTGAGGCAGATTGCGTATCTTCACCTGGTGGAGGACGTTTCGCTGAACGCCAGCGACCGCCTTTCGCTCGCACTGAAACGAGCGTTTGGTGGGCCGTTGATCCTATGCGGCGGGTTCACACGCGCAAACGCCTTGGACGCCATCGAGGCAGGGCTGGCCGACTGCATCGCCTTTGGAACACTTTACGTTGGCAATCCGGACCTTGTCGAACGGTTTCGCGCGGGGGCACCGCTGAATCGCCTCAGGCCGGAGTTCTATCGCGAGGGCGGCGATGAAGGCTACATCGATTACCCCTTCCTTTCCGAGTCGAATCTCTTCGTCAACAAACCATGATCACGACGCTGCGGTCAGAGCCCGTCGTCATTCCCCGGTTCAGTCCAGCTTGCTGCGACAGAACTGAATTCCTGCGCCTGACGGGTAACCGACAACACGTCGTCTTCGGATAGAAGACGTCACGACAATGAGCAAGGGGGATTCCAATGCATGTAGGTTTGTTTCACCAAATGTGGGCGTTCGCCGACACAACCGACCGGCGTTGCATAGAAGACGCAATCAAGGACATCATCCTCGCCGACGAGCTCGGATATGACTCATGCTGGATTGGCGAGCATCATCACAATCGCGACAAGCCTCTCTTCGGCCGGATGCCCCAACCGGAGTTGCTCATCGCACACCTCGCGGCAGAAACGCGAAAGATTCGCTTGGGCACGGGTGTCAAGGTGCTCCCTTTCGACACGCCTTGCCGCTTTGCTGAGGCTATCGTGGTACTCGATATGCTGACCAAGGGGCGAGCCTCGTTCGGAATCGGCATGAGCATGCGCAGTGACAAGTTGTCGCCTACGCACGACCGGGGCGCAGAGTTCCGTGCCCAGTTGTCGCAGCTACTGCGCTTGCTTGACAAGGATGTCGGCATGGGGCTGGAGCCGATCACGCCAGAGCCGCTGCGAAATTACCGTGGCGTGATCTGGGTTGCTGCACGCGAGCCAGAGACAGTCGCTTGCGCAGCAGGATTGGGCCTGAACTTTGTGGTGGGTCAGTTGGAGCAAGCATCCAAGCAGCGAGAATTCGTAGACGCCTACCACCTTGCCGGAGGCAAGGGAGAGGTTCGAGGGGTTCGCATGGTTCACGTCGCAGAGAGTGACGATGAAGCCTGGCACTTCGCTGAAACGGCGGCGCGCCGGATGTATCAAGCACGAACGACCTCCGCCTACGGCCGACTCGCTGCCGCCGAGGGGCGACTCGCCACATCAGCGACCGATGACCCCTCTGAAATGATGCGTCAGATTGAGCTGATCGCTGGCTCGCCGCGGACTGTGGCCGACGCGCTGGTGAGCTACATGGAGGCCGCACGTGTCGACCGCGTGGACGTGATGATGCACATTCCAGACATCGATCGCGATGCCATCCTGCGCTCAATGCACCTCTTCGCGGCGGAAGTCCTGCCGATGCTGCGCAGCCGCAAGCAATTCAACGTTGGAGCCCCCGAGTAGCAGCAAGGTGCCCTGCTCAGGCTTTGGATCAATCGATGGACTTTGGTCACTCAATAACCTCGCAGGTATACGTGGCTGGCGACATCAGTGGGCTGTCGCAGCTTGCCGGCGATTACGACACCGTGATGTGTGACCTCTGGGGTACGCTGCACGATGGTGTGGTGCTGTTCCCCGACGCGGTCGCGGCCTTGCAGCGCTACCGCGCCGTGAGAAGGGGAACAGTCGTACTACTGTCTAACTCCGCCAGGCCCTGCGCCCACATCCAATCTCACCTCGAGGCTATGGGTTTGTCGCGAGATAGCTGGGACGCCATCGTGACGTCGGGAGATGTCTGCGTCGACTTTTTAAGCGCGCGGTTGCACATTCCTCTCTTCCACCTCGGGCCAGACCGTGACCTCGTCCTTTACGACGAGGTAGAACGTCGTACTGGTGTTCGGCCAACCCTGTGCAATGCCGAGAGCGCAGAGATGGTGGTTTGCACTGGCACTAGCGGGCGTGAGCCGGCAGACTTTGATGAACTTCTGAAACGCCTCGCCGCACGGAACGTGCCTATGTTGTGTGCGAACCCCGATCTCATTGCGCCAGATGGGGCCAAGTTTGTATTCTGCGCGGGAACTTTGGCCTCTCGCTATCGCGAATTTGGAGGCAGCGTGCGCTACACCGGCAAGCCCTACACACCCATTTATGTGAAAGCGTTGGCTGTGGCTAGTTCACTTTGGTCTCCACCGAAGCGCGTGTTGGCAATTGGTGACGGCTTGGAAACAGACATTCGCGGCGCCGCGCAACAAGGCTGGGACGCGATGCGCGTCTTCTACGAGCCGCGGCAGGAACGCCGCGATGCTGACAGCGGCAAAGGTCACGCACCACCGCTGCTCTCGAACAAGGTGCAGGGTGGCCTCGTCTGGTAGCAGAGCACGTCTGCACAACCGATCACGCGGGTTTCGATCTGAAGGGTACCAGTTGCAGTCTCGAGTTGCTTTCTACGCTTACTACGTCACGCTGTATGGGCCTGTGGCTATCACGATCAGCTTTCTTCCGCTGTGGATTAAATCGCACGGCCTGAATGAGCAGCAAGTTGGTCAATTGTTTGCCTTTGGATCATTACTAGGACTAGCGATCAATCCCATTGTCGGGCTGATCGCCGACATGTGGGGAAGCCGCAGAAGCGTGCTACTGATCCTGCTGGGTGGATCGTCGGCTGCGGCCTTGTTGCTCTTGAACGCTCGCAGCCCCGTTTGGGTGTTCGCGGCGTATATGGCCATGCAGGCCTGCTCTACCGCTCTCATCCCCTTGAGCGAATCGATAGTCCTGAGCAGCACCACACGCTTCGGCCTAGACTTCGGTCGCCTTCGCGGCATCGGCTCCTTGTCGGTGGTGTTTGTCACGGTAGCCTTGGGCGCGGTCCTTGACCGAATTGGACTGGATAACGTGGTGTTGGCACTGGCTTTTTTCTATCTGATCCAGACTGCAATGGCTACTTGGCTACCAAACGCGCGCGTGGTAGCGAGTCGTGCGACAAAGGCCTCTTTGGTGCAGGTGTTGCGTCTGCCAGGATTCGTATTTTTCCTATGTGGTGCTGCCGTTTCCCAAGCCTGTCACGGTCTCTTCTACGCTTACAACGCGATACTCTGGAAGAGCCTCGGCCTGTCGTCGTCGTCAATCGGCGCCCTGTGGAGTCTGGGCGTGCTGGTTGAGATCCTGACTTTCGTGCTCGGCAGCCGTATCTTGGCTCGCGTGTCCGCCCCGACGCTCATACTTTGCGCCTGCTTGGGAGGTGTGCTGCGCTGGGCCCTGCTCGCCGAAGCCCAACACCCCAGCACGCTGATCATCGTCCAGTTGTTGCAGGCGGCTACGCTCAGTTGCACTCAGTTGGGTGCAGCCCAGTTCATCAAGACAACTGTGCCGCCTCAGGCCATCTCCAGCGGCACTGGTGTCTATGCGGCGACGGTGGGTATCCTGACGGCGGTAACCGTCTACGGCGGTAGCCATCTATATGCGGCATTCGGAGGGCGCGCTTTTGCTCTCAGCGCGGTGCTGTGTTTCGGTGCGGCCATCGCCACAGCCTTGCTGCGACAGTCCGTCGTGCCACTTCGACTGCAGGCCTAACGGCAGCAGGGGGCATCACAGGGTGCTAGCGAGCCCCGTGATCGCGCTCGCAGCCTCAGAATTTCTCATGCACAGGATGCGGCCGAGCAGTTCGCCGCGATGGTTCGCGGAAACGAGCAGCTTCGACTGATTCTTGGCTTGCAGTGCCGACGAATAGGCGAATAACGGCGTCCACACCGAGACGTCTTGCGAGGAAGGCATTGCGGAGCCTGCATGACCGAAGTGCTGGAGGGACGACCCGACCATCGCGACTCGTTCCCCACCGCGGATGAGAAGGCTGCCGGGAATCGAATTCTTCCGTGCGTTTCGCGCAGCTGTTCCCGGCCCCTCATCCTCAATCTCTGAGGTCCGGCCATGGCGCGCGAAGGCACGCCTCTAAGCCTCTGCGCATGATCTCGAGATGCAAGCGCTTGACCGCGCGTGAGCCGCGTCCTTCCCTCCGTTGGTAAAGGAGGAGTCGGCGTGTTCAGAAGACCGTCACGTTCCACTCGTAGTCCGTCGCCACTTCACCGAGCATACGCAAGCGCTTCGCCGGCTCGGCGTCGAGTGCGGCGACGATCTTCGTGGTCAAGGCGACCATCGTGGCTTTCGCATTGTCGGCAAACTCGGCCGTGATCCCCTGGTCCTCATACTTCTGGACGAAGGCTTGCGCGGCGACCCCGATGACGAAGTACAGGCCTGCATTTCCGACGTCGACTTTCATGAGGTCGAAGGCCCCGCGGTACAGCGCCTTGAAGGCGTCGGAGCCTGAAAGGTCGTTTGAAAATCGGTCGCTGATTTCTTTGAAGTTCATGATGCGTTGCTCTCAATGTGGCTGGTGATGGAACTCTTGCCGCCGTGCGCCTGGGACCAGGCGACGGGATCTCGAAGGAAGTCATTGAGTTCGGCCATCGCTTCGGTGGTGAAGTCGCCTCGACGTACCGCAACGGCCCGGATGTCGTGCCAGGTTGCCAAGGCATGCACCTTCAGTCCCAGCGCAGCGAGGAGGCTGTCCGCGCCGAACATTTTGTAGTCGAACAGCACGAGCACGTCATGGACTTCCGCGCCCGCCGCACGCAGCGCCTGCACGAAACTGATCTTCGATGCGCCGGCGGCCATCATGTCGTCCACAAGCACCACCCGCTCACCGGAGCGCAAGACACCTTCGACCTGACGCGAACCTGCTGCGCGTTTCCTGACGTACTGCATCGGCAGGTCCAGCGCATTCGCGATCCAGGCCGCCAGCGCGATGCCGCTGGACTCGCCGCCCGCGACGGATGCGGCACCTGAAAGACATCCTTGGGCCTTCAGCGCATCGACGGCATGGCCGACGAGAGTGCGGCGGGCTTCGGGAAAGGAGAGCAGCCGCCGGCAATCCATGTAGACCGGCGTCGCCCATCCGGAAGGCAGCCGAAAAGGCTCGTCCGTGCGCAGTGTCACGCAGCCGGAATCGATGAGGTGGGCCGCCACGGCGAGGCGAGTCTCGGTCGGGAGGGGAGGTGTTGTCATGGAGGTGGGCCTCGGCTAGTGAATTCGATCCAGCAGTTTGCGCAGGTGCACTGCCCCCGCCTTGCCCTTGTAGGCGGCCTTCCAGAGCCTGCCGATCATGGCTTCGTACATCCGCACAGCTTCCGGCGAAGCGGTGACAGTGGCGATGCCGTTTCGCACGTTGGGGAGCTCGCCCAGGCGGAACGGGCTTACAGCCAGCACACTGCCTTCTCGGCCGGAGAACACTTGGAAGGTCGCTGCCGGCATGGCGTCGTCGATGAGGCCGATCTGTACGTCGATGGGTTCGCTTTCCATCAGGTCGGCGATCCGTTCGACCTCGCGGCGCGCCGCCAGGCGGCGTTCGGCGCGCACGGTCTCGGGCAGATCGATCCGGCCGACCAGCCCCGTCTCGACGAAGCGCTCGAGCTCACGCAGCCCTATCAGGCTCACGATGTGAGGCTGCCGCCGCTGGAAGTAGGCGCGGCGCTCCAGCATGATCTGTAGCATCTTGTCGATGTCCGCAGAAGTGGGGCCCTTCCCCGAGCCCTTTGGCGAAGCCTCGACGAGCATCTGTTGCAAAACCGGCAGGTAGTCATCCGAGGTCAGCAGCAGGGAGATGGGCTCGAAGTGTGCGAGGATGCGGTCCGACGATTCCTCAAGCTGGCGCATGCGCTCGAACAGGCCAAGCGCCGTCGAGTAGTACTCCACTTCTACGCCGAGTAAGGACGCCAGCGAGGTGTCGAGCAGATTGGCCAGTCGCTCCAAGGTTTCGATCTTGACTATCTCTCCCTTCTCGAGCCGGTAGACGACCGCCCTTGAAATCCCGAGTTGCTCCGCCACGTCTTCCGCCAATAGTGAGGCGCCGACCCGGTAGGCGCGCAGGCGATTGCCTAGCGCTACGTAGTCGATCGACGACTTGAAGGTCAAATTCGCTGCTTCCATCTCGTTTCTCACCCTATGGATCGAAAAAGAAACTATAGGCGAAATTCGACACACAGAACCCTCGTCGATGCAGGGTGCTACTCCGATCGCTGTAGGAAGGACACCGCAGGGGGGCCAAGTGCTGAACGGGGTCACGCTGTAGCAGCCCCGTCGAGCGCCGTGCGCAAGGTCCATGGCAGGCTACTTCCGCCCAAGAACGGATGCAGCACTCCGCCGTCTGGCAGTGTCACGTCCTGAGGAACATTACAAGGCACGCGCTCGAGCGTCACCGTCGCGGCGTTGGGTGCCAGGCCATAGAACCTGGGGCCGTTCAGGCTCGCGAACGCCTCCAGACGGCCGAGCGCGTTCTCCTCGTCGAAGACGGTGCAATAGCTCTGCAGCGCGGCGGGTGCATTGAAGATGCCGGCGCAGCCACAGCCCGCTTCCTTCAGAGTGCGAAGGTGCGGCGCCGAGTCCGTGCCTAGGAAGAAGCGCGAGTCGCCAGACGTTGCAGCCTTGCGCAGGGCGATGCGATGGCGCTCTCGCTTGAGCACCGGCAGGCAGTAGAAGTGCGGGCGAATGCCGCCCGCGAAGATCGCGTTCCTGTTGAACATCAGATGCTGTGGCGTAACCGTCGCGCCGAGACGCCCGCTCGAATCGGCCGCCACGAAGTCTGCGGCCTCCTCGGTGGTGATGTGCTCCATCACCACCTTAAGTGCGGGAAAGTCGCAAAGCAACGGGCGGAGTGTCGTTTCAATGAAGGCGGCCTCGCGATCAAAGATGTCCACGCCTGGGGCCGTGCTCTCTCCGTGGAGCAATAACGGCATTCCGATGGTCTGCATCGTTTCCAGCACCTTGGCAATCTTGGCGATCGACGTGACGCCGTACTCAGAATGGGTCGTTGCCCCGGCGGGGTACAGCTTTGCTGCGGTCAGCACACCTTCTTCGAACCCCCTGCGCAGTTCGTCGGCCGGCGTCTCGTCGCAGAGGTAGGCCGTCATCAGCGGCACGAAGGCGACACCTGGCTGGAGTGCAGCCAGGATCCGGCCCCGGTAGGCCCGCGCAAGCGCGGTGGTCGTCACCGGCGTCTTCAAGTTCGGCATGACGATCGCCCGGCCGAATCGCGATGCGGTATACGGCAGCACCGTGTCCAGCATGGCGCCATCGCGCAGATGCAGGTGCCAGTCGTCTGGGCGGCGGATGGTGATCCTGGTCGTCATGGTGAGGCTCACTTCAATTGCATGAATGCCACGTCCATCGCACGGACACCGAGCATGAAGTCGTCGATTTCCATCGCCTCGTGGGGGTTGTGCGAGCCGTTCTGGTTGCGCACGAACAGCATGCCGCTCGGGATGCCGGCGTTGGCAAACAGCGAGGCGTCGTGACCGGCGCCGCTCGGAATGACCTCGAACGCCGCATCTTGCGCGGTGCAGGCATTCGCGAGTACGCCGCAGATCTCGCCGTCCATCGTGGCGGGCTCGCTGAGCATGCGGCCATCGAACTCGAAGCGAACACCGCGCTCGCGCTCGATGGCGGCGCATTCGGCCCGCATGAGCTGGTAGAACGCCTCGAGCGTGTCGGTGCTCTTGCTACGCGCCTCGAGGCTGAAACTTACCTGTCCCGGGATTCGTGAGATCGAATGCTCGACGGGGTCGGTACTGACGATGCCCGTGGTCACGACCAGGTCGGTGCCGCGCTCTAGCAGCACGCGCCAGTGCTCGTCGATACGCATGATCAGGTCCGCGACCGCGAACATGGCATCGTGGCGCAGCCAGCGCGGGACGACCCCCGAATGCTGCGCGTCACCGTGGCAGACCACGCGGTTGTGGCGCACGTTGCCTCGGATGCCCGAGACCACGGCGAGGGGGAGTTTCCGGGCGACCATGACTGGCCCCTGCTCGATGTGCAGTTCGATGTAGGCCTTGATGCGCACCTTGTCTAGCAGCAGTTGTTGGGTTCGGATCGCATCCACGTCGGCACCGCATCGGCGCATGCAGGTCTCCATGGATTCGCCCGTCGTGCGCTGCTTCAGTGACAGGTCGCTTTCGCTGATCTTGCCGAGAAGCGCGCCCGATCCCATGTACGCCTTTCCGAACCAAGCGCTTTCTTCGCCGCGAAAGGCGACGACCTCGAGCGGCCGATCGTAGGACCTGCCGCTGGCCTTCTGCGCGACCAGGCACAGCAGGCCCGCAACCACGCCGGCATAGCCGTCGAAGTTGCCGCCTTGCGGCACCGAGTCGATGTGCGAGCCGGTCCAAGTCACCGCGCTTACCGAGGCGGTCCCCGGCAGGCCGAACACGAGGTTCGCAGCCCTGTCGGGCTTGACTTCGAGCCCCTCACTTGCAGCGAACGCACGCAGGTAGTCAGCGGTATCCGATTCGCCGCGTCCGTAACTTTGCCGCGTTACGCCCACCCCGTCGAAGGTCAGCTCGCGGACATCCGAGAAGAGCTTCTCGGCCATGGGTTGAAGCTCCAGCAGGCTCATGGTCACTTCACCTTTCTTCTAGCCCGATTGCTGTGCGAAGCGCAGCCAGCGGTCCGAGAGTTGTCGGTCGAGCTTGACCTGACCGGTCAGGTCGCGGATGTTCTTCACTCCCGTCTCTTCGCAGTAGGCGACCAGGCCATCGATGATCTTCTGCATGACGCCAGGATCGATGAAGGAGGCCGTACCGACCTGCACGGCGCTCGCGCCGGCCAGCATGTACTCGACCGCATCGTGCGCGTTCGAGATACCGCCGCAGCCGATGATTGGGATGCGCACGCTTCGATAGCACTGATGCACCATGCGCAGCGCGATCGGCTTGATGGCGGGACCCGACAGGCCGCCCATCACGTTGCCGAGCTTGGGTTTGCGCGTACGCACGTCGATCGACATGGCAAGAACGGTGTTGCCCATCACCAGCGCATCCGCACCGGCCTCTTCCGCAGCCCTGGCGACGACCGCAACGTGCGAGGCGTTCGGCGTGAGCTTCGCCCAGACGGGATGATGGGTGCGGCGGCGGATGGCGCTCACGACCTTGTATGTCGTCTCCGGCGTCATCGCAAAGGCCATGCCGTCGGCCTCGAGGTTGGGGCACGAGATGTTGGCCTCTATCACGGCCACCTCAGGCAGGGACATCTTGGTCACGGCGTCTGCGAACTCGTCGACGGTGTCCGCCGAAATCGAGACCACGACCGGCGTATCGAAGCGCGTGTACGGTGGCAGCACCGATTCGCGGTAGTAGTCCAGTCCCTTGCTGGGAATGCCAATGGCGTTCAGCATGCCGCTGTAGGCCTCCGACACGCGCGGCGTCGGATTGCCCGCGCGGCTCTTGGGCGAGACGCTCTTGATCACTAGCGCCCCGAGCTTGTTGAAATCAAGCGCTTCTGCGTATTCGATGGCAAAGCAGCCGGATGCCGGCATCACTGGGTTGCGCAGTGAAACCTCGCCGACCCTGACATTCAGATCAGCCAAACTCCACCTCCCCGACGACGTCGCAGATGGGAAACACGGGGCCTTCGCGGCAGACGCGAAGGAATTGCTTGTCGCCGTCCCGATCGAAAAGCCGCACGCAGGACAGGCATACGCCCATGCCGCAGGCCATGCGCTGTTCCATGGCCACTTCGCCGCGGGTGTGCGGATAGTCGACAAGGATGTGCTGTAGCAGCATCAGCACGCGGTGCGAGCCGCAGGTGTAGATGATGTCGTGGTGCTCTTCGTCGAGCAGGCGTCGGATAAGGACGTCTGCGGCCTCGACCGAGGAGCTGCCGTCGGAGTCATAGATGCAATGCACTTCGGCCTCGATACCGCGCAGGAACTCGTCTCGCATCAGATCCCTAGGCGCTCGCGCAGACATCACCGCGGTGATCTTGATGCCCGCCTTCGCCGCGTGCTGCAGCAAGGGCGCCATCGTTGCTAGCCCGACGCCGCGCGCGACGACCATGATGCGCCGGAAGCTTGGCTCCAACGCGAAGGTGTTTCCCAATGGGCCGACGATGTCCATGTGATCACCGACGGGCAGATGCGCGAGCGCATGGGTCCCGACGCCGGCCACGTTGTAGAGGAACTCGATCGTCCCCTCTTCGGGGCCAATGCCATAGACGCTCATCGGGCGGAGAAGGAAGGGCTTGAGGTCGCTCGTAGTCGGGCACTTCAGCTGGTAGAACTGGCCCGGCTTCGTGAGGCTCGCCAGGTCGGCCGTCGCCGAGAGCTTTAGGTACTTATACCGGTCGTTCACCCAGCGGTGCTCAGCGACTTCGCAACGATATGAGGCGACGCTCTGGGCGTTGCGCTGAAAGCACGCGCTTTCTGCCCCAGGCACGGGTGGATGCATGAGCTTGAACGCGGGCGGCTGGTTGTCGGTGTAGGCGAGCATCATTCGAGCGCCTTCCCTTTCAGTTCGGGGATGAGAAAGAGGGTGGCGACCATGTCGAGCAGATAGATCGCAGCGAGCAGGGCAATGGCGATCTGGAACGAATAGGCTGCGACGAGAGCGCCGACCACCACAGGCCCGAAGCCTCCTATTCCGCGACCGATGTTGAACAGGACGTTTTGCGCCGTGGCACGTGCTTCCGTGGGGTAGGCCTCTGAGATCAGGGCGCCATAGCCGCCCAGCATCCCGTTGACGAACATGCCGAGAATGGCGCCGACCCAAAGCAGTGACACGGGGTCGGACAATTGGGAGTACGTTAGGACCATCACCACTGCGCCCGCCTGGAAGAGCAGAAAGCTGGGCTTGCGTCCAAGGCGATCGGCCAGCTGACCGAACAGAAAGATGCCCGCCATCATTCCGAGGATGGTCACCGACGCCCACATGGCGGACTTTGTCAGGTTGAACCCAAGCTTGTTGGCAAGGAAGCTTGGCATCCAGATCATGATCCCGTAGTAGCCGAAATTCTGGACAGCGCACAGCACGACGATGCCCAGACTAATGCGGGTCGTGCGCGCATCCTTCACGAGCAGCTTGAACGACTTCAACTTCGAACCCTTGGTCTTAGGTTTGCGGACGAAGACCTCAGGTTCGTGGAGCCTGTTTCGAATCACCCACGCGACGATCGCGGGGAACACTCCCACGAGGAACATTCCACGCCAACCGATATGAGGCATCAGCAGCGGCGTGAGCAAAGCAGCCCCGAGCACCCCAAGCTGCCAACCCAACGCCACATAGGAAGACACTCGCGCACGGTGCTTGGCGGGCCAAGCTTCGGCAGCCAGCGCCATGCCGATGCCGAACTCGCCGCCCAAACCGATGCCAGCGATGGTCCGATAGATGAGCAGATCCCAGTAGCCCTGCGCAAAGGCGCAAAGCCCGGTGAACACGGCGAACAGGACGATCGTCCAGGTCATCACGCGGATGCGCCCGAAGTGATCGCTGAGCGAGCCGAAGACGATGCCTCCAATCACGGCACCCACAAGCGTCCAACTCACCAGCGAGCCGGCCTGGCCCGGCGTGAGATGCAGGTCCGCCGAGATGGCCGTGAGCATGAAGCCGAGGATCAGCAGGTCGAAGCCGTCCATCGCATAGCCGATGGCGGATCCGGCCAGTGCCTTCCAGGCGTAGCTGGACACCTCTTCGTTGGGCCGCAGGGACGTTGTCGATTCGAAAGTTGATGCCACTTCAGGACTCCTGGTACGACGTGAAACGGCTCGGCGCCGGCAGATTGATGAATTGTGGAAACGGCTTCTAAAGCCATGTCCTTGTTTTTGTTTAAGATACTAGTATCGAAAATGATATTTTTCAAGAAAAAGAGCGCTGAGATCGCCTTTTGCGGGTTGATTACCCGGGACCAGGAGTTGGAGCCGGAAACCGGCTCACGGAAGCCAGGGGCGATGGCGGATGACCGCCCAGTCCTCGCTCCAGTCGAACTGGAACGCTTCGCCGGGGCCGAAGGCCAGCGGCACGAAGGTGCCGAGCCCGGTGGTCTGCTGGACCTCGTGGCGGCGCGCATGCCATGCGCGCGCAAAGGCGGCCACCCGGTTGTATGACCCCTGGTAGCCTAGCGCCGCCAGATCTGCGTGCATCTGCTTGAGCGTGCGCCGCTGCTTGCGGGACTTGGCGGTCTCACTCTTGAGCCACCCACCGAGCTTCTCGGCAAACGCGTCCAGCTTGCTGGGGCTGATGCGCTGTACGCGGTCAATTAATCACGCTCTTGTTCAGTGAACGATGAGCTGTGAGGCTACGTGCCCATGTAGAGCAACATGGACATGTAGAGATGACAGAGCAGTACGCAGAGTTGAGAAGCCGGTTGGTTGTGGGACGCAAGAGTGACGGTCGCGCAGGCCGAGGTTGAAGACATCGACGAAGAGGAGTCGACGCCGGTCGCGGGCCATCAACTTAAGAAACGCGGACGCAAGCCGCTGGACTCCGCGCTGCCGCGCGAGATCGTGCGCCACGAACTGCCCGAGGCCGAGCGTGTGTGCGCGCATGACGGGCACGCGCTGGTGGAGATCGGCGCCGAGGTCAGCGAGCAGATGGATGTCCCGGTCTACCGGTCCGACATCGAGAACGCGCTGACGAAGACGCTAGGTGCCGGTTCGACCGAGTGGCTTTCCACACCCACGGCCCTTCTGCTTGAGCCAGCGAATGTTCCTTGATGCGCTTCCGGTCGGAGCAGAAGCTGGCTCGGTTGCATCTCTTCTTGAAAGCACCATCGTTCTTCGCGATGGCACTCGGACATCGCTTGAACGCGATCGGTTCGGTGCAGCTATATGACTGGGTCGATGGAATTTACCGGCCTAGTGCAATGCTGGATGATGCTGAATAGCAGCATCGCGGACTTGGCGCGAGCTTGTACATTGATAGCAGTGCATGCACCTAACTTCCGCGCCATCTCTATCGCAACTACATCTCGAAATTAAGATGCTAATTGAACAAGCATTCATGGCGCTGCCCGAGTTTCTCACTGGGCAGCCGTTCAAAAAATATAAATACGAAGGGACGATCGTCACCGCGTTTTCGATGGCGATTTTGCAAGAGCTAAATTCTAGAAATGTACTGAACCCAGTCGCAGCTCTTCGCGAAGAGGTGAATTATCCAGCTGCTCCAAATTGGAGGGCAGACCTCCATCTTGATTTGGAAGCTCTCAAAATATTCACGCCCGAACTAGCTTCGTACGGCTATTACAAGGCGAACTGGTTGGAGGCAAAATTTTGCAGGTTAAATGACAATGGAAAAATCACGATCCCTGCCCTGAAATCCACTCTTCTACTTTTGAAAGACTTGGTCAGGCTTTGTACTTTGCCTCCGGATTCAATTGCAAATGAACGGTCCGAATCTGCCCGGTATCTGTTGCATGCATATCAAGGTGAGCCGAAACAGTACTTTACCTACAGTAGAAATGGCGGAGGGGGACGAAGCAAAAGAGATTGGCTCGACCTCCTTATAGCCCCCGGAAAACACGCTATTGGCTCGTTGGATTTGGAAAAGGAAAATAGCGATACGTTTAATTCGGTTATGGGTGTTGGTTCGCGTTATATAAGGGCAAATTGCAGCATTACGAATTTATGTCATGTGCCTGCGGTATATGGCGATGGCGTTTATTACATTGTTCTAACAAGAGTGGACGACTTCAGGGTGAAGGTTGGCAATAGATGGATGGCACGACGCAACGGAATTATGATGGAAAGTCACGATGGCGCAACATACTTGCTTCAAGCGTCGATTGCGAGGCTGCTTAACGAGTGAATTTACAGACAATTGCTCTTAGCCGAGTGGCAACGAAGCTGAGAGATTAAATAGGGCGATCAATCGCCTCTATGTACGTCTAGGCGGAACTATTGAGTCCTCAAGGAGGGGCTCTAGCCGCTTACGGTGCTTCGGATGTCGATACCTAGCATGTCAGGGTGTCTCGATGAGTAGTATGCGTATGCTGGCGTATAGAGCCTTCTTTCTGCATCAATCGTCTGAAACTCATTCTTCTTCCCGATTCGCGATGCTCGCAGAACCGTTGTCAGTCATGCATATAAACCTGAACAACGGCACCTACTTTCGCTATCTCGAAACCGCGCGCATCGACTGGATCCGCTCGATCGGTGTCGAGCCCACGCCGGGCGGCGAGGGCATGGTGATCGTCAACGCCTTCTGCAACTTCTACCGGCAGATCGAATACCCGGGCAACGTGCGGATCAAGATGTACGTGAGCGACCCGGGGCGCACCACCTTCGAAAGCTGGGCCACCATGGTCCGCGAAGACGCGCCCGACGTGGTCCGCGCGGCCGGCGGCGCAACCACCATCTGGGTCGATTTCCCGAAGCAGAAGGCGCTGGCGCTGCCGGACTGGCTGCGCACGCTGGTGAGCGACTGAGCAGGAGCCGCTGACGCAGCTCAGGCCGGCTGCAGCACGATGCGAGCCTCGAAGCCATGCGCCGCGGCCGCCGGCGGCGACGAGAGTTCGAGCCTCGCGCCGTGCTTCTCGACGATGGTGCCCACGATCGAGATGCCCAGGCCGTAGCCGGCGCGGTCGGAGCTGTGGCGCACATGGCGCTCGCGCAGGGTTTCGAGCTGCGCGGGGTTCACGCCGGGGCCGAAGTCCCGCACGGCAAGGGTGCAGGGCGCCGTCACCTCGACGACGACGCGGCCACCCCCGTAGCGCAGCGCGTTCTCCACCAGGTTGCGCAGCGCGATCGCGAGCGCGTCGACGTCGCCGAGGGCCAGCGGCGTGGCGCTGTCGGGCACCTTGAGCACGAGGCGCTCGGTGTTGCGCGGGTCTTGCCAGAAGTCCTGCGCCACGGCGCCGGCGAGCTGCACCAGGTCGACCCGCGTGCGTGTGAGCGAGGCGCCCGATTCCGCGCGCGACAGCTGCAGCAGCTTCTCGGTGCGGTGGCTGAGGGTGCGCAGCGCATCGAGCGCGGCCTGTACATCGTTGCGCTGCAGGTCGTGCTCGAGCGCGGTCTGCAGCCGCAGGCGGGCGGCGGCAAGCGGTGTTCGCAGTTCGTGCGCGGCGTTGGCCGCCAGGGCGCGCTCCACATCGAGCGAGTGCGCCAGCCGTTCCAGCAGCCGGTTGACGTGGTCGCCGACGGTGCGCAGCTCCCTCGGCAGGCCGGGCAGGGCGATCGGGCTCAGGTCGGCGCCGCTGCGCTTCTCGATCTCGCCGGCCAGCTCCTGCAGCGCCCGCAGCTCGGCGCGCGCCACGTTGCGCAGCACCAGCGCGAGCAGCGGCAGCACCGCGCCGAGCGGAATGATCAGGCCGAAGAGCGTGCGGTTGAGGGCATGGCGGCGTTCGTCGAGCGGGTCCGCCACCTGGAAGAACAGGCCCAGCGTCGGATGGCGCACGGTGTAGATGCGCCAGCTCGGGTTGTTCGCGAAGCCGGCGGCCAGCGGTACGTCGAAGGTGTCGGCGGGCGCCTCGGCGGAGCGCAGCAGCACGTGTTCGTGCAGGTCGACGATCTGGTAGATCACC
>Ga0055536_1000456_pt1 | contig 28748 bp, 29 predicted proteins | sample AraplaCvi_mLB_r2_FD_55037 | JGI IMG/M metagenome (GOLD analysis project Ga0055536, IMG submission 55037) | Arabidopsis root microbial communities from North Carolina, USA - plate scrape MF_Cvi_mLB_r2 | ecosystem: Host-associated > Plants > Roots > Endosphere | place: USA: North Carolina...
ATCGCCAACGACGAAGCCGTCGTGTCGCCGCCGTGGTCGATCCACATGGGCTCGGGCACGAAGAACTACTGCTTCATCTGGGCGATGGGCGGCGAAAACCTCGACTACACCGACATGAACCAGCTGGACATCTGCCAGCTCAAGTAAGCGCGTCGCAGCATCCGCACACAGGACAAGGGGAAAGGGTTCATGGCCAATCCGTTCAGTCTTCAAGGCAAGGTCGCGCTGGTCACCGGCGCAAACACGGGCCTCGGCCAGGGCATCGCGGTCGCGCTCGCCGAGGCGGGCGCCGACATCGCGGCCGCCGGCATCCAGGCGCCGACTGAAACCGAAGAGAAGGTGCGCGCGCTCGGGCGCCGCTTCGTCTCCATCGAAGCGAACCTGTCGAGCGTGGAGCCGGTCGAGCGCATCGTGCGCGAGACGGTCGACGCACTGGGCGGGCTGCACATCCTGGTCAACAACGCCGGCCTGATCCGCCGCGCCGACGCGGTGGATTTCACCGAGAAGGACTGGGACGACGTGATGAACGTGAACATCAAGGGCGCCTTCTTCATGGCGCAGGCGGCCGGTCGCCACATGATCGCCAACGGCGGCGGCAAGATCGTCAACATCGCGTCCATGCTGTCGTTCCAGGGCGGCATCCGCGTACCGTCGTACACCGCGAGCAAGAGCGGCATCGCCGGCATCACGCGTTTGCTCGCCAACGAATGGGCGAACAAGGGCATCAACGTCAACGCGATCGCCCCGGGCTACATGGCGACCGACAACACCGCGCAGTTGCGCGCAGACGAAGCGCGCAGCGCGCAGATCCTCGATCGCATTCCGGCGGGGCGCTGGGGCGTGCCGGCCGATCTGGGCGGTGCGGCGGTGTTTCTCGCATCGCGTGCGTCGGACTACGTGAATGGCGCAATCCTGCCCGTGGATGGCGGCTGGCTGGCGCGCTGAAGCGACAGGCGGTCAGCCCGCACGCTTTCGAGCCCCTCTCCCACCGGCAGGGGGGCTGGGGTGAAGGGCAACGAAGCGATTGCGATGAACCTCCATCGGCGCACAGCGCTGCGCCATTGCGGTCCGCTTCAACGCAAAGTCCTGCCTGGCCTTCGCCGGCATGACGACAGAAGGAGAGATGGCGTGAGCCCGATCCGCTTCATCGCTTTCGCGCTGGTCTGTGCAGCGTCCTGCGCCGCCCACGCCGCCGAACCGCGCAGCGACTCCTACGTCGAGAACACCCGCGACATCGCCGTGCAGCAGCCCGGTCCGCACGAAGGCAAAGGCACGACGACGGCGTATCCGTTCTTCGAACAGGCCGACGGTTTCGACATCATCTTCCGCCAGCGCGCACTGCATCCGGGCGCCACCATCGGCGAGCATCGCAACGACAAGGACGAGATCTACTACGTGCTCTCCGGCCGGGGCGAATTGATGCTCGACGGCAAGCGTCGCGACGTAGGGCCCGGGGACGCGATCCTCACGCGGGACGGCAGCACGCACGCGCTCGCACAGCGCGGCGATGAGGACCTGGTGATCATCGTGGTGTACCGCAAGCGCTCGGTGCGTTGACGTCGTCTCGACGGTGCGTGCGCGGTGAAAATTCCGTGACGCGTTCGCGCGCAGCCCATGCCGCCACATCACATGCATGAACGAAGCGCGCTTTCATTCGCCCCGTCTTGACTGCCGGCACAAGAGCATGGGCCATCGTCCAGTGATGGGAGCACACCGATGGCATCGAGCGAACGCGAACTCATCGCGCCCAACGGCGACAAGCGCTACGTGCGTCGCGACGAGAAAGGGCGCTTCAAGGAATCCGACGACGTCGGTCGCTCGCTGTCGCAGGATCGCCAGCGCCCTTCCGCGACGGAAGTGAAACCCGGCCAGGGCGATCGCGGCGACCAGAAGCGTCGCTGAGCCCACCTCTCATGAACTCTCGCCAGATCATGATCGCGATGGCGATCATCCTGATCGTCGCGCTCGTCGGCTTCGTCTACCTCCATAGCCAGAAAGCGGCGCCGTTGCAGGATGCGTCACCAGATGCGACGAGCGCGGCAGACGTCCGGCACTTCGCCAGCGCCGTCTAGCGCACCTGGGATCCGTGAGCCGGTCGTTCCTGCGTAGAACGTGCCGGCTCACCGTGTGGCCGGACCTTGCTCTTCCGGCCCGTTGGGCGTGTCGCGCTTCTCCCGCGAAGCCCTCAATCGCTCCACCGCCTCCTCCGATACCGACCGCAGGTGGATGTCCTGCTGCGGGAACGGCATCTCGATGCCGGCCTGGTTCAAGGCACCATAGATGCGCGTGACCAGCTCGCTTCGGATCGTGGCCGAGTTGTCGTAGTCGTATGTCCATGCGCGCACGCCGAAGTTCAGCGCGCTCGCACCGAACCCGAGGAACAGCACGACCGGCTCGGGGCTCGACACGATGCCGGGCGTCTGCAGCGCGGTTTTCTGCAGCAATGCCGACAGTTGCGCGGGATCGGACCCGTACGCTACGCCGATATCGATATCCAGGCGGCGGTTGCGGTCAAGCAACGTCCAGTTGGTCAACTTCTCCGACAGCAGCGTGCCGTTGGGCACCACCACGTCGGCACCGTCGAACGTCTTGATGGTGGTGGCGCGCATGCCGATCTCGCGCACGCGGCCGGAGGTTCCCGTGATCTCCACCACGTCGCCCGGCTGGATCGGCCTCTCGAACATCAGGATCAGGCCGGACACGAAGTTGTTCACCACGTTCTGCAGGCCGAAGCCGATGCCCACGCCCAGCGCGCCGAAGACGAAGGCCAACTGCGTCATCTTGAACCCGGCGGCCGTCAGCGCGACCAGCGCGCCCAGCAGCAGCACCGCGTAGTACGTAAGCGATGCGACCGAGTTGCCCACGCCGCGTGGCAGCGACATGCGCGTGAGCACTTCCTCCTGCAGCAGGTAGCGCGTCGCCTTCGCCGCCCAGAAGGCCACGTAGATCGACACGAAGAACACCAGCACGTGGCCGAGGCTGATGCCGATCTCGCCGACCTGGAACGAGTGCGTGAGGATCGACTCGAAGAACGCGTACACCGGCCGGAACACGCGGAAGCGGTTCATCGTGAACACGACCCAGCCCACGATCGCGCCGAGCGTCAGCAGGCGCACGATGAGCGTGAGCAGCGGGGAGGCCTTCTCGCGCACCACGCGCAGCCGCGAATCGCCACCGCGCGAGAACAGCAGGTGCAGCAGGGCCACCGCCACCGTCATGCCCGCGTAGAGCACCAGGCCGAAATAGCCGCTGTCGATCACGCCGCTGTTGAGCATTTCCGCCAGCGATACGTTGCCGACCACATTCGCGATGATCGACACCGCCAGCGCAACCACGCTCACCCATGCGGCCACGTGGATCGCACGACCCATGCGCCCTTCAAGCCCGGAATGCTTGAAATGGCGCGCGCGCCACAGCAGGCCCAGCGTCAACAGCAGCGCCAGCGCCGCCAGCACCAGGTGGTACCAGCGGTACACCAGCGCGTTGGCGAGGAAGAAGAACGCGACGCGTTCCAGCAGGTACAGCGCCGTGGCGACGTACGGCCACATGCCCAGCAGGCGCTCGCTCTGCGGAGGCAACAGGCGCAGTACCGGCACCAGGGCGACCAGCATCGCGAACTGGTGCGCCAGCAGCGGCGCATCCGGCTCGAAGGTCAGCACGCCCATCATCGACAGCAGCAGCCATGACGAAATCGGCCGCTGCAGCACGCGCGTGGTCGCGTCCATCGGCTCGGGCTCGATGCCGGCCTTCTCGGCTTCGCGCCGCGCGCGTCGTGCGCGCCAGGACAGCAGCAACAGCACCGGCAGCAGCAGGATCTGCAGCACGTGCAGCGCGCGCTGGTTGCCGAAGTCGGACGCGCCGTACTCAGCGAGGAAGCGCGCTTCGATGCCGATGCCGTTCTTGATCGACGTCAACGCGTCGTCGGACTCGGTGGCACCCTGGCGGGCCTTCCACAACGGTGGCGAATCCAGGCGGATCAGGCGGCTGTCGATGAACTCGATCGCGTCGGCCACCGAGCGCAGGCCGACCTGTATGCGCGCATCGACCAGGTTGGCGCGACGACCCAGCGCGATCTGCCGCGCCAGCGGCTTCGACAGCGCCTGCTCGGCGGCCTTCAGCTGCGCGACCATCGCATCGACGCGCGCGGACAGCGCCGCGGGCATGTTGCCGCCGCTCGCCACGGCCTGCGTGGCTTCCCAGTCGGCGCGACGCTGCGCCAGTTGTGCCGCGCTCTGACCGTAGGGCGCGGTCGCGGCACGCAGGTCGTCCTGCCAGCGCGCGAAGCGGCGCGCATCGAACTTCCAGTGGCGCTCGAAGCTTTCAAGCCGCATCACCGGCAGTTCGCGCAGATCGGAGGCGCGGAACATCTTCGCCTTCTCGTCCACCGAACGGCTGATGGCATCCAGCTGCGGCGCAAGGCGGTCGGTCGGGTCTTCCTGCTGCGCGCGCAGCGTGACGCCTTCGGCGAAGCGTTCGTCGGCATCGGCGCGCGATGGGATGTCGGCCACCGGGATGGCGACCGGCGCCTTGGGGCCTTCGGCCGCGGTCGGCGTGGGAACGGTGGTTTTGGTCTGCGCGAACGCCGGCGCGATGGCGCAGGCGGCCAACACGCAACCCAGGACGATGGTGCGGAACGAACGAAACATCATGCCTCCGGCGACTTCCGGCGGAAGTCTATCGCGCCCGCACGGGCCGGTTCCGTCACGTGCCGGCCGGGCGCCCGGCGAAGCGACAGGATCGGCGAGTCCGGCGCCCTCTTCGCGTGGCTATAGTCGCCGTGGCGCCGCATTCGCGGCGTCCGGAGCCACGACTTTCGAAAGGGGAAAGGATGCGCAAGAAGATGATGCTGGCGGTCGCATGCGCGACCGTCACGGGCATGGGTGCCTGGGCGATGGGGATCGCACCTGCACCGACGATGCAACCAGAAGCGGCCGCCGTGCCGCAGTCGCAGCAGTCAGGCGCGGCCATGGCGCACAAGGCGGGGCCGGATGCCGCCTTCGTGGCGAAGAAACGCGAGCTCGACGCACGCGTCGCCCGACAGTCCGCGCTGGACGTGGGCGATGCCGATTCGTTCGGTCGTCCCGTGCGCTGGCTGGGGCTGCTCAGCATGCGTGCGGTGCAGCTGCGCCGCGACTGCACGCCGATGCCGGGCGATCCGGCGGACGCGCGCTGCCTGCAGATCACGGACCCGATGGGCAGCGGCTACGGCTCCTATCGCGACGTGGCGCATATCACGTTGCCGGGCGGGAGCCTGAACTCCGTGCTGTGCCACTGGGGTTCGTCGACCATCGACGGTGCCTTCGTCAACGAGACCCCGTACAACAACAGCGCCTCGTTGACGATGTATCCGTCGATCACCTTGGAAAGCGAGGTGCTGGGCAAGCTCGCGCTCACCAACCCCGACACCGGGCAGCCGATGGACGGCACGCTGGAGCTTTACCCGGCGTCCGCCCAGCTGTTCGCGGCACTCTCGCCCGGCGAGGTACTCAACTTCAGCCAGCCCACCACACGGACCTGCGTGGGCGGCCTGATCACGCGCCGCACGCTGGTGGAGTATTACGGCCTGTCCGATCGCCAGGTCGATCGCGTCCTCGCCAGGCCCATCACGCTGCGCTTGAACGTGGACGTGATGAGCTTCGGCCTGTACGCCGGCAACGCCGGCTACAACGTGCGTTTCGTGGGCGACTGACGCCCTTGTGCACGCCCGCGCCCGACGGCGCGGGCGTTGCGCTTCACTTCGCCGCGGTGCTCGCACCCTTGCGCTGCGTCGCGATCCAGTCGTCCACCGACGCTTCCAGCACCGCCAGCGGCACCGCGCCGTTGCCGAGCACCAGGTCGTGGAAGGCGCGGATGTCGAAACGGTCGCCCAGCGTCGTGCGTGCGCGCTCGCGCAGCTCGACGAACTTGAGGTGGCCGATCTTGTACGAGCACGCCTGCCCCGGCTGCACGAGATAGCGGAAAACCTCGCTGCGCACTTCGGACTCGGGCATGCCGGTGTGCGCGCGCATGTAGTCCATCGCCTGCTGCGGCGTCCAGCGCTTGCGATGCAGGCCGGTGTCCACCACCAGTCGCACCGAGCGGAACAGTTCGGCACGGAGGCGGCCCAGGTCGCCCCACGGATCGTCCTGATACAGGCCCATTTCCGCGGCCAGCTGCTCGGCGTACAGCGCCCAGCCTTCGGTGAACGCGCTGGGGTTGAGGCTGCGACGCAGCATCGGCAGGTCGGTCAGCGTCTGCGCGATGGAGATCTGGAAGTGATGGCCGGGCGAGCCTTCGTGGTAGGTCAGCGTCGGCAGGCTCCAGCGCGTGTTCGCTTTCAGGTTGCCGAAGTTGACGAAGAAGATGCCGGGACGCGAGCCGTCGAGCGCCGGCTGGATGTAGTACGCGCCGGGCGCATTGGCCTGCGCTTCCTTCGGCACCGGGCGCACGTCCAGCGGCTGCGGCGGCGTGCGGCCGAAGTATTCGGGCACATGCGGATCCAGCTTGGCCAGGTTGCGGCGGATATCGGCGATCAGCTCCGCATGCCCCGCCTCGGTATCGGCGTACTGGAAGCGCGGCTCCGTCACCAGCGCGGACATGCGCTCGCCGACGCTGCCTTCGGTACGACCCTGCGTGCGCAGGCGCGCGTCCATCTCCCGTTCGATGCGGGCGACTTCGGAAACACCGAGCGCGTGGATCTGGTCCGCATTCAAATCGGTGCTGGTATTCCAGCGCAGCGCGGCATCGTAGAAGGCTGCTCCACCGGGCAGCGCCCACACGCCGCGATCGCCCGGCTTGCGTGCGATCTCCTCGTCCAGCCTTGCGAGCAGGCGCGCGTAGGAGGGATTGGCATCCACGCGCACCGCTTCCACGGCCTGCGCCACCAGCTCATCGCGACGCTGCGCCGGCAGCTTCAGTGCGGCGAGCTTGCGTTCGAAGGACGCCACCAGCGGGCTGCTCGCCGGTGCGGGCGTAATCAGCGAGCGGATCTGCGATGCCGCACCTTCCATCGCGGTCTGCGGCGGCAGCACGCCTTGGTTCGCCTGCATGTCGAAGTTCGCACGCACCTGATCGATCTTCCGCGCCACCGCATGCAGCCGGGACACATACGACACCGCGCCAGCCTCGTCGCGGACCGCGTGCTGGTTCTCCAGGAAGCCGGGCAGCGATACAGGAATGCTGAAAAGCTGGTCCACGGCATAGGTGGACGCGCCGGCGGGCATCCACGCCGGCGCCCAGTCCGGCTTCAGCAGGTCGATCTGCGTCCGGTAGAACCACTCGGTCAGGCCGTAGCTCCAGCGATCCTGGCCGGTGAGGCGCCTGGGATCGAAACGCTTGAGCTCCTGAAGGTTGCGCTGCATCTGTTCGCGCAGCGCGGCGCGGCGCGGCAGGCCGACATCGGTGAGCTGCCCGGACAGGTCGATGCCATCGCCCGACAATCCAAGCATCGTGCGCAGCTCCGGGTTGTGCCGGACCTCCTCCATCGTCTGCCTGTCGACCAGCGCGCCGACGGTGTCGGGCGTGTCGCTCGCGGTGGCGGAAGTGGCGAGGGTCAACGCGGCGACCAACGCTATCGGGAAGACGGAAAGACGGGGCATGCGTACTCCGTGGGGTGCGAAGCGGCACGCTTCGGCGAGGGCGACATCGTGGGTGCGAATCGCCCTCGCGTCGAGTGCCGCGATCACGTTGCCGCGCGACTGGACCGTTACTGCATCGTCCACTCCAGCCCGACATAGACCGAACGTCCATCGCCCGGCATGAAGTTCGCCTGGTCCTGCCCGCGCGCGTCGGCCACGACGTTCGTGCTTGCGATCCAGCGCCAGTCGGCAAGGTTGCGCGCATCGACGAACCAGGACCATTGCGATGCGACGCGGCCTCCCACGCGCAAGCCGACCAGCGTGTAGCCCGGTGCGCTGAAGGTGTTGGCGTGGTCGACGTAATAGTCCTGCGGCACCCACTCCACGTTCGGCGCGATGTACAGCGCGTCGCGTGGCGACCAACGCAGCGACGCGCGCAGCTGCTGCGGCGGAATTCCGGCGAGTTCGTTGTCGCCATGGACCGCGTCGTGGTCGAAGCGGAAGTCGTTCCACAGCCAGTTCGCCGACAAGCTCCATTGTGGCGCGATGCGCCACCCGAGGCCCAGTTCCACGCCCTGGTGGATCGTGCGATCGGCGTTCACCGTGCCCAGCGGATTGCCGTTGCCGTCGGTGAGCGCCAGCAGCTCACCCTCCACGCGTGCGCGGTACAGCGCGGCGTCCAGCGACAGTGCTTCGCGCTGCACGCGAATGCCGAGTTCGGCGGTGATCGCCTTCTGTTCGTCCACCTGCGTGACGCCGGGGCCGCCGGTAAGCTCGCCGAAGCTCGGCGGTTCCAGGCTGCGGCTGAGGTTGGCGAACAACTGCGTCGTGTCGTCGACGAGGTAGCGCATGCCGAGCTTCGGGCTGACGCCCGAATACGCGACATCGAAGCTCTCGTCGCGGCCGCCGGTGATGTGGCCATCGCGCGAACGCCGCGTCGAATGAAGACCCTGCGCGCCCAGTGCGAGCACCCAGCGCGCGTCGAGCCAGGTCTGGTTCTCGACATACGCCTCGGCATTGGAGGCGCGCTGGTCGAAGCGGTTCGTGCGATCGCCCGCATGGCCGGCCACGTTGACGAAGCGGTCGTCGTCGATGTCGCCCTGCGTCCAGGTCACACCGGCGATCAGGACATTGCGATGACCTGCGAGTTCACCTTCCTCGCGCCAGTGCGTGTCGAGGCCGACGTCACGACTGTCCTGATCCAGGACCTGGTAGATCGGATGATGCAGCGACTTGTCCGACAGCCATGCGGAGACGACGAGCGTGCGGCCTTCCGATGGCGCCCACCCAAGGCGCCCTGCGACGCGGTCGAGCGTGAAGTCGCGACGCTGGTCGAGTGCGATGTTGCCGGCGTTGGCTGCACGCGGATCGGACTTCGATTGTGCAAGCGTCAGATTCCCCGGCAGTTCCGAACGCGTATCGACATGCGTCAGGAATACGCGTCCATCCAGTGTGTCGCTGAAGCGGTAGCCGGCGTTGCCGAGGAGGCGGTAGTTCTCCTGCCGCGAATGCGCGCGGTAGCCGTCCTGCTGCAGGCCGGTGAGGCTGAGGTAGCCATCGAGGCGATCGGAGGCACCGGCAACCGCGACCTGCTCGCGCGCGTAGCCGAAGCTGCCGGCTTCCACGCGCGCATCGAACATCGACGCATCGAAGCCGGTTGGCGAAACGAAGTTGATCGCCCCACCCAGCGTCGCGGCGCCGTACTCCAGCGCGTTGGCGCCGCGATACACCTCGATGTAGCGTGCGGCGAGCGGCTCGATCGCCTGCATGTCGAACGCGCCATCGGCGAGGTTCAACGGCACGCCATCCTGCAGCACTTCGATTCCGCGGCCGTGGAAAGTGCGCTGCACGCCGGAGCCGCGGATCGAAAGGCGCGCTTCCTCGGCACCGAAGCGCGATTGCACGAACACGCCCGGCGCCTGCCCCAGTGCATCGGTGAGTGTGCTCACCCGGCCGTCGCGATACGCATCGGCCTCCACGAGCGCGGTGCCGCCGGCGCGCTCGTCCAGGCGCACGCGCGCCTGTGAGAGCGACGGGGCGCTGGCGAGTTCGGGACGGCTGCCATGCACTTCGACCGCCTCCAGCGTGGTCGATGGCAATGCGGGATCGGCAAGAGCGGAAAGCACGGGAACCAGGGCCGCGCACACGGCCACGGCAAGGCGCGACGCGCGTGGCGTCGGCATCGAAAGGATCGACATGGAAAACTCCGGAGAACACGGAACGCGCGCGCATTGCCTGCGCGCACGGAACAAGGGCGTCGTGGTCTTCTAGAGTGCGATGGGCGGGCCGCGCGAGCCCAGGCCCGCCGGATGCAGGAAATCCCGCAGCGGCGTTCTTCGTGTCGGGGACACTGCGCGCTGCGGCCGATGCAGCGGCGCGATCTGCGTCCACACCAGCAGCATCGCAAGGCCCGCGAGCACGGGGCAGTACGCGCAATCCTCGCCGGGCATGACGTGCCCGGGTGCCGGATCGGCGAGCGGGTTGGCCTCGCCGGCGGGCGCGAGCTTGACCAGCTTCAACCCCGCCATGGCGCACATCTGCGCCCACGCGCCCTGCGAATCGCTCGACGACGCAGACAACACGCGACCTACCGTCGGCAACGACAGGAGCAGCAGCATGGCGGCCAGCGCCAGCAGGGTCATCCGTCGTTGGAAGGCGAGGTTTCGCATCGGGGCGCATTGTACGGATGCGCGCGGCCGACGGGCTGATATCGATCAATCCGGCGGGATCGGCAAGCCCTGCCCGCGCGTGTCTTCCGGCGCCTTCATCGCGCCCTGGCGCCGCCGCGTCGGCGACGCGGATGTGTCACCCCTCGCAGTACCGGTCCACCACGTTCAACGCCTCGTCGATGGCCGCCAGGCCCTCGCGCAGCGTCCCTTCGTCGATGTTCAGGGGCGGGACGACGTGCAGGCGATTGCCCATCACCAGCGGCCACACGCCAAGCCGCTTGCACTCCGCGGCGAACTGCATCATCGGCGCGTTCGCCTCGCCGCTTGCGTTGAACGGCACCAGCGCCTGGCGCGTGTCGCGATCGCGCACCAGTTCGATCGCCCAGAACGCGCCGAGCCCGCGCACCTCGCCGATGACCGCATGACGCGCCTGCATCGCGCGAAGCTCGGGCCCGAGGATCGTCTCGCCCAGCGCACGCGCGCGTTCGATCAGGCTTTCCTCGCGATAGATGCCGATGCATGCCACGGCAGCGGCGCAGGCAAGCGGATGGCCGGCGTACGTGAGCCCGCCCGGATACGCCCGCTTGGCGAAACTCGCCGCGATGGTGTCGGAGATGATCACGCCGCCCAACGGCACGTAACCGCAGTTGACGCCCTTGGCGAAGGTGATCAGGTCGGGCACGACGTTCCAGCGATCAATCGCGAACCACTGCCCGCAACGCCCGAAACCGGCCATCACTTCGTCTGCGATCATCACGATGCCGTGCTCGTCGCACAGCGCGCGCACGCCTTCCAGATACCCGTCGGGCGGCACGAGGATGCCGTTCCCGCCCACCACGCTTTCCATCAGGATCGCGGCGATGGTCTGTGGCCCTTCGACCATGATCGTATCGGCCAGGTGCGCGAGCGCGCGTTCGCATTCCTCGCGCTCATCGCGCGCGTGGAACGCGGAACGATACGGATACGCCCCCCAGAAGCGCGAGATTCCCGGCATTCCCGGTTCCGCCGGCCAGCGTCGCGGATCGCCGGACGCGGTGATCGCGCCCGCGGTGGCACCGTGATAACTGCGATACATGGTCAGCACTTTGTGGCGGCCGGTATGCAGCCGCGCCATGCGCATCGCGTTCTCGACGGCTTCGGCACCACCATTGGTGAAGAACACGCGGTTGAGGTCGCCGGGCGCGACCTGCGCGATCAATCGCGCCGCTTCGCTCGTGGCGGCATTGGCGTGATACGGCGCGATGGTGCACAGCACCGCTGCCTGCGCCTGGATCGCGGCGACGAGTTTCGGGTGCTGGTGGCCGACGTTGACGTTGACCAGTTGGCTGGACAGGTCGATGTAGCGCTGTCCGCTCTCGTCCCAGAAGTGCGAACCGGACGCACCGGCAACCACGGCGGGGCTGAGGGTGTCGATCGCCGACCACGAGTGCAGCACGTGCGCGCGATCGTCGCGACGCGCGGTCGATGGCGCGGCCTCGCCAGCGCCTTGCAGGGAAGCCTCACGCATACCGGTCGCCTTCGTGTGACGTCAGGGAATGAACGTCTGCTCCGGATCGTCGAACGACTTGAACTCCAGCGCGTTGCCCGACGGATCGAAGAAGAACATCGTCACATGCTGGCCCGGCTTCCCCTTCAGGCGCAAGTGCGGCTCTTCGGCGAATTCGACGCCGGCTCCCTTCACGCGCTTTGCCAGCGTTTCCCACGCGTCGCGATCCAGGTTCATCCCGAAATGCGGCACCGGCACCGCTTGGCCGTCGAAGCGGCCGGTCTGCAGCGGCGCGCCATCGGGGGCGATGTGAGCCACCAGATGGTGGCCGAAGAAATCGAAATCCTGGTACGACACGTCGGTGCGCCCCTGCGGGCAGCCGATGATGTCGCCGTAGAAGCGCCGCGCCTCGTCGAGGTCGCGCACCGGGAAGGCGAGGTGGAACTGGGTGATCGAACTCATGGCGGCGCTCAGGAAATGGCGCTCGGCTTGGCGCAGGCGTCGAAGATGTTCTGCCAGAAGCGGTTCCACGCGGTGATGCTGCGCTCGTACCCCTGCGCCAGGTCCGGCAGTGCAGCCGGATCTTCGCGGATGTAACGATCGATCGCCGCGCGCGTGAGTTCGCCGTGGACGATGTCCTCCTCGCCGGTGTGGATCGTCCAGAACTCCCAGTCGATGCGGTCTTCGTTCTGGCGCATGTAAGGATGTACGCGCAGGTGTTCGAACATCACCGACAGATACGTCTGGCACAGGCATTCGCCGCCCATGCCGCGCAGGCCGACGCCGAACGCCGCATCGCGTTGCCACAGCTCCTTCGTCAATGCGCCCAGGATGCGGCGATTCTCGGGCAGGCCGCGATCGATGCGTTCTTCCGGCACGCCGATGCTGGCAAGGAATCGATCGTAGATGGCCGGGTGCGCGCGCGAGGCGTCACCTTCGCCCAGCTCCTCCGACAGGATCTGGCTGAGCAGGCTGCGCAGGCCGCCGAACGGCAGCTTCGCCAGCAGCAATGCCAGGTCGCTGATGTACTCGATGGTGAAGAACCGGTATTGCGTGCAGAACTCGCGCAATGCCTGGACCGGCATGTCTTCCAGCGCCTTCATCTTCTGCGCGGCGAGCGCCTCGGTGGCTTCCTTCGCTGCATCGGCGAAGGCCCAGAAGCTGTCCCTGTCCCATTCCCCCGCGTGCATCGCGACAGGAAAGGAAGGCGTTGCCAGTGGGCTCAGGCTGTTCTCAAGGGACATGCATCCGGTCCGATAGTGGCGCGTTGCACGCAACGCATGCATTGCACGTGGAAGGGAGCGACTCATCGAATGGCGGCTGGAGCATACCTTGCAGGAACGATGTGAGGGTTCACTCCATGTTGATCACGATCTCTCGTTTTCGGCGCAAATACAGCTGTTTTCGCGATTGCGCTCACGTTTGCGAAGAATCGCTTCACGCGATGTCGCATTCATGTTTGCACGCGAACAGCGGGGGTTCATCTTCCTTTACAAAGCGCGTGCGAGGCTCGCGCTGAAGCCACTTTCAATCGGGTACTTTCATCAAGCACCCTCATCAGGAAGCGCATCGCATGCGCACCGCGTCCATCGATGACCAAATGCACGACGACGGCGCGCGAAGCGTGAAGCTGCTGTGGACCGGCGGCTGGGACTCCACGTTCCGCCTCCTGCAACTGCTGCTGCGCGACCGCGTCCGCGTGGTTCCGTACTACCTGGAAGATCGCACGCGCCCGTCGACGGATACCGAGATCGACACGATGGCGCGCATCTCGGAGCGTTTGCGCGAGCAGTTCCCGCACACGCGCGAGCTGCTGCAGCCAATGCTCCGCGCGGCAGTGACCGATATCGCGGTCGATGAAGACATCGCCAGTGCGTTGAGCCAGATACGCCGCAAGTCCTTCATCGGCAGCCAGTACGCGTGGCTGCCCGCGTTCTGCCGCGCGCATTCGCTCGACGGCATGGAACTGGGCGTGCACGTGGACGACAAGGTCCAGGCACTGCTGCGCGGATTCGTGGTGGAAGTGGACCATCCCGCCGGATTCCGCAGCGTGCGCGTGGATCCTGCGCGCGTGGGTACCCCGGAGCACACGCTGTTCGGCGCGTTCGGGTTTCCGTTGTTCGGCGTGGACAAGCGCGGGATCGAGCGGCAATCGCGAGTCGCCGGGTGGGACGGCATCATGGAGATGACGTGGTTCTGCCATCGACCCGTGCGCGGCAAGCCCTGCGGGCTGTGCGCGCCATGCGTGTACACGATAGAGGAAGGCCTCGCGCGGCGCGTGCCCGGGCCACGGCGCGTGCTGTCGTTCTTCTATCGGAATTTCGTGCTGCCGTGGAAGGGCCCGCTGCGGCAACTGAGGTATGGCTTGCGGGGCCACCGCAGCGAGAGGCCGCCACCGCAGCCCGATCTTGGTGCCTAGAAAGAAATGGCGCGACGCAGGCCCGCGTCGCGCCATCAGGCTTTTGTAGCCCGGGCAAGCGAAGCGCACCCGGGAACTCCGCGTTGATATCTCTGCAACCCGGGTGCGCTTCGCTTGCCCGGGCTACAGAGGCACCATTACCAGATGCGAACGCGCTTTTCCGGCGGCAGGTACAGCGCATCGCCCGGCTTCACGTCGAACGCCTGGTACCAGGGGTCGAAGTTGCGCACCGGACCGTTCGCGCGATACATGCCCGGCGAATGCGGGTTGGTCTTGATCAGGTTGAGCAGCGATTCGTCGCGGTACTTGCCCTTCCAGATCTGGCCGAACGCGAGGAAGAAGCGCTGGTCGCCCGTGAGGCCGTCGATCTTCGGCGCCGGCTTGCCATCCAGGCTCAGCTTGTACGCCGTGTACGCCATCGAGATGCCGCCGAGGTCGCCGATGTTCTCGCCCATCGTCAGCGCGCCGTTCACGCACTGGCCCTCCAGCGGGCAGTAGCTGTCGTACTGCGCGCCCAGCGCCTTGGTGCGCTCGTCGAATCGCGCGCGGTCGGCGTCGGTCCACCAGTTGCGCTGCACGCCGTCGGCGTCGGACTTACTGCCCTGGTCGTCGAAGCCGTGGCCCATTTCGTGGCCGATCACCGCACCGATGCCGCCGTAGTTCACGGCCGCGTCCGCATGCACGTCGAAGAACGGCGGCTGCAGGATGCCGGCCGGGAACACGATCTCGTTGAAGGTCGAGTTGTAGTACGCGTTGACCGTCTGCGGCGTCATGCGCCATTCGTCGCGATCGGTCTTCTGGCCGACGCGGCGGTTCTCGTCGTTGCGTTCGAAGCGGCGCATCTGGATCGCGTTGGCGACCAGGTCGCCCGGCACGATGGTGACGCTGGAGTAATCGGTCCACTTTTCCGGGTAACCGATCTTCGGACGGAACGTGGAGAGCTTGCGATAGGCCTCGGCCTTGGTCGCATCGCCCATCCAGTCCAGCTGCTGGATGTTCTGGCGCAGCGCGGCACGCAGGTTCTCCACCAGCTTGTCCATCGCGGCCTTCGACTCGGGCTTGAAGTACTTCGCGACGTACAGCTCGCCAACCGCATCGCCCATGCCCGCGTCCTTCGCGCCGACGACGGCGACGGCGCGCTTCCAGTCGTCCTTCTGCGCCTTCTGGCCGGCGAGCACCTTGCCATTGAACTCGAACGACGCGTTGTCGATCTGGCGGCTCAGCAGTTCGGCGTTGCCGTCCACCGCGTGGAAGGCGAGGTAATCGCGCCACACCGGCAGCGGCGTCGCGGCGATCACGTCGAGCACCGGCTGCACGGCGTCGGGCGTGACGACGTTGACGCGGTCCGGCTGCGGCATTTCCTGCGCCTTCAAGTGCGCGGCGAAGTCGTAGGACGGGAACTGCTTTTGCAGTTCGGCGAACGTGGCGACGTTGTAGGTCTTGTCGCGATCGCGGCGCTTGGCGCGCTCCCACTGCGGCTTGGCGAGCGCGGTTTCCAGTTCCAGCACCTTCTGCGCGCGCGCCTGTGCATCCTTCGCGCCGGTGAAGGCGAGCATGCGCGCGATATGCGCCAGGTAGGCTTCGCGGATCGTGACGAAGCGCGCGTCCGGGTTGGTGTAGTAATCCTTGTCCGGCAGGCCGAGTCCGCCGACATTGAGGCTCACCAGGTACTGGTCGGGGTTCTTGCGATCCAGGTCCAGGCCGATGCGCACCGGCGAGGCGCTGGCATCCAGGTCGGCGTTCGCGAATGCCTTGATCAGATCGTCCTTCGACTTGATCGCATTGATGCGGCCCAGCACCGGCTTCAGCGGCGCGATGCCCTTCGCATCACGCGCGTCGCGGTCCATGTAGCTGGCGTAGAAGTCGCGCACCTTCTGGTTGTTGCTGCCCGGCGCGAGGTCGGTGCGCGCGGCCAGCTCCTCGATGAGGCCGTGCACCTGCTCCTCGGAGCGGTCGCGCAACGCATTGAAGGAACCGAAGGAGGTCTCGTAATCCTTGAGCTGGTAGCTCTTCAGCCACGCGCCGCTGACATAACGGTTGAAGTCGTCGCCGGGCTTGACCGACAGGTCGCGGGCGCTGAGGTCGACGCCGAAATCGCCGAGCTCGGGCTTGCCGGCCGGGTTCCCGGCGGCGAAAGAGGCGGTGGATGCCAGGCCGAGCGCGAGGGCGAGGCTCAGGGACGAGAACTTCATGGGTGGTTCCGACAAGGATGGAACACCCGAGGCTAGCGGCGCGCGGCGGGGCTGTCGCGTGACTTTGGTGGGGTTTGCGGCGCTGCCGGGCGCCGGAGCGCGGGGCGCCAGTTGAGGCAAAGCCGCGCCTGGGATGCGTACCGGGCCACCTCCCGCTCCAACCCCTCCCCCGACGGGAGAGGGGTCAAGGCACCGCCCTCTACAGTGGCGAGGACCCTTGAGACCTCACTTCGCCGCGGCCGCGCTCCCGCCCGAACCGCCCAGCTCGTACAGGTAGTCCACGTACGACATCACTGCGCCGTCAAAGCCCTGCACCTTCGGGTTGGTGGATTCGATCAGGTAGAACTCGTCCGGCGCGTGCGCGCCACCGCCGTGGCCCAGGCCGAAATGGCCCGCGGGCAACGACAGCGGCGGCTGCGTGAACACGAAACCGGGATACGAACCGGCCAGGCGCGGCCACAGCAGCGGCTCGATGCCGTTGCGCTTGAGCACGGCGATCTGCGCCTGGATCAGCCTGGAACCCGCATCGGTCGTGGTCGGGTCGTAGCCGCCGCTTACGTTCACGGCGATGTCGCCATAGCCACGCTTGCCCAGGTGCGCCTTGAGCGCCTCGACCGCGCCGTCGCGCGTCATCGGCGGGACCAGGCGCATGTCGATCTTCGCCACCGCACGGTGCGGCAGGATCGTCTTGCCGCCAACGCCGGTGTAACCGCCCACGAGCCCTTCGATGTTGATCGTCGGCTGCGAGACCAGGCGTTCGTTCGCCTTCTCCCACGTGAGGTCGTCGATCCAATGCGGAACGCCGAGCGACTTGCGCGCGGTCGCTTCGTCACGCGCGGCCACCGACCTGGCGATCTGCGCGCGCTCCTCGGCGGTCAGTGGTGCGGGCTTGGGGAAACCATCGACCGCGATGGTGTTGCCGTCTTCCGATACGAGCGTGTCGAGCGCCTTCACCAGCCGCCATGCGGGGCTGTCGACCATCGCCTTGAGCGAGGAATGCACGTCCTTCGACGGACCGCGTCCCCACGCGTTGCCATCGGCGACCAGTTCCAGCTCGACCACGCCCTTCGCGCCGAGGTTCACCGTCACCGCGCCATCGGGATCCTGCAGGCCCATCGGCATGAACACGCCGATGCTCTTCTTCAGCGCGGCCTGCACGTCGGGACGCAGCACCAGCTTGCCGATGTTGGGCGAGCCGATTTCCTCCTCGCCCTCGGCAACGAGCACGAGGTTCACCGGCATCTTCTGCTTCGCGTCGGCGATGGCGTGCAGCGCGGTGAGGAAAGCCGTTTCAGGGCCTTTCTGGTTGGTCGCGCCGCGGCCGACGATGGCCTTGCCCAACCCGGGCTTGTCGACGATGCGCGCTTCCAGCGGCGGCGAGGACCACTCGGCCGGATCGAACTGCTTCACGTCGTACATGAAGTACACGCCGACCGTGGTGGGCGCGCCGGCATCGAGCGTGGCGAACACACCGGGCTTGCCGCCGGTGTCGACCACTTCGACCTTCTGGAAGCCGGCATCGCGCGCGAGCTGCGCCATGTATTGCGCGCCCTGCGTCGCGTTGCGATCTTCGGCCGCGATGGACGGCAGTGCGATCCAGTCCTGCAACGCCTTCACCGCGGCGTCGTGACGCTTGGCCACCTGCGCCTGGATCGCGGCGCGGTCGGGCGATTGCGCGTGCGCGCCTGCCGCGATCACGGACAGCACGAAGGTCATTCCGATCGCGCCGTGTTTCGCGCGACGCCCGAAATCCGATGCACTCATACACCGCTCCCCAGCCGTGGTCGTGCTGGGAGTCTAGCCGGGGATCGACGCGCGTGCGGGGCCGGCGTCGCGCTTTGCCGGCGGGCTCATCCGTACTGCGTCACGCCCGGCGCGGCAGTTTCCAGTCCGGACGCACGAAGTGGCAGGTGTAGCCGGTCGGGTAGTGCTGCAGGTAGTCCTGGTGCTCGGGCTCGGCCTGCCAGAACGGGCCGGCCGGCGACACTTCGGTCACGACCTTGCCCGGCCACAGGCCCGACGCATCGACATCGGCGATGGTGTCTTGCGCCACATGCTTCTGTTCTTCATTCGTATAGAAGATGGCCGAGCGGTAGCTGGTGCCGAGGTCGTTGCCCTGGCGGTTCTTCGTGGACGGGTCATGGATCTGGAAGAAGAACTCCAGGATGTCGCGATACGAGAGCTTGTCCGGATCGAACACGATCTCGATCGCCTCGGCATGCGTGCCGTGGTTGCGATACGTGGCGTTGGGGACGTCGCCACCGCTGTAGCCCACGCGCGTGGAGACCACGCCCGGCATCGCGCGGATCAGCTCCTGCATGCCCCAGAAGCAGCCGCCGGCAAGCAGTGCGGTTTCGGTACTGGCGGTCATGGTCGGTCCTCGTTATCGATGATGGGCGGACGTAGCGGCCCGGTCCCTTCACGATGGGGGCGTGGATCGGGCCCCGCAAGCGCGCGACGGCCTGCTGGCGGAATGGAGCGTCCCGCCGCAAGGGCGCGATTGGTCGTTCCGCAAGACCGCCAATCGGGCATCCTCGTCACTCCCCCCTCCCGTCACGGCGCTAACCTCCCCGCATGCCGCACCTTTTCGTCTACGGAAGCCTCGCCCCCGGTCGCGACAACGCCGACCTGCTCGCGGGCATCCCCGGACGATGGGAACCGGCGACGGTCACCGGCACGCTGCACGCGCAGGGCTGGGGCGCGGCGCTGGGCTTTCCGGGGCTGGTGCTGGATCCGCACGGCGACGAGGTCGCCGGACTCGTGTTCACCTCCGACGAGTTGCCCGCGCACTGGCCGCGACTGGACGACTTCGAAGGCGAGGGCTACATGCGCGTAATCACGTCCGCGCGCCTGGCCGGCGGCAGCGTCGTGAAGGCGCACGTCTACTGCCTGGCGCCGCAACCGGACGCCTGAGACGGCCGCCCGGGGCGCCGACTTGATCGCGCCTCGCCCGCACAGGCACCATGCGGCGCATCCGCGACGCGGGAGCGATGCATGGCCACGCCAGAAGACGACGCCCGCCATCCCACCGGTCTGGGCGAAGACATCGACGACGACGCCGATCGCGCGCACACGCAGGGCCTGACGCAGCTGTTGCGTCGTTCCATCGGCGGCCTGGGCACGTTCGCGCGACGCTTGCTGCTCGGCATCGCGCTGCTGGTGGTGGCGCTCATCGCCATCCGCGCGTACCTGTCCACGCAGGGACCACCGCTGCGGCCGTGGCAGACGATCGTTCCGGAAGAGGCCGACGCCGGCGCCATCGCGAAGATGGACTGGCGCGCCTACATGCACGCCGAGACGGCGATGTTCGACCAAGTGCATCGCAAGCTGCGCAGCAAGCTCGAACCGGCCGACAATACGCCGCTCAACCGCTATTACGACGAGAGCCTCACGTCCCCGCTGCGTTTCGATCGCGACTGGAACCGCTCCTTCGTGATGGAACCCAAGGGCAAGCCGCGCGGTGTCGCGGTGATGCTGCACGGCCTGACCGATTCGCCGTACAGCATGCGCAGCCTCGCGCAGCTTTATCGCGGACACGGCTACGTCGTGCTCGTCCCGCGCCTGCCCGGCCACGGCACCGTGCCGGCCGCGCTAACGCGCGAAGGCCGCGCGGAATGGAACGCGGTGGTCGACATGGCGATGCGCGAAGCGCGACGTCGCGCAGGCACGGACCTGCCGATCCACCTGGTGGGATACTCCAACGGCGCCGCGCTGGCGCTGTTGCACGAATTGCGCTGGATCGAGCGCGGGCAGCGCAGCGACGTGGATCGCATCGTGCTGCTGTCGCCGATGGTCGAGGTGAACCGCTTCGCGCGCTATGCGGGCCTGGCCGGCGTGCCGGCGTTCTTCAGCCGCTATGCGAAGTCCGCGTGGCTGGACCTCATTCCCGAGTACAACCCGTTCAAGTACAACTCCTTCCCCGTGCGCGCGGCGCGCGAGTCCTACCTGGTCACGGCCGACCTGCAGCGCTCGCTGGAAACGGTGAGGCGCCAGAACCGCATCGTGCAACTGCCGCCGATCCTGGCCTTCCAGTCCGTCGTCGACGACACGGTGTCCGCACGCGCGGTGATGCAGCGGTTGTTCGACGCACTGCCCGAGAACGGCAGCGAACTGGTGCTGTTCGACGTGAACCGCAGCCGCGTGCTGGCGCCGATGCTGCGACCAGCCGCGACGAACTGGCCGCGCCAGCTGCTGCAGCAGCCGCGCAACTACGCGCTGACGGTGCTGGGCGTGACCTCGCAGGACGATGCGGCCGTGCTCGCGCGATCGCGCGCGGCGTACGCGCCCGCGATCACCGCGCAGCCCATCGGCATGGAATATCCGGCCGAGGTGTACTCGCTGTCGCACGTCGCGCTGCCGTTCGCGGATGACGACCCGCTGTACGGAATGCATCCGTCCGGCCAGGGCGGACTGCGGCTCGGTGCCGTCGCGGTGCGTGGTGAACGCAATACGCTGCTGGTATCGCAGGATGCGTTGAGCCGTCTTGGCAGCAACCCCTTCCATGCGTGGATGCTGGCACGCATCGGGGCGACGCTGGATGCCGACGATCCGGACTAGCGCCTGTGCGCGATAGGATCGGGATGGTGCACGTGCGGAATCTCGATGTGCGATGACAACAATGCGTCGAGCCAGTCGCGGAAGTGCGTCGGTGCGATGCGCGCGCCCGCGGCGGGCACGAGCGTGTGCTCGTCCAGGATCGCGCCGTAGTACGACACGGTCGGATCGGCGATGACGGGCCGGTCGTCCTGGTAGCTGTACATCACCCATTGCACGAGTTCGTGCAGCTTGTAGGTGTCGGGCCCGGCGATCTCGATGGTTCCGGCCGAAGGCGCACCGCTGGCGATCTGCGCCAGCTGCGCGGCGACATCGTCGGCGGCGACCGGCTGCACGAGGCCGCTCGACAGCGCCACCGCTTCGTGACCGCTTCCCGGCGGAACGATGCTCGCCATGAACTCGAAGAACTGCGTCGCCTCCACCATCGTGTATGGCACGCGCGCGGCGCGCACGAGGTCTTCCTGCACCTGCTTGGCGCGGAAGTAGCCGCTGGTCTGGAGCTTCGAAGTGCCCACCACCGACAGCGCGACGTGGTGCGCGATGCCCGCGCGTTCGCCCGCGTCCAGCAGGTTCTGCGTGGATGCGCGGAAGAAGTCGGTGACCTGGGGCTCGTCGAACGAAGGCGCGTTGGTGACATCGACGACGACCTGTGCGCCGCGCAACGCCTCATCGAGGCCTGCGCCGGTCACGGTATCCACGCCGCTGCGTCGCGATGCGCTGACGACCTCATGCCCCTGGTCGCGCAACCGCGTGACCAGGCGCGACCCGACCAGCCCACTGCCGCCGGCAACGACGATCTTCATCTGCAACTCCTGGCGTGCCGGATGTTGGCGCGATGGTGCGACCGGGCGCGCGCGACGGGTAGTCGCGGGTGTGGACATTGGCTGTTGCCCGCAGGGCAACAATGCGGCGGCGGGCTACGCCTGTCCGCCCGATCCGGCCGCTTGCCAGGCCGCCTGCACGCGCTCGGCCACCTGCGGCCATTGAAGTCCGGTGGTGACCGCGTACAACAGCCACAGGCTTTCCGCGCGCGCCTGCACGGCTTCCCATGTCGTGTTGCCGTGAACCTCGCGAATGCCCTGGCCCACCGACCGGATCAATATCTCGTAGGAAGCCAGCGAGGCCCCAGCAGTGTCTTTGGTCATTGCAGCGAACGCCCGTGCGCGGGAAAACGCAACGCCTGTTCCCGCGAAGAAAACCAGCGCACGCGCCGCAGGAACAGGCGCATGCATCGCATCGAATGTGAGTTCAACCCCCGTCCCACTGCGTTTCACTTAAACACAGCGACCTGGGCGATGCAAACGCGACGTCGCGTTTTGTGCTCGATTCCGGCCCTTTTCACGCGTTCTTGCATGTGTTCGCCGCAATCGGCACAGCGCGGCCTTCTTCACGCGTTCTTGCCGATCATGTGCTGCCGTCAGGCGAATGGCGGCTCCAGCACCGATGCGCTGCAATGCCACGCATCAATACACGATGCTGCAATACGACCGCTGCACGATCAGGCGAACCCCGCACGCTCGCGCAACGCATCGCGATGACGACGACTGCATGGCAATACGGTGCCGTCGGCCAGATGCACGCGCGCATCGCCCGTGTCGAGCGGTTCGATCGACGCTACCTGGCGAAGGTTTACCATGTAGCTGCGATGGATCCGTGCGAAGCGCGAAGGATCCAGGCGTTCCTCGATCGTCGCCATCGTGCAGCGCAAGGGGTAATCGTGCCCGCGCACGCGCAGGTTCACGTAGTTGCCCGATGCCTGCAGCCATTCGACATCGAGCGCGGCGACGAGGAATTCGCGCCCGAGTTTGCGCACGAGGAAGCGTTCGGGCCGCTCGACCGGTTCCACCGGCGGGCCTTCATCGGGTTCACCGAGCAGGCTCGCCTCGCCCTGCAGGCGACGGCGGATGAAACGGTAGCCTTCGATCAGCACCACGAAGCCGGCGTAGCTGCGCCAGTCCTTGAGGTATTCGTAGACCAGCTGCTGCAGCCACGGGCCGAAGTCGTACTGCGCCCCGTGCGCGGCGTAGACGACCTCGCGGATCGCCACCATCCCGACCACGTGGAGCACGCTGAACACGATGCTGCCCAGCACGTGCAGCGGCAGCGTGCGGCGCCAATTGTCCCAATGCAGCGGCACCCGGCGGGTGAACCAGACCACGGCCGGGATCAGCGCGAGCATGATCGCCCCGCTCGACCACTCCCAGGTGACCGGCTCCCAGTCTTCGAACCCCAGGCCGTTGCGACGGATGTCCATCAGCACGGTGATCGAGTTGCTGGTGGCATTGATCAGCCCGCCGACCACCCAGAAGCCGATTTCGAAGGTGCGCCGCCAGGCGTGCGACGGGAACGGGACGGGCGACGGGGCGGGAGGCGCGTTCATCCGGCGGGATTGTAGGGGCAATGGCGGCGCGGGCGTCCCGGTCCGTCCCTGCCCGCCCGCGATTCGTCCCCGGGGCCCGCCAGATGGTCACTGCACGATGGAAACGCACGCGTCGCCGCCCCGAAAGTGACCGCGACTTCCACGCATGGAGCATCGCCGTGAGCCGCCGCTACTTCCTCGACTGGGTCCGCATTGGCGCCTTCGCGCTGCTGGTGCTGTACCACGTGGGCATGTACTACGTGACCTGGGACTGGCACGTAAAGAGCCCGTTCGCCAGCCATGCGCTGGAGCCGTTCATGCTGATGACCTCGCCATGGCGGCTGTCGCTGCTGTTCTTCATCTCCGGCGTGGCGACCGCCTTCCTGCTTGGCAAGACGCCCGAGGGCTTCCTGCGCAAGCGCTCCTGGCGCCTGCTGGTACCGCTGGTTTTCGGGATGATCGTGATCGTCCCGCCGCAGTCGTACTACCAGGTGGTGGAGCAGCTGCCGGGCGGTTACCACGACGGCTACCTGGCCTTCTGGGCGCGCTACCTGGGCAACGACCAGAACTTCTGCCGCGACGGCGATTGCCTCGACGTGCCGACGTGGAACCACCTGTGGTTCGTGGTGTACCTGTGGGCGTACACGGTGGTGCTGTGCCTGCTGCGCTGGATCGCGCCGAAGGGACTGGCGCGCGTGGGCGAGCGCATCGCCAGCGCCTTCGGCAGCGGCCTGGGGCTGCTGTTGTGGCCGGCGGCGTTCCTGATCGTGGTGCGCATCGCGATGGTGGGCCGCTTCGAATCCACCCATGCGCTGGTGGACGACTGGTACAACCATGCACAGTACCTGCCGCAGTTCCTGCTCGGTTACGCGGTGGCGAAGTCCCAGCCGGTGTGGGACCGCTTCGCCGCGCTGCGCTGGCACGCGGCCGTGCTGGCGATCGCCGGGTATGCCGCCATCGCCTGGTATTTCAGCCTCTACAGCGGCGATGCGACGCCGCCGGATGCACTTCGCAACACCATGCGCGCCGTGTGGGGCACGTTCCAGTGGACCGCCATCGTCGCCATCGTCGGCTTCGCCGCGCACTGGTCGCCGGGCGACAGCCGCGCGCGGCGGTACCTGACCGAAGCGGTGTTCCCGGTCTACATCCTCCACCAGACGATCATCGTCGTGCTCGCCCACAACCTGCAGCCGCTGGCGCTGCGCCCGCTGGTCGAAGGCCCGCTGCTGGTGGTCGCGACGCTTGCATTGAGCTTGTCCGGATTCGAACTCGTCCGCCGCATCGCATGGCTGCGCCCGCTGCTGGGCCTGGGCCCGCGAGCACCGCGGCGCGAGGCGAATGTGGTGGCCGATGCGGCGTGATGCACGCGCGGAACAGCCCGGATGCGGCGCAATGCCACATCCGGGCTACGGAGCGGCCGGCTTGGGCTTGGAATACCACAGCGCGTTGACGATGACCCAGCGATCGCCGAACCGGCCCATGTGGAAGTAGTCGACGAACCACGGCGTTTCGGCGCGCACCGAGGCGGCGTTGCCGGCGACGTCGAGGACCTTGCACGAACGGTCCCACTGTTCCTTCGGCGTCTTCAGCGCGCCCTGCTTCGTCAGTTCGACCAGTTCCTCCTTGCTCATGCGGCGAAGGCCGAGGCGTTCGTCCGGCGTGTCGCCCAGCACGCGCCGCTTGGCGAGGTCGGGATGCAGCGAGCGCGCCACGCGTGCGGCGTCGCCTTCCAGCTGGCCGTCGACATAGTCGAAGCAGGTGGCTTCGATCGCCGCGCGCGTGGCCGGCTCGATCGCCACCGGTGCGGCAGGACTCACGGCCGATGCAGCGGCCAGTACCAGACTCATCACGGACACGGCGGTTCCTTGCGGACGTAGCGGGAGTCTGCGGACGTTAGCATCCGCTCGATTCGACGCACCGCCGCTACGACTCGAACGAGCCCGTCCGCACCTCGCCCTGGCGCAAATAGCGGTTCACCAGCACGCCGGCGGAGGTGGCGCGCGTGGCGTCCAGCCGGAACGCCGCCGGCTGGGCGGCATCGTCGAACAACCGCTTGCCGCGACCGAGCAGGATCGGATGCACGATGAGCCGCAGTTCGTCCACCAGGCCCGCCGCCAGCAGCTGGTGCACCAGTTCGCTGCTGCCCTGCGTGACGAGATCCGGCCCGTCGCCGCGCTTGAGTTCGCGCACCGCGGCGGCGATGTCGGGGCCAAGCGCACGGCTGTTGCGCCACTGGAGCGAGTCGGGACGATGCGTGGCGACATGCTTGGTCGCGTTGTTGAACTGGTCGGCGATGAAGCGGTGCGGCGCGCCGGCGTCAACGTGCGGCCAGTACGAGGCGAAGATCTCGTACGTGCGCCGCCCCAGCAGCAGTTCGAACGGCTTTGAGAAGACGCCGTCCATCACCTCGCCGGAGCCGTCGGCGTACGGCACGATCCAGCCGCCGTGGCGGAAACCGCCGCTGGTGTCTTCCTCCGGTCCGCCCGGCGCCTGCATGACGCCATCGAGGCTGGTGAACGCGGCAACGGTGAGGTGTCTCATGTCGTGCTCCGTGCGAAGCGCAATGCCCGCCATGTACTGACGACGAACGGCGCGGCCGGGAATCGACATGCACCGCTCAATCGCGTTCGATGCCCTCGTCGAGGTGCAACCACGCATGCCTGCGCACCTCGTACACCGACACGCGCGGCGGCGGGAAATCCGGATCGGCGAACGCGCCAACGGGAATGGCGACGAACCCGGGAATGGCGTCCATCCGGTAGAAGACCGTGTCGCCGCACACCGGGCAGAAGTGGAACCGCGCGGTGGTGCCTTCATCGCCGGTGCGGGCGAACTGCGTGCTCTCGCCCGCGATGGTCACCGCATCTTCCGGAAACCGGGCCTGCACGCCGAACGCACTTCCCGTGCGCCTCTGGCACGCCAGGCAATGGCAGACCGAAATGCGGGTGGGTTCACCGCGCGCGATGGCGGTGAGCTTCCCGCATGTACACGAGGCGAGGCGGCCGGTCATGGCGTCGGCTCCGGGCGATGGAGGCATTGGAGGACTATGCGCCTTCTCGTCGTGGACACCGGGTGGACGTCGGTGTACCGGGTCAGTGTTCGTACGAAACGGTGAGCGAACCCCATCGATACGTCTCGTCCGTGGCGATCACACCCTCTTTGAATTCGTACACGCCCGTGAGCTCGACCAGTCCGCGCCGCGTCCTGATCACCGCGCGATTCTCCAGGCGCACCGCGTTGTCGTAGTTCGCGTCCTTGCAGTCCTGCAAGGTCAGGAACAGGCCGTCCCTGGAGGCCGGCGATTCGCAGACGTAACCGGAGACCATCACTTCGCTGTGAGCGTATCGGGATCCATCGCCCAGTAGCCGAACCAGATTCACGAAGTCGGCTCCGTGCGCAGGAACCGCAAGCAGCAATGCGGCCAGCAATGCGGTTCGACGCAGGCCGATCATGGTTCGCCGCCCTGCCTGTTGCGCGATATCAGCAGTCCGCCAATCACGGCGAACGGGATGCCCACCAGGAGCAACGCCGCGACGGAGAACCCCTGCGCGTAACCCCGGGCGTCCGGCAGCGCGCCGGCATCGGTGATGAAGTGCGCGCCGAACAGCGCGATGGCGCTGGACGCGATGACGAACACGCCGATACCCAGCAGCAGCCAGCCCAACCCGTCGAGCAGTCTGTCCATCGATTCCCCCGTGCGCCTGCCCCCCCCGGGCGCGCCGACCGACAGTACCACCGCTCGTGCGAACCGGCGTCGGTGCGACTCCATTGGACCGACTGCGCCAACGGTTCGCCGCAGCGTCACGCTCCCATGCCGGACGGCGTGGTAACACCCGATGTCTGCACGCCCCATAGCCAGCTCATCCTCCGGACAGCCCAGCCAATGGACAAGGATTCCCCGCTCGAAACGCGCGTCAGCCGGCGCAAGGTGCTGATCGCCGGCACCGTCTCGGCCGCTGCCGGCGCACTGCCCGCCATGGCGACGCTGGCGCATGAGGCGACAAGCCCGGCGGAGGCCAGACCGGTGGTGAAATCCAAGGTGACGTTCGAGGTCAACGGCAGCGCCCGCTCGCTGGACCTCGACACGCGCACGACGCTGCTCGATGCGCTGCGCGAGCACCTGCACCTGACCGGCACCAAGAAAGGCTGCGACCACGGGCAATGCGGCGCGTGCACGGTCATCGTCGACGGACGCCGCATCAACTCCTGCCTCACGCTCGCGGTGATGCACGAGGGCTCGCGCGTCACCACCATCGAAGGCCTGGGCACCCCCGAACGCCTGCACCCGATGCAGGCGGCCTTCGTCAAGCACGATGGCTACCAGTGTGGCTACTGCACGCCGGGGCAGATCTGCTCGGCCGTGGCGATGCTGGAAGAGGTGAAGGCCGGCATCCCCAGCCACGTCACCGGCGACCTCACGGCGCGCTCGAAACTCAGCGCAAGCGAGGTGCGCGAACGCATGAGCGGCAACATCTGCCGTTGCGGCGCGTACTCGAACATCCTCGATGCCATCGACGAAGTGGCCGGAGGCCTGGCATGAAGGCCTTCTCCTTCGAACGCGCACGCACGCCGGCCGAAGCCGCCGCCGCGGTCGCGCGCCACGGCGGCGCGAAGTTCATCGCCGGCGGCACCAACCTGCTGGACCTGATGAAGCTGGACATCGAAACGCCGACGCACCTGGTCGACGTCAACGGCATCGGGCTCGACGAGATCGGCAAGGCCGACGGCGGCGGGTTGCGCATCGGCGCGCTGGTTCGCAACACCGACCTGGCCGCCGACCGCACGGTGCGCCGCGATTACCCCGTGCTTTCGCGCGCCCTGCTGTCGGGCGCGTCGGGCCAGCTGCGCAACCGCGCGACCACCGCCGGCAACTTGTTGCAGCGCACGCGCTGCCCGTACTTCTACGACACCGACCAGGCGTGCAACAAACGCCTTCCCGGAAGCGGCTGCGCAGCGCTGGGCGGCTTCTCGCGCCACAACGCGATCGTCGGCGTCAGCGATGCCTGCATCGCCACGCACCCCAGTGACATGGCGGTGGCGATGCGCGTGCTGGACGCGGTGGTCGAAACGGTCGACCCGCAAGGCCAGACGCGCGCGATCCCCATTGCGGACCTGCACCGCCTCCCGGGCGAAACGCCGCACGTCGAACACACGTTGAAGCCGGGCGAACTCATCACGGCGGTCACGCTGCCCAAACCGGTCGGCGGACGGCAGATCTACCGCAAGGTGCGCGATCGCGCGTCGTATGCGTTCGCACTGGTGTCGGTGGCGGCGATCGTGCAGCGCGACGGCACCGGCAGGGTCGCGATGGGCGGCGTCGCGCACAAGCCCTGGCGCGTGGAAGGCGCCGATGCCGTGCTGCCGCAGGGCGCCAGCGCGGTGACCGCCGCGCTGCTGGACGGCGCGCGCACGACGCACGACAACGCCTTCAAGAAGCCGCTGGCCGAACGCACCATCGCCGCGGTCCTGGTCGAAGCCGGGAGGCCCGCATGAAGTTCGACACGCCCGCCACC
>Ga0055536_1000459_pt1 | contig 28701 bp, 23 predicted proteins | sample AraplaCvi_mLB_r2_FD_55037 | JGI IMG/M metagenome (GOLD analysis project Ga0055536, IMG submission 55037) | Arabidopsis root microbial communities from North Carolina, USA - plate scrape MF_Cvi_mLB_r2 | ecosystem: Host-associated > Plants > Roots > Endosphere | place: USA: North Carolina...
CAGTCACAACGGATATCGGACTCCGGTAGCAATGGAAGCCTTGGCAGCATGAGAAATGACCTAAACCCTATAACCGTGTCCAGTATCGTTTGACCAGAACATTGGGCGATCCATCTCTTCCAGAAAACTGTGGCCACCCCTCCTCCAATGAAGATGTCGACGATCCCCGCGGCGGTTGACCCTGTCACCTCGATGGCGGTTTTATAACGCTCCAGCTGTACCTGAAGCGTTCTCGCCTTCTCGCTTGTACTTTGGCCCAGTGCATCCCTGAGGCTGTTGAAGTACGCCTGCATGAGTTCTTCTCGCCCCTTGAATAGCCAGGGGTTCAACGTCGCCACGACGACTTCGTCCATCGTTCGTAACTCTTCGTTTAGCATGTTCAGCACGCTGGACTTACCTAGCCCCCACTCCCCCGTGAGGCCAACGACGAAACCTGTCGCCCTTCGCGTTGTGACCTTGCCGTCAGCATCGAGCTCCGTATGCACCAGAGTTCTCACGAGACTGGCGACGAAAGGCTTGCGCTCCAGAGCATCGGCCTGGGAGTCTTCAATGGCTCGGTCTTGGCGGGCCGTGTGATTGATGCTTTCCATACTTGGGCAAATTCCATTATCGAGAGAGTCATCGGTCGCGTTCAGGTCGTTGAGAGCGCCCGTACTGCGTTCTGAAATTGAAGATGGCTTGGATCGTTAACGCCAGCTTCGACTCTGTCTAGTTGGCGCGTTGAACAACTCTGGGCGTGCCTGGTAACGAAAAGATTAATGCGGGCGTTTTTGGGGGTGATGTTTGGCGTTGGCGGCATTCAGGCCTCAATACTTGGCCCGCTGGGAGATGTTTACGGGATGGACCGCGCATTCCATCTCTGCTCCTACCTGCCTCTGATTGTCATCCACTAAAGACGTCTGACTAACAATTTTGCCGTCTGACCTGTGTCTCTCTCAGGGTCGCGCTGTGAGGCGCTGCGTCAGAAAGCCTAGCAATCAGGCGAAGCTACCCACTGACCACTTTGGTCGACTCTGTTTCAAGCCGGGGGCGAAGATCCAGTATTTTCACAAGAATCCGCACTTGGTGACCTACCTCTTCCATAATTTGACTGGCTTCCTCCTCCAGCAAAGTTCTCAATTGCTCCAGATTCATCATGACGTGTGTGTCGGGGTGCTGCCATTGACGACGCGAAGACGCCACGGTGACCACCAGACAACCGGTTTTACAACTATCAGCCGCCATGTATTTCGTTAACAGCTGATCGCGCAACGTGCTCCGCATCACGGCACCGGACCAGTTTTGATCACCTAACTTTAATTCAATTGTTGCCTCCTGGCCGGATGCTGAGCGCATTCGGATGCCCGTCTCCTTTTCATCGGCGGTAGCGCCCTCTTGATCGATGGTGTAAAGCCCTTTGGCAGTATCCTTCAATTGCCGCGCAACTTCCCTGCGCATGAGTTTTTCGAGGGTGATATTCGCCCAAGCTTCGCGCGGCGAAGCATCCTGCAACAGCAGGTCATCAATATCGTCCAACCTGTCCTGCATCAAAGCAAACATCTCATCGCGCGTCTTGGGAGGCGCCTCGCCAATGTTGTCTAGACGTGAAATTTCGTCTTCCGTCATCTCGGACTTATCCATTTCCTCCGCTGCCTTTTGCTTTGCCAAGAGTGCAAGTCTGTCTCTGAAATGCGCAAAAAGCGGATCGGCGACCAACTCCATCTTGGCAACCCAGGCTTCGGGCCCTGTCAACGCGAGCACAGCACTTAGGAGCGTATTACGCGCTTGCTCTGCATCGTCTCGCGGTGTAGGCGTGGACGAGCCCTCCCTGTGCAGATCGTCGCTGGGACGGACATGCTGGTAGGCGAGTCGCAAGAGCCGTACCCGCTGGCTGACCGTGAAACGTTCGAAGCCCAGATCAAAAGGCCATCCGTTCCATCGGCCTCCAAACACACTGGAAAAAAAGTCGACTCCGGGGCCTTTCGGCGCCGGGACTATTGGTAGAAGAAGTTGTGTCAATTCGTGGGTAGCCGCTTCGGGATCCAAGGCGAACAGCGCAGACAGCCACAGGTGGACGAACGTTGGGTTGGAGGCCAGTCGTAGCTTTTCCAAGACAGTATCGCGAAGTACGCCTCGATCACCCTCGACGTTTTGGCCCATGAGTATTGCCAAGACCGACTTTGGCCGCTCCCAAATTGCAGGGCCACTATCGTCAGTCTGAGTTGGCTCGATAAAAATGCTCAACCAGCTTTGCAAATCGACAATCAAAAGCTGTGCGAAGAATGGCGGTGAATTTTTGATGACGTTTAATACGTTGAGATAATCACCCTGCTCAACAACCTTTTCGAGCTCCCATCGCAACTGCCGGCCAAGGACACTCTGAACGACATCAGGAAACTCTTTTGCCAGCTGCTCTATCCATCCGGGACAGCCCAGATATTCCAATGGAATGTAATGTGCGGCTGTCCGAGCCTGTGCTTCGCTGATTTTTTTCGCCCAAAGCGGATCTTCGGCTTGCGCCCATAGCGCTGTCAGTCCTAGTTGCCAACGAACCTGAACAACATTGATTTCGTCCTGCGATCGATCCATGGGTAAGGTCGGGCATTGTGTCGGCCATAGCGTACGCATCCTTGCGTGCAAATGGTTGGTGACCGAAAGGCCAAAATGCTGCTCCAGAAAACGTCGGTTCTAGCCAGCCGTCTGATTCGGTCCAGGCGCCCTTTCCATGATTTCACACAACGCTTCCAACATCTGCTCGCCAATTGGAGAATCCAGCACCCCTTCGGGGTCGTCGATCAGCCGGTTCCAAAAGTCCGCCCAGTGCTGCATCTCTTCACTGACACGGCGCTCAGCCTCACGTTTACGCTGCGCATGACGCCTCTCATACTCCACCATCTGCGCAGACGTGGGACTTGGCTGCAACGCTGCATCGATCTTCGACAATAATGCCGGATCGTCACTGACCAGAGGCCTCAATGTCTCCACGTAGCTCGCCCATTCCTGAGAATGGTCAGCTACCTGTGTGAGTGACGCTTCCAGCATCAGTTGACGCAAGTCGAGAGAGTGCTGATGGTCGGCCAGAGCTGCATTAATCCATTCAGAATCCTGAGCATGATTCAGGTGTATCGCTCCGCTAAAACTCGATGCGTATAACCGCGATCGAGGATCGTTTTCAGCTTTAAGCCGTTGTCGTAGGCTGTCCTCGCATAAAAATACGAACTCCCTGACCTGCGAGGGAGCCGTGGCGAATACCTCTCGGATCGCTGCGAAGTGTTCGCCGCTAAGATGAAACGCTATGGATATCGCCAGGGAGAGAACAAGGCCCTCCATCACCTCTTGAGTAATCAGTTCCGCAGTAGAAAGCCGACGCCCCGTGATCGCGAGCAACGGTACAAGATCAGGACGAGATACGCAGATGTACGGCCAGTCTTCTGTCCAAGACACGCTCTCATTAAGCACTGCTGAGATCGAATCAAACAATCGCTGGAGCTCAGCGTCGCTGAGGTTGGTGTCCCGTACGACTCGTGCTAAATACCCCATTCGCCCGCTTTCCGGCTTCGGAGCCACCGGAAGAGAAACTAACAATTGCACCAGCGCTTCTGGCCCCAAATAGACCGGGAAAAGCTCGTTTATGGCCCCACGAATGAGCCGCTCTGACCAACGCTCAGAAGGCTCCTGCATCTCTTGTACAAGCGTTGATAGCCGTGAATCAGCCAACTGCACGAGGGCATCGATCGCATCCAGGCGTTCATCATCTTCAACTGACGGGTCCATGGCGATCGCAAACACGTGGTCACTGCACTCATGCATACCTGCGTACGCAACGAGCTGAAGCAGTAACTGCCGAACTTCCGTATTTTTAACCCCCCGCTCCAGCATCTCCCTGACCGTTGACGACAAATCTTGCGAAGCGAAACGGCTAACCTGCAGCGACGGTATCTTCAGTCCGCGCCGGCCCCCGTCGCCGTATTGAGAGACAAACGTTCGAAGCGCTTCGATTCGCTGTCGTGGGCTTAGGGACTCTGGATCGCCTTCAGAGAGCAAAACCTCGGGTTCACGGTTTCGGACTTCTTCGAAAATGCTGGGGTTCAATCGCGCTAACCACGCTGCGATCGGTCGCATGGATGGTTTGATGACTTTGACGTTGTGCGATGTCTCAGCGAACAATAGGCGCTTGACGGCTTTGAGTGACATGCCCGCGGACAAGCGATTGTCGAGACGGTGAGCCGCCAGGTACTCGACCACAGACCGGTGGTGAAACCGGACACGACCGTAGCTTGCAAACCCAAAAATGCTACGTTCCAAAAGCGTCTGGATTTCTTTGGCGCTCCAGTCGTTCAGTACGCGATCAGGTTCCAATGCGATTGACTGCGGATTGGCCTCCAAATCGGATTCCGTGTTGTGACGAATCGTCAACTTATGAGCCAGCATCGCAGCGAGGGCCAATCGGCTAGCGCCCTCCAGCGCACGCGCAGGCGATAGTTCACCAGGCTCAGCTCGATCAACGCGTGCCTTTAGCTTCACTTGAATATTCTGCAGAACCTGTTCCTGATGGGTTCGGATGCTTTTGGAGGCTCGCCAGTCGGCGCAGAGCTCGATCAGGTCTTGCGGGCGCCTGGCAAAATCCTGAGCATTTTTATTGCGAATTGAGGCGACAAAATCATCAATGTCCGTCACGTGCTGCGTGGCAGCCATTTCTCGAATTTGCGCATCAGAAAGCGGATGTAAGCGAACGAGGAGAAACGATGTTGCGCGATCCTCATCGTCTGTTGCGTCGGCCTGCATCATCTGACCGGATGCGATCTCAGCAAATCGTTCGGCGCTAGGCGCAGCCCTCTCTTTGGGGCTGCCTTGGTACGGAAAATGTTGACGAATCAGATGCTGATCCACGGGAATCGGCCGAGTCGTAATGACGATGCGTACCCTTTCCAAATTCCCCTGCAGTTTTTTGCTCAGCTTGTTTATCGCTCGACTGAATGAGCCAAACGTGAGCTTCAGCTCATCAATTGAATCCAAGAAAAATGTCGCGACGTCCGACTGGCTTGTCTGCCAAGCATGGAATCGGGTTTCCTCTTGGGAAGATAGGAGTTCGTCGAACGAGGACACTGCTAGATCTGATAACTCCAGAAAAAATGCCGGCTCACCACCATCCCAGAGCTGTTGCTGCTGAGTCTTACATTCAAACGTTTTGCCCGCACCGGCCTCAGAAACAATCAGTACGCGCATGGATTTCAGCAGCTCATCCCAGTCGATGTTCGGAGCCAAACCAAGCTGCTCGCGTAGCATCAAGTTTTCAATGTCTGCGGCCTTTTCTTGAGAGAGGGTGCCAAAGGTGCGTCGAATGCGTGAGGGCTGCGTCCTGATTGAGCTCATGGAGAGAACGCCGTGGGACGAAATAGCGCTTTTGTAATCCATTTTTCAAGTGGTGTCTGCATAGTTGTCGGCGTTATTACAACCTCAGGCATCTCCCACTCTCTGAACTCGGACGTGTAAGCGCCGCGCATCTCCGGCCCGCTCCGGATCAGCCTCCGTAGTGTCACGGGTAACATCCTGTTGCTAGCTTATAGATGACGAATTTAAGCTATACGAATGCCGCAACCCAATACGCGGATGACCATATTGTCTCTTGGCCCGACAACAGTGACGAATATCCCGCCATCTGACTTGTCTCACTTGATTGATCGCAAAAACTCGAGAACTCAAAACCATTGAGAGTGTGGTATTGCATCGGGGCTCTGATTTTTTCGTCGGTTAGCATCTGCGGGAAACAGATCGACTTTGACGAACACTAACGCTCTGCAGGCCAAAACTGTTCCTGAACTCTTTGCGTTTACGGTCAAAAATATAATTAGTATGCTCAAAACTGGTGGGGCTGCTGTTATGTCCTGTGATCGATTGCATAACTTTTCCAATTAAGAGCGTGGAATGTCCAACATCGATGTGTTTTTACCAGCAGTTGATGGATCAGAGTATCGACCCGTAGCAAAGGGAGACTCGTGTAAAGAGGCGGTACACGCTCTCTTTACGGACGACTTCGCGGCCCCTCCTCACCGGTTGGTAATCAAAATCTCAACTGGTTCGGGGAAGGTAGTCGAGGTGAGTATTCCGTACGATCACACCGGAAAAGCTACGGTGCGAATCGACGGCGAATCCGTATAAGCTGTGTACCGCAAAGACGATAAGCGATTTGGCCAGACGAGGGTCTCAACTGATCCCTCTTCCGGCCTGAATCGATTATTCGGTAGGAAAATATCCTGCCTGCGTTTCGCAGAGTGTTTTTCGCGCACTCGGCCAATGAAAAGCGAAAAATTAGTCGGTTATGGCTTGTATAGCTGCCGCTGCATTCTTACAGAGCGTTGAAACCAGTATTTCGGCCGCCCAATACTCACCCCTTCGCTGCCCGCCCAGCAACAGGTAGTGCGCGTTTCGCCCGTCCACTCGGAAGCTTGCCGTTTTATAGTGAGCGAGTTTGTTCAGCGCATTACGCAGATTCAAACTAGTTGACTGCGTGCGGTCAATCTTTCTCAGAAGCAACATTCCTGCCTGGTCCGCCCTAGAAATATTCTCCACAACAATACCGGTATGCAACTGCATCACGGAGGCATCGAGGTGCCCGTTATCCTGTTCGCCGCGGAGTATTTCAAATAGCTTCGTCATGACGTTCCAGGCGTCCTTGGAAGCTGCTTGCTGAGCCTTCTCATCTCCTGTAATTAGGGCTTTCCTGAATCGCTTCGAGGAACGTCGTAGCCGGGGCACCAAGCCTTTCGCCCGATCTCGTCGAGGGATATATTGAAAATAATGAGTAGGCATTGATCCAAGTCTGCAAATGGCTGGCCGCAAAGATGCGGATTTGAGTGTGATATTGAAGCTTCAAGGCGATTCAATCGCGCGTTAAATATCAACGGCTCGTGACTTTAGGGACGCTCCGATCAACTTGCCGGGCAGCGATGGCAGGCCGTAATTCACCAGACACGCAGCGCTATTTACGGAAAACGGCCTAATACAGTGTGCAGCGGAGCGTTTACCGCCCGGTTCTCCGTGTTAAGTGCGCAACTCACCCAAACCCATCAGTCGTTTTCGAGCCATCCACAGGTTCGACAGGGCGAACAGCGTGGTCAGTTGGGCCGTGTTTTTCATCAGCCCACGAAAGCGTACTTTCACGTAACCAAACTGGCGCTTGATGACCCGAAACGGATGCTCAACCTTGGCGCGTGTCTGCGCTTTGCAGTACTCGATCTTGCGCTTGGCTTTGTACAACAGGCTGCGTTTGTTCAGCTTGGAATACGTGCTGCGCCGAGCCGCGATTTGCCAGATCACGTCACGATTTTCGTGCTCTTCACGCTTCTCGACACCGGTGTAACCTGCGTCCGCATAGACCGCGTTTTCGTCCCCGTGGAGCAGTTCAGCGACTTGGGTGACATCGGCCACATTGGCAGCGGTGCCATGGACGTGATGAACCAGTCCAGACTCAACGTCAGCGCCGATGTGGGCCTTCATACCGAAGAAATACTGGTTACCCTTCTTGGTCTGATGCATCTCGGGATAACGCTCGCCGTCTTTGTTCTTAGTCGAGCTTGGGGCATGATTAATGGTTGCGTCGACGATCGTGCCCTGGCGCAACGACAGGCCTTTTTCCTGCAAATAACCGTTGATGACCGCGAGGATGGCAGGCGCCAATTGATGCTTCTCCAGCAAGTGCCGGAAGTTCATGATCGTGGTGTCTTCAGGGATCGGCGCGCTCAGTGTCAGATGCGCGAACTGACGCATGGGCGTGATTTCGTAGAGTGCTTCTTCCATGGCCGGATCGCTGAGGGAGAACCAGTTCTGCAGCAGGTGAACGCGCAGCATGGTTTCCAGTGGGTAAGGTTTTCGACCGCCACCGGCCTTGGGGTAGAACGGCTCGATCAGGCCGAGCAGACCTGCCCAGGGCACGACCTGATCCATCTCGGCAAGGAAGCGTTCGCGGCGGGTTTGCTTGCGCTTGCCGGCGTACTCGAAGTCGGAAAAGCTCATCTGGCTCATGGGAGGCTCGGATCAGGTGGTCAGGCGATTTTCGCATACCCAGGACTTGTTCGGAGATTCCTTAGCATTGCTGCTTTTGAATTGGATCACTCGTAATGTTGATTGAGGCGAAGAGAAATTAAATTTTAGTGTTTCTTATGATCTCCTTCGAGCTCCCGAACACGGTTTCAGAGGATCGCATCAACATGTTGCTGTTTAGCGTTTTCACCAGTTCAACATCGGCCTTCACGATTCCAACGCCATATGTATCTGAATCATTGACCATATAGGCAAGTTTAGGGGAGATGGGGAAGTAGAAGTCCGTGTGGGGTGGAGGTTCACCACTAAGCTTTTTGTCCCTCACGGTGGGATGGACATTGATGACGGGGTTGTCACTGGTCAGAAAAGGAACATCGGTGTTATTCACCAGCCACACGATTTTTTTCCGATAGTAGTAACGAGCAATGCTGTACCCGACATTCACACCAGCGAGAACACCGAGAAACCACCAGTTCCTCTGCATGAGCCTGCGGTAATCAACACTCAGGGACGAAGCCGCGGCTTCCCAAGCACTTCGGCTGTGCTTGGTACGAGCAAACTGGTGGCCGATGTAGCTATGAAAATTGTTTAGCGCGGATTCGTCATTGAAAATACTCAGATCCCCCGCCCTAAGGGCGTCAATGATGGGGCGTACGTCTCCTTCCACCGTTGAATGAATGTCCTCTATTGTGTTGTGGACTAGGATGTCGCGCTCGGCCTGGTGTTCATCTCCCGTCAGCAGCCTGTACACGCAAGAAAACGCAATCATCTTCTCTAAGAATGAATTGTGAAGTTTTCGAATTGGCTCGTCTGTAATCGAGATCCACTGCTGGAGGAACTGGATGTCGTCTGTCTCAAGGGGGGACATTTTGTAGAAATCGATCTCTCGACCAAGGCCTTTAACGCTGGAGGCGATCACACCCTTTTTTGCCCGGTGGTAGACATCTTGGTTGTTAACTGACCATCCCTTCAGATAGTGAGCCCAGATGTAATGGTTTTTGCGCTTGATTTGTAGCTTTTTCACAGGCCGTAGCTTTCAAACATAATCATGATCCGCATCCATGCCAAAAGATCATATTGTCTGCATGGGCGTTTGTAGTCAAACCGCATTGCTCAAGATCCAGTAGGGATTTCTTGGTCTGAACAGGTCTTTTTATCGACCATTCAAGTGGGCCATCCATGCTGCCGTACGCCATGCCTGGAAACCGCTCAATGCTCGCCCAGCCCCCAGCGGTTGTGATCAAAGACCCAGCTCCTTACTCAAGTGATCCTCCTTCATTTCATCAATGGCGTGACCGCTTTTCATGAGGTGCCACTGCAGATGGTAAGCAATGTGCGTTTTCAGTCGAGATCTTATTTCGACGTAATTGTCAGAGAGCCCCACGTCGACGTCGTGATGACGCAGCACTTTTCGTAAAATCTGAGCGCCCAGTAGCCCTATATGCGAAGCATGCAGCCGCACGAGAGGATCCAGGCCAGGTGCTCTCTTGTAGCTGTCGACTGCCTCTTGAATCAACCGCTCGAATGTCGGCGCATCGAATAATTGTTGGACCAATCGCCAGACTTGAAACTCGAGTTCACTGTGCATTTTTACCCCATCGCCTGTGTCCAGTTTCGACTGCAAATGGGCTGTTGCCCGACGGGAATAAATTCACGCGGGCTTGTCTTGCTTAACCAAATCGTTCAAACAGCACGAGAAGAATCGGCGTCAGTTTGAGCTTTGGCTAAGGGCGCCGAATGCACTTTTGGTATCCCCTACCCAGCGTTCAACCTCAGCCTTTGCATCAAATATTTCCGAGTCGAATGGCATCAGTCCTTGGAGAAGTTTGAGCGCAGACCACGCCTCGAAATCGTGGAAGGGGTTCAGGCCGATGACGTTGCCTAAACTCAAATCCACAGCGGATACATCAGACGCAATTTTGGCAAACAGGTTGCTCGCCCGGTTCAAATCCCATTCTGAAATAAATAAAAGTAGCGACGAGAATGCCAGGAGCGGTCGAGCCCCCTTCACGGATACGCTTGCATCGCTTTTCGATGTAGCCAAGGCTACTGGAGCGTAATTCCTGCAAATGAACGTCGCCAAGACCTGTGCACGTTGATATTCATGCTGCAACGAGGTCGGATCGAAGACCGCCTTACCTTGATATTCAACCGCTAGCTTTTCAATTCTTGGCGCGGTTCCATGCATCCAGACACGCTTTTCCAGAAGCGCGTCCAGCAGGGCATGATGTCGACGCGTTACCGTTTCTCGCGCTGCAGCGACTAGATCGAAGCCAGGAATCTCGATGATTGCCTTGCTCAAAACGATGTCTTCGGAAGTTTTGTTCCAAGGGCCCGCGCGCATTCGTTGAAGTGATTCGATCCATTTGGGAGCACGAGGATCCAGGGTTACGACAAGGCGCGAGGCCACTTTCCTTTGGAAATACCACTCTCGCATCGCACGAATGTCTCGCTGCCCTAAAACGCCTAGCTTAATCCCTCGACAAACTAGTTCGCGGATTGCCGTGGAGACACCGTCTTTGGCTGACGAAAACTGAACCAGGTTTTCGGGTACATGGTCCGCGGGAACATTGCCGGCAAAGTCGCAAAACGGATGATGGCCATCAGCACCACCGCTTTTTGGAAAGCGAAAATAGGCTTGGCGGATCGCCTGACCTGTCTCCTTGGAATTTGAGGCTCTCACCACCTCAGCGCCGCGGCAAAAACACGCGGGGCATTCAATATCATCCCAAATGAATGTTTTCCAATCATCCGGAATGGGTGTGGACTTGCCGGGAGTTGGTCGTTGCGTACGCTGCGCCAGCTCTTCCAACAGTTGGGTAACATCCAGTTCGATTTCGCGTGAGCCTGAGAATGCTGTGATTGGCACGAGTAACCCCGTCGGTGTAAAGGGAAAATTTAAGGGAGTAACAGGGCCACCCCTCCCCGTTGACTAAAAAAATGGCCACGCACACCTGAAACGAATGATGATGCAGTTGAATACCAGGCCGACATGGAAGCATGCTCGGGCACGTTTGCGTCCGCTGAAGCAAGCGTGCCGACTGGGTTCTAGCGGGAAGCTGTACGCCGCCACTGTCGATGGTTTTTAAGCAATCGCGGTGTTCTCGAGCGCCTCCTCGCCCACTCTGTTCCAGCCGCTGAATCCCTCACCTTCGGACTCCTAGAGCACACACGACACTACCTGCAGCTCGACGGCCTGATCGGTAGATCATGGACGAAAGCCTCTCGACGGCTTAGACCGAGGGGGTGGTGGGGCAAGCGATGTGTGATCCAACCATCGTTTCAGCCCTCCTACCGACTGGAATTCTAAAAATTCTAACGTATTGCTATCTGGGTTATCGATCAACAGCTCGATATCACCACCCTCTTGCCCTTCAAGTTCAAGCAGCCAGTTGGTGTACCGCTCGAAAGCGTTGAACTCTGCACCCACCGTCCCTTGTAGGAACGCGTTGGCTAACAAGTCCGCCCTCACCCGTGTTTCACGGTCTGGAGCGTCCCAATGAAGCCCACTGCCTATGCCAAAAATCTCACGATTACAGATTTCTGGATAATACTGATTGAAGTTCAAAACCCTTCGTTCATGCATTTCCGACCAGGCGACAAAATGGCATTCCACGCTCAATTGGCGCCACAGCTCTGCCGTGTCCAGCGCTTGGCACAAATGCAGGCGTCGATTTTTTTTGCACTCGTCCTTCAGGTGGATTTTTTCATACTTAAATTCAACCAGAACAAATCTCGTGCTATTGGTGAAAATGTAATCTGCACCAAGAATTGAGTCCTGACCATCCATCGAGCATCGGGTTACAACCCGCCCATTGTTGACAGCCACCCTGTTCAAGTAATTGAAAAAAGCATCAACCAACGATTGTTCTTTCCGCCTTCTCATACATTCCTCAATACACAATCATCATGAACTGATACCAAAAAATGGAGACCGAAAGCGCGCCATCCTAACCTTCTGCTCGAGCCAAATCGGTAGAGACGCGCCCTGATTCATAACTCCAGGATTGACCATCCGGACGACGTCAGAACCTGCCGTCTCGTTTTGCCGACAGGCCGATCACTTAAGGTGTTCTGCCGCATCGCCAGGCACAACATATGAGAGGGTCTCGTTATGACCACGTACATGAGCATCATGTTCTTCTTTAAAGTGGTCTGCTTTAGCTTCGCAGCAGATGACTTCCCTTCAAGCCAAGCGATTTGCCGCTCAACAAAATGGGTTCTGTTGAAGGTTTCGAGAATCAACGTGGCCGCGTGAGTCTTGCCCTTTTCGGCATGTATCGAAGCCAGTCGAATGTTCACGCTGTTTGACTCACCCTGGAAGTGGTAGGTGTTGATCATTGAACCACAGGACTCGCCAGGATCGGCGTCGAGCAAAATTGGTGGCGTCCACTTCAGGTATTCATAGGCTTCAACCGCTGCGGTTGAAGGCAGCTGATTATGCAAAGCCGACGCAATATTCAAGAGTGCATGCGCAATCGAATCATTCGACTCCAATTGGGTGCCGTCTTCAGCAATATGAAAATCTTCAGGTTGCAGCCGAAGGTACTCTGAATCTCCGGTTTGCAGCACATAACGTATGGCGTCGATTACGGCAGTTTTGCCCGCGTCATTCTCGCCAACCAACGCGGTGACACCTTCGTTGAACTGGATACTCAAGCCCTGGAATTGTCGGAAATTCTGGATCTTCAGTGCTGAGAGGTACACTTCGTCGCGTCTCCCTAAAACGAATGAATACTGGCAGGAATCGGTTGTTTCACTGCCCAGCACTCTGCGCGGGCATCCTCCCTGTTGACCGATAGCTATATGCCACGAAGATCGTTGCAAAAGCCATAGTTGGCAAAGCGGATTAGGCATGGGGTATGCCGGAGAGGTCGCGCTTAGGCTGCCGGCAATGGGTATTCAAGTCAGAGGTGGTAACACCGAATCGTCTGGAATGGCTGTGCATGCGCTATCGGCACTCAGTCTTGCTGGTCATCGAAGATCAGACAAAGCACATATAGATGACAAGATGAGACCTAATGCCCGTTTTAAATGTGTGGATTAGATTAATTTGATAAGCTTTAAACATTATGGTCGGTTGTTGCCCCGCGGAGCAGTATCGCCAGGTTGATAGGAGAGACTGTTGAAATGAGGAAATCAAAAGCAGAGACGGCAGAAACACGGAAGCGGATAGTGAACGTCGCATCCCAAGTGTTCAAATGCAACGGAATCAATGGTACCGGTGTGTCAGAAATAATGGCCGCTGCAGGACTGACGCATGGCGGTTTTTATCGCCATTTTGAGTCGAAAGAGCAACTCGTTGCCGAAGCCTGTGCTGTGAGTATGGAAGAGCTTGTGGGTGCCGCAGAAATCGCCGTTGATGGCGGTGATGAGACGGTCTCGCAGTATATCCAAGACTTTCTTTCCGCGGATTATCGTGACGATCGTTTGGGCGGTTGCCCTTTGGTGGCCATGGGTAGCGAGCTGGCGCGCGCAGACGCAGATACTCGTCGCGCGGCGTCATCGGGGTTTGAGGGTTTGATCGAACTCATGGCTAAACGTAGCCGGTTCAAAGACCGTTAGTCGGCAAAGGCTGATGCAATTTTTACGCTTTCATCCATGATTGGGGCAGTCACAATGTCGCGAATTGTCGACGATCCGGAACTTTCCGATCTCATCCTTGAGTCGACAAAGTCACGTCTACTCAAACTGTCATCAGGTCCTAAAATCAAACGTGCCAAAACAAAGGCAGCATGCCGGGTTTAGCGCTCGGGGATATCAGATCGCGATCCTGCCAGGGCGGGTGTTCAACCTGCCCTTTGCCTATCTATATAGGTGCCAAAACAAGGCTTTTTTTCTGTCAGTTGAGTGAGAGATAACCCCCGAAGGAACGGCGGCTACCCATCCAAGGGCAACTCTGCCAGCACACACACGAGGTCTTAGCAATTTTCCTCAATGATGCCGTGCTGAGCGAAAAGCGCCTTGAAGAACCTAACTGCTAACGCTCGCGATTGATTTCCAATTTCAATGCTCCCATCACGCTGGACCGTGTCGTTAAACTCGCCTCCACCGAAGCGATAAACCTCGTATCTCATCAACCTCATGCGACGATCTTCGGCAACCATTGCGGCGTACCTGGCTGGAGCAGGTTTGCCATCGACCGCATAATGATGTTGGCCGTCAATTTCAATGACTACCCGTACACCATGCTCAAGGAGCAACAAGAAATCCATCCTCTCTCGCAGCAGCACCTTGCCTGCCCCTCGCTGGCGTGAGGTCTTAGGGTCGTAGTGAAGGTAAACTTGAGGAATCAGAGCCGGCAATCGTTGTTTGAACAGGGGCGCCAGTTCCCGGTAATAGCTGTCAAAGATCACTTCCTCGCCAGGAGAGCGCGTTTGCCTCACAGAGTCTCTCAGTCGCTTGTAAAGGCTTCGCTGAGCACTCTCTAGATCATCTACATTTTCTCGGTCAGCCCACCAGCCCACCAGTTCGCTCCAAAGAAGGCCGTTATTACTCAATGAACGGTCATAGATCAGCGCGTCGTGCTGATTTCTGATAGCCACTTCATTGTTGATCGCATCCGTGAAATACAGGTCTGGTTTGCTGTTAATCGAGGCAAAAATCAGGTTCTTTGCGGTCCCCTGTACCCCTGAAGAAAGGCGACGAATGCCATAAAAAGCCCGGCGTGAGACCTCCTTGACCACCATCAATGCAAAACCGTCTGCCGCCAGCAGATCATTCAGCACCGGCACCAGGATCTGCTGTTCGAGTTCTGTTCGACACTCGGGAGAAAGGACGTAGGCAATCAGGTCGATGAAGCGCTGTTGTGAGCACGTCATTGCCCCACAGTGCTTGAGTACGGTGGAGTTTGCGTAGTCGTTGTTCCGAACGAAATGTTGTTCCACGTCGCGGTGAAGCGTGTTGAGGAACTGGCCTTCAGGCCCGGACATGCCCCAATTTGGACGCAGCACTTCAAGTCCATCCAAAGGTGAGATCTCGCCAAAAAGCGGGTTGATCGAGTCCAGGGCTCCGAGAATTGCACGCTTGGTGATATCAGAGATGCGATGATCCTCAGGAGTCGTTATCTCGCTGACAAAATCCTGCAGGTCTGCATCACCGATTTCATCCATGACATTTTTGGCCACGGCGATCAGGTCGTTGAAGTTGTGATCTCGTAATCGAGAGCGAACGTACATCCGCTTGCTACGAAAGGCCTCTTCCTCGGTGCCAGACTCAAGACCAAGCTTGGTGCACAACGCGGGTAGGTCGTAGGCCTTAACGCTGTGAAGAGAGGCGGCTATCGCGTCCCGAATCTCTTCCAAACTTATGTTTTTTGCGTACGCCAATGTTCACCCTCACCGATAAGAAATTATGCGGCAACGCCACTAAGGCACGCTCCATTGGGGTGAGTTTTGCCTTTAAAGCGATCCAGGCACTTCAGGCCATTCGCCAAAAAACTGAAGATAGCTCACCTACGCGCAATCGGATGCATCAGATCGGGGTGACCGACGCCACCGTGATGTATTTGTACTTCTTCTTAAATGTCTTTTTGGCGTCCATTTCTGCGACGAGCTTGCTGAGGGTACTGGTGTCGTAGTGGACGATTTCATAATCGCCCTCAAATACATTCGACACATGCAGGGTAACCCGAAGCTTCGACGATACGGCTTTTGCAGAGGCTCGAGGCTTATGTGCGGGGTTTGCCTTGGGTACAGAGGCGGAATCAAGGCGGCTTGATGGCGTTGAGGTGTGATCCGTTGTTCCGAAGAGTGCCCGACGCATCTCCTCTTCACTCAACTGGGTAGTCATTCTTTTTATCTCTTCATTACGGCAGTAGGATGGAGTCTTCTCCGCAGTAAGTGCTTCACTGAAAGCATACCCGTGATAGAAGCTTACTCGAATTCAAAATGCCGAATCAAAAATATTAATGAGCTCCTCGTTTTCCGCGACAACCGAATTCATATTAATTCGCTCGATGGCGACCGTTATTACCATTAGCAAAAATAACAGCGTCGCAAAAAATGGAATTGGCTTGTCCATATAAAATGGCGCCTTATCACTAAATGTAGTCAGCCCCAACAGTGAAATTATGCTAACCATGATGACGAGAAAATCGCTTCTCTGTTTGTACTTCACATTGGCGCTCTTTAACGACGCCTTATATTTTTTTATATCGGTTTTTGATATAATTTTAGCATCAAAATCTTTTTTTACGATGTCAGCGTATCTGTTAATCATGACCTGCTCAGCCATAATGACGCCCGAAAGGTATTTCTTACCTCTCACTAATCGGCCCCACAATCCGTAGAGGGTCATCAGCATGGTCTCAAGATGTGATTTGCGCTCAACCAAATAAGCACTCCGAAACTTAATGAAATAGCGCATTGCCCCGCTACCGATTGTTTTGTCACTCACAAAATCACCCTTTATGTACTATTAACCAATACGTAATACCAGGCCCTGTACCCATGCGCCCTCAGCATGAAGGTCGCATACATCACTGCTGCCGCATGACTAGGAAAGATCAATGATTACTGCGCGAAGCTTTCGATATCCAATGCCAATTGTCCGCAGTCAGCTCCGCTATCACTTTGTCGCTAGCCTACGACTGAGCAGCTGCAGATAGATTATCGATAGAACTCCTGTTTAAACCTTGTTCGTGAGGCTGGAGTAAGAGCTGCTCAAGTCCCACGCCCTCTTGTGGCAAACAGTCGCCCTCTTTCCAAACATCGTGGATCTCCTGCGCGAGCTCAGGTATCCACGAAGTAACTGCTTGGTTGTCACCTGCGTAAAGGATGGGCAGCGGCCTGTGGCGACCGATAGTCAGCAGCTTTCGGTAGAGCCAGATCGCCGGGTACAGCTGGGTCTGATGCTTCGAGTTGTAACGCAGAGGTATTGAAACACCCTCGGGGTCCAGATCTCCGAAGTATTCCGCTCCGTCACCGTCAACTTCCCTGATGACTTCATCCAGCGCGGTACCTGTCGATGTGATGGCGCTACCCGCGCCATATACGACGGCCGCGTAGCGATGTGCGGTGTCGTTCCATTCGCCAAGGCTGAAGAACGTGTGATGGTTCTCTACGACCAACACCGGCCGCCCAGGTTTGCCAGGCTGCTGTCGGTAAGGCAAGGGAAGGTCCACCTTTCTAGCACCAATCGCTGACAGAGCGAGCCTGCCACCAAAAAGTGCATTGGATCGTACCCGGCCATCGAGATATTTCTCATCCCCGAACATCTCAAGCGATCGCTCGCGCAACGGCACCATCATAAAGCGCCCCTTGCGGCGGATGAGCCATTCGTTGATGACCTTGGCAGTGACCTTTTCGCTTTCCGTCAGTTGCATCCAGAACCCCAGTTCCGGCATCCAGGAAACGGCTGTCCAGTCTGGTTTCAACACCGAGATCGTTTCAACGATGACGGTGATAAACATGGGCATGGCCGGATTGCCAATACGCTCGAAACTGCGGGGCGAAGGAAGTCTCAGGATGCCTTGCTCATCGCCAGCCCTAAGGGCCTCCATGAGTAACCTATCGCGATTGGGATGCTGTTGGAGCTCTGGATGGTGTTCTATCCAGAGGCTCCTTAATTTCAGCAGCTCTATGCGCTTTTTACGGCTACCGCGCAGCGCTTCATAAAAAGCAATGTTCATCAATTTGTACCTGCTCTTTGCACCGCCGTGTCGAAGGTTGCAGTTGCCATTTGAATGTGAGACCGGCCACTTTTCACGCCCTCCTTGCGCAGACGGATCACCCGCTGAAAACCGGCAAGAATGTTTACATCCTTCATGGCGGTGAAGAAAATCAACTGCACGCCAATGGCCTCGGCCAGCATGATCTGGACATCAATCAACGCCCGAGTCTGTACCTTGGCAAACGGGTTATCAAGAATGAGGGGGCAACCGCCTCCGCGTTTAGTGACGGCCTGATGGGTACGTCGCAACTGGCTCATCATCAGGTACATGAACATGGCGATGACCACCCCTTGGCCGCCGGATTTTTTCAGCCGCCCAGCATCCTGGTACTGGTGATCGGCATTCTGTTCCATCTGCAGCAATTGCAAGCCGAATGCACGTTGTGGGGAAAGGTTGATCATGCCAGCCGCGACCAAATCCGCGCCATGCTCAGGAATGACCTTAGTTTCTATCAACCCGTTCAAGTAATGCCGTATGGCAGTCTTCCCGGTTTCTGTCGACACACCTGTAATCGGATGGCGCATCTTCATGATGACTTTGCCACCGACATAGGGGGCGCCTTTTGGCACCATGACCTCGCAAGCTTTCTTCAGGACACTCATGCCCTCTTCTACCAACTGATGCACTTCGCCCACGCAATTTTCAAAGTCGGGCAGCATGCCGTCCAACTCAGACTGCGAGGCGTCCGTACGCTCAACGATGAGCATCATCAGTCGCTCAAAATCGCTGCAGGTGGTTTCAAAGGAGTTGCTCGACAGCTCGTGCGCAAGGCCCGGATCAACGTCCTGCACGGCCTTTGACTTCACCACATTCGTAAACTCATCGAAGTGCGACTGAGCCAATTTCCGGGCTTCTTCCAGACCGACGCTTTGCTGCTTATAGCGGTCGAGCACTGCCATCACTTGCGCTTCGCCGTCACCTTCAAGCTCAATAAACTCAGGAGCGGCAGCCTCATGAGGAACCGCAGAAGTGAGCATTTTCTTATGCTTGTTCAGTACATCGACATTCTTCTTGCTTTGAGCACGCCCCTGCGAGGCTTTCTCGGCATCTTGCTGATCGGAAACCAGACTTTTCTCAAGCTGATCCGTATTGTCCTGGACCATCACGATGTGTTGCGCAAGTTCATCATCGCTGAGTGATAGGACATCATCAGAGGGTTGAGGGGGTTCCACCTTGGCGAAGAAGGCCTCTCTGTCGCTGCTGGCCACCGCATGTGCATTCGATGATGATACAAATGCCTGTTCGTACAAACTGACTTGCGTTATCTGGGCCGTGCGTTCATGTGCCAGATCGAGGCTTAGCAGGTTGATCATGGCCTCTTCGCGCAGATCGGAAAATTCAAGCCTGTACTCCTCTCGAGACGTGGCTTCCGCTTTGCGTAATTGCTCGAGGGTTACCCGACGAACGCCCAATCGCTCAGTTTCTTCAGCATCAAATACGACTTTGTCGGAATCGTAGTTCTTGATCAATGCCTGCAGATCGAAACCAGATTCAAGAGCTGTTCGATAATCGAAGCTGGGATCGAAAATCTCGGTGAGGTCTTTGCGACTCAGCAACTGCTGGGCGCTCCCCGCAAGATCAAACTGCAATTGCTTCGAGTGGTTGATGGCCTCTGTTTTTGAATCAATCAGTTGCTCAAGAGCTTCACTTTCTTTTTCCGCCTTTTTCAGAGACGCTTGCACTGTTGCCAACTGTTGCTTCCATTGCGCAAGCGGCTGTTCATATTCGTGCGAATAACGCTCCAGACGCTGGACCCTGCTGGCCTGATTGGCGATTTCACTTGGAATTGGATCTATCTCTTTATCAAGTCCCTTCGCACGCTCTAACACTTCAGCGGCTTCTTCCAGGCACCCTGCCTGCAGGCTCGTGAACGCCTGTTCTTCCTCGTAGTGAGTCTGAATGCTTCGCTCAAGCTCCGCGATTCGCACGGCGCCGAAGCGCTCTTGATAGTCCTTGAGTTTGTTGGCTGCATCACGTGCTTCGTTGCGGCGCTGAATGTGTGCGTCGCGCGTGCCTGAGATTTCAGCGATTCGTTGTTCAAAACCGATCAGCGCGGCAGCCGCGGCCTCCAGGTTATAGGCAGAGTCGTCCTCCGCCGATATCACGATCCGATCGAGTGCCGTGACGGCCGCATCAACGGTAGCCAGGGCGACAGTTACCGGGGCATTCAGGGAGAAGTCAGTACCCGCAATAATCTTGCATGATTTCTCCCACTCTTCGGAGCCCACGCAGACGCCGAGAAACCGGGCGGGGTCGGAGTCGACCAGTCGACGGGCCTCTTCAGCATCGGGGACAACATTGGCAATGTAGGAATTGGTTGCTCGCGCAGAATGAATGCCGGCAGTCCGAAGTAACCGGACAACTTGATCGATGTCATCGCTTTGGCCCGCAAGTTCGGATTCTTCGATGGACTGCTTGGCGCGCTCGAGGTTGGCCAGGCGAATGTCCCGCTCCAGCACTTCACGGTCCATGGATTGGATAAATTCGTAAACGCTGCCCAGCAGAGTCAGGGAATCAGGGTCACATAGCTCAGCTTCGACCACCGAACACAGCAACCGATTTTGCCGAAGGTCTTCTTGAAGGGTTCTGGCATCACCGACTTCTCTGTTCAGATTTTCTCGGATGTGCGCTTCCGCTTGAGCCCGCAATCCATGCTGCGCCGCCTGCTCACGAAGAAGGTCAACGTGTTGTAGGTGGCCCGTTCGTTCAGCGCGCAAGGTGTCGAGACGATTTTGCGCCTGGGCAATGGCCGCCGTGATTCTTTCGATCGCAGCAGCAGCGTCATGATCGAACGCACCAAGTACCCCGTCGTCCAGCAAGCTGGTGCGTTGTATCTCGGCATTATCGATGTCGGCCCCGACTTTTGCCTCCTCTTGCTGAAGCGCCCTGATGGATAAGCTCAACGTTTTAATGTGAGCCTTGGCTTGCGTTACTGCCTCAGCAGCCGCCAGCTCAACATTTTTCTCCGCCAAGCGTTTGTCGTCGGTCTGTTTCAGTAAAATATCGATAGCGCCACGAAGCAGTGCTCCCTGTCTTTCGAGTGCTTCTTTGATAGGGCGCAAGCCCTCAACTTCTTCCGCCAGCGACCGCTCCTCAATGAGAACCTGCTCATGTGCGCTGGTGATCTTCTTGTACGAAATGGCACCATTGAGATGCCTCAGACGCAATTGAGCCGCGGCCTTACCAGCCGTGGCCTCTTCAAACGCCGCTGCAGTGCGATCCACACGGCGCGTGTGCTGCAAAGCACGCATTGAAAGCGTGGACGCGCGCTGATGTACCAGTTGCGCCTGGTTTTCCAAAATGCGTGAGTTGAGGGTATCGATCAGGTCACCAAAATTAGTGACCTGCTTTTCTTCACTTAAACGAACCAGCTCCATGGCGGCGGCCAGTCCCGACGCACGGCGTAACAACCCGGTTCGCGCTTCAAGTGCAAGCTCAAAAGCTTTAGAAGATTCACCCAGGGGCTTCATGGACGACAGGATTCTGGCCAACTGTACAAGCCGCGCCTCAAGGCGAGGCTTATTCTGATATTTGTCCGCCACATTCACCACGGTGTTGCGCACAGTTTGAGCGCGCTCGGGGTCCATCGTCAGTGCCATGAGCTTACGAACCAGATCCTCTTCATCCTTGAAGGTCAAAAAGCCGCTTTCCAGACCACCTTCTTGCCCATTGAATTGTCGTTGCATGACCAGAAGATCGAGATCCAGCAGTCGCGTGGTGGCAAGGTGTGTGGTCCAATCGTGCTGATTGCGAGTGTGGTAAAAATCTTCAGGACACTTCCTGTACATTTGGGTTAACCATTGATTGAGCTCTGCCATCGTGCTCACCCCAGGCATGCCAAGCGTGTTGATGCCGGGCGCCGGGATATCTTCAAAGGTTATGCCGTGCTGGGACTCGAACGCAAAAAACACCCGATCAAGGTCATTACCGCGCTCAATGACATCCCGTGTCGCAACGGCTTGGGCAATGACCAGCTTGTAGTCCTTGCCCCCAGGCAGTCGTGATGGCATCGACCACTCGATGATGATGAAAGATGGTTTTCCGTCTTTAGCGAAATAGTCATTGAACTGGTGGTTGGGGTTCTGCATGTGCTGAATGAACAGATCCCGGCGTGGCTCGAAAATGCTGAACACGTACGACAGCAGTGAGGTCTTGCCACCGGTATTCTCCAGATTGACGATAGCATTGACCGCCTCGTGCGTATCCGGCGCAGTAAAATCGAGCAAGGTCTGGTCGTACCACGCAGTGGCAGTGCCGTAGCGGCAAACATGCATTCGGGTGATTTTTTGCATACAAAATCCTCAGGCCGTTGCGCCGGAACGCACATAGTCAAATAGGCGCGGTAGCGTCCGTTCACGCAACTGAATACGCAGTCGATGGGTGGCGGTAAATTCAACCGCTTCGCCCTCATCCTGAGCCCTCACGTTATTCACCAGCCCGTACTCAATCAGGTAGTTGAGTGCCATGCGCACCAATCCTTCAATCGAGTTTGGTGACGCGCGATCGGCTTGGGGGATCGAAACCGGCAGGCTTTGAATGTAGCTCCAGCCTGGTCGCAGCTCCTCTCGGGAATAATCATCGGAATCTTCGAGCGCATTCATGCGCCCGGACAAACCAGTCAAAGTGTCCCTGAACATGGCCAGCGTCGCCGGCATTGGAAACCGGCTGTCATCTTCAATCAGAGCGGTCGTTGGATAAAACACCGCGCAGATGGCCAGGAAGCTCAGCGCCAGCGCCACGCGCTGGTCTTCAGACAGGTTTTTGCGAAGATCGCCGAGTCGTATTGAGAAGCGGCTTTCCTTACGTGCCGGGGCGATGATCAAGCCTCGCTCGCTGACATCAAGCACCACCAATTCCATCCCTTCAGCAATTTCTGCAAGGAGCTGCTGCAGTTCTGGGCTGGCGCGGTACCGAGCCAATAGTTCGCGATACTCCACGTCGTTGGCCGGGGTCGCACTTAGATTGAGTGCCCGATAAATAAGACGTGCAGCGGCGCTGTTCTGGTTATCCAATTGAAGCTCCTAGACCTTTGTCTTGACGTCAAACCTGAGGTTGTCGCCTCGGACCACCCGGGTTTCATATTCACCATCGAGCACGGCATGGTGGTTTTCAAACTCTGATTCGCTGTCGGGGAAGCTGCGATAAAGGCAGAACGCAATGCACTGTTGCTCAATCGCATTGAAGCCTTCGTGTGTTCCCGCATCTATCAGTTCATCAATCCGCCAAGAGCGGTTTTCTTCAAATTTTGCGGATAACCATTGAGAAATTTTTACGACCAATTGATCTGGAAACGGATCTGGCCAGACCTGGAACGGCTCGAACTCGTCGTCATCCTCGTCATCATCTGCGTCTTTGGTTAACTGACGTCGCTCCATCAGGATGCTAAGCAGGTTCGATAAATCAGGTGTTTTGGGAAACACGGCCGGGAACAAACTGACAATGAGATCTTCGGCCGCCTGGGCCAGCTGCGCTCCTGGGCGGATCATTGCTTGCGGAAGAAGATGTGTCTCAAGATCAGGAATGCCGGAAGATTTTCGGGCTCGAAACGCGGCTGTCTGAGCCTCGATGAAACGCCTTTCGGCGCTGCTTACTTCAAGCTGCAGCCGGGCTCTTACGGTGCCGGCCTTCGACAACAAGTCATGCAGGCTTGAAAGCTCTTGCTTGCTCTTGATGTTTTCGACTTCACCAATCTTGTTGCGAATCGCCATAAGCAGCCGCCCCTCTTCCTCCTGGCGGGCTTTGACGTGCTGACGGGATTCGTCTAACCGAGGCTTGATGTCCGCACTCCATCTCACCGTTCCTGGTGCGCGGATCGCCTGAGTGATTTGCCCATGAATGTGTTGCCGATGCTCAATGGAAAGCACCATGGCGCGTCTGGCGAACTCCGCGGCCTGCTCAAAGCGCCCCCTTTCGATCAGGATCTGCATCATCTTTTCCATGAGAATCTGCTGATCTTCAACGTCCACATTCAGCATGCCGATCAGAAGCAGATAACCCTCTGGTGAGGGGCGATACCGATAGACATCATCAAGATCCGGCTCAAGAGTCACCAGGCGAAAGCGGTACACGAGGGTTTGCAGAGTGGGCGCGTGAAAGTAAGTGAATTCGAATTCTTTGTAGTTCTCCGCTTTATTGCTCAAACAGCCAATCACGACATCGGCTGCCTTTGCACACGCTGAGCTGGATTTTTCTGGCCGGATCCGACTGATCAGTGAATTCACGTAGGTGTGCACATCCGCCATGCTGTACCCCGCGCCGACAGCAGATCCCTCCATCATGAAATTGAGGGTGGCCATGCACAGATAGTGAGTGTCCAGTCCATCAAACAGAGGCTCTCCATCCTCGTCTTGATGGAAGTTACGAGTTGCATGGAGCTGGTTCATTGGTTCCAGCAACCGCTGATTTCGCAACTGAGGCGATAAGTCGATCAACTCGCTCTTGGGCTCGCCCAGCGAATCGGATGCATCGGGCAGCTGTTCGTTTGGCATGGAGTTCTAATCTGCTCAGCAATGATATCAATATTATTCTTAATGCTCATCATTTTGATAGCAATGCCAGAATTCTATTGATGATCGTGTAACATGACAATCCCCTTCATCACAAAAAGTTCGACCATGCTTGAACACCTCAGTCAGCCACAACGAGACCGCCTCGCCTTCATAGATCTCAGACTGCGTATGCTAGGTGAGCTCAAACGTCAGCATTTAATCGAGCGCTTTGAAATTCAGGAGGCGGCTGCTAGCCGGGACATCGCGCTGTACAAAACACTCAGTTCGCACAACCTGGTGTATGACGCGAGTTCGCGTATCTACAAAGCCAGTGAGTCCTTCGAGAGCTTGTTCGATTCCACCGCGGAACAAGCGCTAACTTGGGTCACCAAAGGACTCGGCGATGGCGAACCCCGAAACACCACACCTGGGATCACGGTCGATTTTCCTGATCAACTGTCGTGGCCGAAGCTCGATATCCTGGCTCACGTCACGCAGGCGATTCATCAGAAATGCCCACTGCAGATTGATTACGAGTCGTTGAACGGTTCCAGCCAACGCGTCATCGTGCCTTTTTCTCTGATCGACAATGGACTTCGCTGGCATGTTCGTGGGTTTGACAGGAAGTCGGAAGAGTTCCGAGATTTCGTCATCACCCGGATCCGCAAGGCGAGCCCTCTTCCCGATGATCCCGTTGCTGTTCACGAGACGAGCGATCGAGACATCCAGTGGACGAGAATCGTTGAACTGACACTTATCCCTCACCCAGATCAACCGCGACCGGAAGTCACGCTCATGGATTACGCAATGGTTGATGGGGTGCTGTCGCTGAAACTTCGGGCGGCTACGGCGGGCTACACCCTACGCAACTGGAATGTGGACTGTTCACCAGATCACAGCCTCAGGGGTCCAGAATTTAGGTTGTGGTTGTCCGACCCCTTGGCATTGTACGGCGTCAAGAACGCGATCCTTGCCCCTGGTTATGTCGCACCTGACGCGCGCTAATTTTGAATGGATGGTAGGTGGCACTGGCGATGGTTTTCTCGTTTGGATAATCAATCGACAGCGTTGACCTCGGACTAATCACCTTAAGGCTCGCCGGTAAAAGCCATTGACGATGATCATTCACCTCCCCGCCTTCCCGACCGCTCAGACGAATTTGACATTTCGAGTTCGGCATACGATTGATTGATGTAAGGAATGCTCATGGATATTGACCTAAAAGCCCTCTGGCAGCGCGAGCGTGCGCTTCTTGTACGCGCTGGTGAGATAAAGTCTGCCCACCCACTCCTCTGCCGCGTCAATACGTTGCAGCTCGTAGATGTAATGCTTGCGTGGTGTGCTGTGCTTGGTGCAGCCCACCTTTCGGAAAAGCCCTGCGAAAAGCCAGCTATTTGGGCGTCCTGCCTGAATGAGCGACACCACAAATTCTTTTTTGAAGTTTTGATTAGCTTGCCAGGATTGCCACCGATCAAACTGGCCTTCAAGGAACACGTCCAATGGATGCTCCTCGCCGTTGTGCCTCGCCAGATGGACCTTCGCGGTTGTGGGAGTGAACGTGGGCTCCCACATTTTGAGTAAATCGAATAGCAGCATTTTTACTCTCTTATGCAGCTTGGAATGAACGTGCGCGCGAGCATACGGCATCGCTGTCTCACCTAATTCAAATGTGCACTAAGTGCCGAGGTACTCCGAGAGAACCAGATGGAGGCAGGGTTGATTGAATGAACAACTTCGTGGGGTGAATCCAGGATTCGTGACAACAGCGGGTTGCGTGCTCACTCCGCTGCAAAGTTGTGGAAGACCTCTGCTTGCCGCCGTTTGTAGCGTCCTGCTGCCCAGAATATAAAATCGAGGGCCTTATGGTCGGAAACGTATCCCTCAGTGTCTCGAAATTTTGATCGGAACTGAGCTCTAACTTGCTTGAATGCGCCCTCCTCTATGATCTGATCATAGAGCTTCTGCAGACCTGAATAGAAGAGAAGATACATCTCTAATCGGACCTCAAAAGGTTTGTGGGGAGGCGGCCTTTGGAAGCCGAAGATCGAGGCAACCTCAGTATCGTAGATCGGTTTGTGGGGGCAGACGGTCGCCGCCATTTTGGTGGCAAATGAAAATTGGAGAGAGGACTGACCTTTGAGATTTGGAAAGTCTCCCAGCTCTCTTGCGATCTCACGGAGATCGACGGTGCCGGCCGATTTCGCGATGCTCATGAGCTCAAAATAACGCTCCTTGAAATCAGCGCTCAGGCCTGCACTGTCCAACCGATAAAATGACCGATATACGAATTGAAACAGCCTGTCTTGCGCGGGATCTTCAACAACAAAACGGTCACTGAGGAATTGATAAACCGCGATTGATTCGGCGCTAAGCTCACCCAGCACCTCAGTGGCCCGTCGTTCAACCCAGCTAGGTGACTCCAATATCATTGCTGTTCCGTGCACCATTGAGGTCTTCCTGCCAAGGGCCCTTGGAGCGCCCTATATCAGCGGCGCCTGACGTGTAACGTTCAATGTGATGTTCGCACATCGAAGCACGCTTTCAGAGCCTTAAATAGCCTCGCTGTTGTCCTATCGGCTCGCAGTATTTAGTCCAGGTCTTCCTTGGAGTGGCGTTCTCGAATGAGCCCAGGCACATCATCGCTTGTGCGGTTGAACACGTGACGCACGCTACGCCTGCTCTGCTCTCTTCTGTGCTTCTCGGTTACGGCATCGCCAGCTTCACCGGCAATTTCGTTGCAGGTGCCGCTGCCCAGCGCGATGCGCGCATGACGTTGGGCCTGACTGCGCTAGGGCTTGGTGTTGCGATAGTTCTTTTGACGATCTTTGGCAGTGCCGAAGTACCGGCAGCCGTTTTGATCATCCTCTGGAGCTTTGCTTTCGGGGCACTGCCGATTGCAACCCAGGGGTGGATGCTCAAAGCGGCCCCCCAAGAGATGGAAAGCGCCATTGCGATGCACATCGCCGTTCTCCAACTGGGATTGGCTTCGGGCGCGTTTCTCGGCGGGTTCGCCGTTGACCGTATCGGCCTTATCGCGACGCTGGTCAGCGCTGGAATCGTCTGTCTTGGTACCGCCGCAATGGTCTGATTGTTTGGGCGCGATGATCGGACGTCTGATACAAGCCACGCAGTGATGCCTCGCCGCGCCGGTGCAGTAGAAGACTGATGCAGGGTAAGAGCGCAGATGTGTGTGGGCGTTCAGGTTGTGAAGGCGATCATGACAGCTCGGCATTATCTGCGCTCTGAACCACGATTCTTGCGCGCTGAAGACGCGTCGTTACCCGGAGTAAACGGTACCTGTCCTGCAAATCGGGACTTTGCTGCTAGCGATAATTGTTCGTGAGCTGGAAACGTTGATAACGTCTTTTGACCAGATTCGGACGGGTGTCTCGCCAAACAATGCGGCGGCATTTGAAACGAAGATAGGTGAAAGTGCAGCTACCACATCGGCACATCATTTACCGGCGCGGTAGGGAGCGCGTGTGCTGGCACACGGTCTCCCATTGCCCAAGCCGGAAACGGTCATACTGGCGAACCAGAACAACTTTTCCATCTTTCATGGCATTTTCTCCATCTGATCTCAGCGGGCCGCTGACAGCCTTTGCACTTCATGAGCAAAGCGAGCCAATGAGTGCGGGCGAGAGGGAGAGTGCTTCGGTGGTAGCTGCGGCGGCAATGCTACCAAGGGTTTTCGAGTTTTTCCAGGGTTATCCTTCACCGCCGGTTGCGACCCGAAAAAGAATTGAAAAACCGCCTTGAATCAAGAAATCCGAATACGAAAAAAAGCCCGGAGAGCATGCGCTTCCGGGCTTCGTAGGTTGCCAGTCAACTCATCATTTTGTCGAAATGCGACTCGAAATTCGTTTTCACAAACACGCCCCTGAAACGCGCAACGTATTGTGCGGGATCAATTTCACCGAAATCGGTCAGGTTGACAGCATCCGAATGGGATTGGCGACTGATATACCGGTACAGCGCTCGGAACTCCGGATTCTCATCGGCCAAGTCTGCGAGTGCCGCTCCAAGTGAATCCTGACGGTGCACAAACGAGAAATAATACTCGAGGATATTTCTCATCATGTTCGGGATCACGTTGGTGGATGTGCGCCCGGCCAAAGCGTCCTTGATGGCCTGCCAGAACGATTGATAGTCGTTCTGCACTTCCTTCTCCAGCATGGTGGTGACCGAGCTGAACTGCGATTTGGTGATCCTGAACAATGCGAAAGGCGGTTCCTCATTCTTGGCTGCCGGCATCAGCTTGATCATTTCGTGAAAGAAAAACAGGTTATGAGTGAGAATGATGACTTGTTTGAATCTCGTTTTGGGGGTCAAGACCTGTCGCCTGATCAGCGAGGCAATGTCGTAGATGTAGTTGTGGGACAGGCTGGAGATTGGGTCATCGATCACGATAATCCGATTGCTTTTGAGCTTGCTGGTTTTGTCATCCAGGTCGCCGTTGCAAACCTCCAAAAAATACAAAAACGAAATCAGCGTTTTCTCACCTTCGCTCAGTGTCTTGAA
>Ga0055536_1000467_pt1 | contig 28376 bp, 34 predicted proteins | sample AraplaCvi_mLB_r2_FD_55037 | JGI IMG/M metagenome (GOLD analysis project Ga0055536, IMG submission 55037) | Arabidopsis root microbial communities from North Carolina, USA - plate scrape MF_Cvi_mLB_r2 | ecosystem: Host-associated > Plants > Roots > Endosphere | place: USA: North Carolina...
TCTTGATATCGGCGGCAGCGACCCGCTTCACCATCAGCGGGAAGCCGATATTCTCCTCGACCGTCATATGCGGNTAAAGCGCATAGGACTGGAAGACGACCCCGACATTGCGCTCCTGGCTGGGCAGGTTCGTGACATCCCTGTCCCCGAACAGGATGCGACCCGAGGTCGGGCGATGGATGCCGCAGACGGCAAACAGCGTCGTCGACTTGCCGCAGCCGGACGGCCCGAGCAGCGCCAGCATTTCNCCGGAGCCCACTTCGAGNTCCATNTCCTCGATGACCTTGGTCGAGCCGAAACTCTTGGAAAACTTGTCGAGCAGGATACGCATCAGCCCTTGGTGCCTCCGCCATAGATGTTCATGAGATGTTTTTGAAAGAAGACGTAGAGTATCAGCACCGGCACGACATAAAAGACGCCGACGGCCTTGAAGGTGCCGAAGTCGAAATTGTTGTCGTCGATGATCAGGCTCGCCAGATAGACCGACAGAACCTGCACTTTTGCGCCGGGTGCCAGCACCTGCGGCAGGATGAATTCGCTCCAGCCGGTGAGGAAGGAAAAGAGCCCGAGCGCCATCATCGCCGGCTTGATCTGCGGCAGCACGAGCCGGCGCCAGACCGTGAAGCGCGAGGCACCGTCGACGGTGCCTGCCATTTCGATTTCCCAGGGCACCGTGTCGTAAAAACCCTTCATCAGCCAGATGCCGAGCGGCAGGTCGATCGCCGCCTTCACCAGGATCACCCCGATCAGCGAATTGTAGAGGCCGATCCACTGCAGCACGATGAAGATCGCGATGATCAGCGTCACCGACGGAAAGGCGTGCAGCACCATGACGCCGGCGAGAAAAAATCCCCGCGCCGGCACGTTGAGGCGAGACAGCACGTAACCCGCCATCGACGCCACCGTCAGGATGACGCCGGTGATGCAGCTCGCGAAGATGAACGTGTTGAGCGTGACGAGCCAGATGTTCGGCTTGCCGGTCTTGGTCTCCCAGAGGAAACTCCAGTGGCGCAGCGTGAACTCGCTCGGGATCAGCGAGCCGACTTCCGTATCGCTGATCGTGTCGATGAAGAGATAGGCATACATCACCAGCAGCGGCAGGCTGAAAAGGCTGAGCAGCAGGATCACCGGGACGCTTGAGAAATTCGCCGAGGTTTGCGGTTTTTCGGCCATGGTCAATCCTCGATCAACGGCTTGGAGATCAGCGTATCGTAACGGAAGATACGCAGATAGATGAGCGACAGCACGATGCCGACCACCACCAGGACCAGCGCCATCGCCGCTCCCAGTCCGTATTCCAGGTTGCCGGTATAGTTGTTGAGCGCGGTGTGGAAGGCGGCGAGAGACCAGACCTCCGTCGCCTTCCCCGGCCCGCCGCGGGTCGAGAGCAGGATTTCGTTGAACGATGCGAGCAGCGAGAGCGTCTGGTAGCAGGTCACGAACAGGATCGGCCAGCGCAGCTGTGGCAGGATGATGTGGCGGACCTGCTGCCAGCGGCTGGCGCCATCCACCTCGCTTGCGTGGAACTGAGTCTGCGGGATCGCCTTGATGGCTGACGAGAAGACCAGCATGCCCATCGAGGCGCCGATGAAACCATTGATCAGGATCACGAAGAACCAGGCGTTATAGGCGCTGTCGAGCAGGTAATTCTTCGGCGGATAACCGAACTGGCCCATGAACATCGAGATGAAGCCGCTGTCCCAGGTCAGCCACTTCCACAGCAACACATAGATGACGACCGGCGTGATGCGCGGCAGCAGCCATATGGCGCGGAAGACGGATGCGGTAGAAGCCGGCATGTAGTGGGTGGTGATGGCGAGGAAGAGAGCATAGGTGACGTTGAAGAGAAGCAGCGTCACCGAGACGTAGAAGGCGGTATTGAGAAAGATCTGCGCCATGTCAGGCGAATTGGCGAGGATCCGGAAGTTTTCCGCCGTCCACACCCAGCCGGTATAGGTCGCCTTGGAAACCGTTTCCTGCTCGGCGGGCGTCAGGGTGAAACCGAGCTTCTTGAGGCTCGCCATCAATTCGTCGCGGGTCTCGAAACGGGTGTTGAGAACCGAGCGGTTGAAGAGGTCGGAAATCTGCTTGACCTCGCGGGTCGAGGGCCGGTCCTTCAGCGCCTTGATGACGCGCTCCGCCTCGCGCCGCGAGGGAAAGACCTCGCCCATGTGGCTGGCGCGCAGTTCGGTGATGAATCCGGCCTTGAGCTTCAAGCCGTCGAGGGCTGCAAGCCCCTCTTCGTCGATGACGAAACGTGGTTCGGCAATGCCGGTCGCAAGTTCCGGCATGTCGGTTTTCAACCGGTTGATGGCACCTTGCGTGACCTGCCAGGCCCCGCCGGAAATGCCGGTCGCGGTGCTCATATTGGTCATGGCGAAGATGGCGGTCAGCATGACCGGCATCAGGAAGAACAGGAAGATCATGATCGCCGCGGGCGCGATCATCACCAGTCCGAGCGTTCGCGACGTTCGCATGGGGAAGCCTTGGGATACGGGTTGGGTACGGGCGGCGGAGCGAGCGCCGCCCGCAGTTCAGGGCGAGGAGTTTCGCCCGGACAGGCAGCGCCTTATCCCCGCGTGAGGGGATAAGGCGCTTGGTATCAGCGGATGATGATCGCGGCGCCGAGCGTCGACTTCAACTCGGTTTCGGCATCGTTGATCGCGGCGTCGACCGTCTTGGCACCCGTCCAGGATGCTTCGAGGTTCTTCCACATGATCGTCCAATACTTGCCGAAATCGGCATTGTTCGGCATGGCGTTGGCATGCGGCAGCAGGCGCTCGGTGGCTTCCGAAGCCCAGCGGTCGCCCGCATAGAGATCGACCTTGGTTTCCGACGGCGAAATGCCGAGATGGGCCGACTTGATCGCATGCAGCGCATTGATGCGCGGCTCGGAAGCGATCTTGACCAGGTCGGCGGCGATCCGGGTTTCTTCGTCGGTATGGCCGGCCATCAGCAGGTAGGCGAGCGGATGGGTCAGCGTGTTGGCCTTGCCGCCTTCGCCNGCCGGGATCAGCGTGAACTGGACGTTNTCGAAGAAGTTCTTNAGGCCTTCCTGGTTGACCAGGCGCGCGTAATGCCAGGTGCCGCCGTGCCAGATGCCGGCCTTGCCGGTTGCGACTTCCTTCCACCACTGGTCGCCCGGCATGCCGATATGGTTCTTCTTGGTGACGCCGGCCTTCACGAGATCGGCGAAATACTGGTAGGTGCGCTTCATCGCGGCCTTGTCGAAGACGAGCTTGCCTTCTTCTTCCATCACGCCACCGAAGGACGTGTAGAACTGCCAGTAGTCCGGGCCGTTGCTGTTACGCGGATAGAAGCCGTAACCGGCCTGGACGAGGCCCTTTTCCTGCATCTTCTTGGCGTCTTCGAGAACGTTCTTGAGCGTGTATTCGCCCTTCTCGACCTTGACCGGCAGCGCCTCGATATCGGCATCGGTATAACCGATCGCCTTCATGTAGGGCTTCCAGAAGAACATCGGACGGGACTCGGCGTCCTGTGGGATGCCGTAGACGGCGCCGTTGAAGGAGGTGATCTCCATCAGGTTCGGATAAATGTCGCTGATCGGCCACGAATCGAGGTCTACGAAGTTCTCGACCGGAACGATGAGGCCGGCCTGCGCCCAGGGGCCGATGTCTTCATGCCCGGTGGCGACGATGTTCGGAGCCTTCTTGGCTTCGGCGGCGAGCGTCAGGGCCTGCTTGAAGTCTTCCCAGCCCGAATAGGGCGTCTTCTGGACGATGATGTTGAGCTGTTCGCCGCGGATGGCGGCTTCACGCTCGAGAATATCGGCAGCGATGTCGAACGCATCGGTGCGGTAGTTGTCGTTCGGACCGGAACCGCCGGACCACACGGAGATGGTGACATCCTTGGCTGAGGCGAAAACCGCGGTGGAGGCGAAGAGAACCGCCGCGAGCGTGGCGGATTTCAGTATCGGAAGAACAGTCATGGTTTTACTCCCCGAAGAGCGAAATGGCTTCTTCCAGAACACCGGGCGAACAATCAGCCAGAGGTTCCGAAAGCGCTGAAGATCATCAACAGGGAGCGGTTTAGAGGCGCTTCATAACACCCGCGTGACAAAATGTACGCGTGTGCAAAATTTCTGCGGAAGGTTCGAATTCAGTCGAAACAAAAGCTTTATGCCGCCTCGTCGGCCGAAATGACCCTGACGCGCAAGCCCAGCGCCTTCAGGACGCCCAGAAGAGTGGACAGTTTCGGATCGCCTTTGTCACTCAGAGCCTTGTAAAGAGCCTCGCGAGTAATGCCCGCTTCCTTGGCGACATTGGTCATCCCCATGGAGCGGGCGACATCGCCCAGAGCAATCGAGACTAGCTTTGGATCACCCTCTTCGAAAGCCGCTTCGAGATAGGCAAGGCGCTCTTCGGGCGTCTTCAGATAATCCTGCACATCCCATTTGGTCGTTTCGATAGGCACGTTCATATCTCCTTCGCCATCTGTTTTGCCAAAGCGATGTCCTTGCTCTGGGTGCTCTTGTCGCCACCGCAAAGCAGGATGACGATTTCACGGCCCTGTTGTACGAAATAGCGCCGATAGCCAGGCCCGTAAGCGATGCGCGCCTCGCTGACGCCCTCGCCCACCGGTTTCACATCTCCCAGATTGCCAATTTCCATTCGGCGGATGCGCGCAACTATACGCATTCGGGCAGTATGGTCGCGAAGCTCATCGAACCACTTTGAGAACGCTGCCGCCTTGCGAACTTCGATCATGTGTAATCTATAGTTCACAACCCGCTCAAGATCAACCCAAGCTACCGCTCCAGCGCTACCGTCTTGATCACCGCAAAAACCGGTTTTTCGAGCTTGAGTTCCAGGCGTTCGACGGAGAGCACGGTGATACGGGCCAGCACCATGTCTTCGCCGCAGCGGATGCGGATGCGGACCATGCCGTCGCCGTCCGGCTCGATCGCGGCGATCGTGCCCTCAAGGATGTTGAGGGCACTCAGGCCCTCCGGCCGTCGGGTGGCGACCATGACGTCGCGTTCGGGGATATGTACCCGCACGCTTCTGCCCTCTTCGACCCAAGCATTCGGCACGACGATTCGCGCCTGCGAAAGCCTGATCGTTGCCAGCCGGTGCGGGATGTCGATCGTCTCGACCATGCCGGTCAGCACAGCTCCGGAATCCCTCCGGTCGGCCGAGGGCAGCGACAGGACCTCGGAGGGCGTGCCGACCGCCTCGACCCGGCCGTCCTTCATCATCACCACCTTGTCGGCGAGCCGAGCGACTTCAGGTACAGAGTGGCTGACATAGACGATCGGCGTCGAGGTCTCGTCGCGCAGGCGTTCGAGATAGGGCAGGATTTCCGCCTTGCGCTGGTCGTCGAGCGCGGCAAGCGGTTCGTCCATCAGAAGGAGGCGCGGGGCAGACAGCAGCGCCCGACCGATCGCGACACGCTGTTTTTCCCCGCCCGAGAGTTTGCCGGGCCGACGCTCCAGCAGCGTAGCTATTCCGAGAAGCTCGACGATATGATCGAAATTCTCCAGCCGGGTGGTCTTCGGCGCGAACCAGCGGCCATAGTTCAGGTTCTGGCGGACGGAGAGATGGGGGAAAAGCCGGCCCTCCTGAAAAACGTAGCCGAAACGGCGCTTGTGTTTTAGCACGAAGATGCGGTTTTCGGTGTCGAGCAGCACTTCCCCATCGACCATCAGCCGCCCATGATCCGGCTTGGAAAGCCCCGCGATCACCCGCACAAGCGAGGTCTTGCCAGAGCCGGAAGCCCCGAACAGCGCCGTCACGCCACCATCGGACGTAAAGCCCGCGTCGAGGACAAACTCCCCCAGCGTCTGTTGCGCCTCGACGATCAGGGTCATTCGATATGAACCCTTTTCCCGACCAGATAGGCCATCAATTCGGAGGCAAGCAGCGCCGCAAACGAGATGACGATCGCGACCAGCGTCAGCCGCATCGCGCCGGCATCACCGCCCGGCACCTGCGTGAATGTGTAGATCGCCGCCGAGAGCGTCTGGGTTTCGCCGGGAATGTTGGAGACGAAGGTAATCGTCGCGCCGAATTCGCCCATCGCTTTCGCAAAAGCGAGGATCATGCCGGCGATGACGCCCGGCAGGATAAGCGGCAGTGTCACGGTTAGAAAAACCCAGGCAGGCCCNGCNCCGAGCGTGCCGGCCGCTTCTTCCAGCCTGCGGTCGACAGCTTCGATCGACAGCCGGATTGAGCGAACCATCAGTGGGAAGCCCATGACGCCGCAGGCGAGCGCTGCTCCCGTCCACCGGAAGGAAAGGACGATCCCGAGATATTCGTTGAGAAAGGCGCCGATCACGCCGCGCCGCCCGAACAGGACCAGCAGCAGGAAACCGACCACGACCGGCGGTAGGATGAGCGGCAGATGGACGATACCGTTGAGGATCGACCTGCCCCAGAATTTTCCGCGGGCAAGCAAATAGGCGACGGCAATTCCGAACGGCAGGCTGACGATCATCGCGACGGCGGAGACCTTCAGGCTGAGCCTGATCGCCGTCCATTCCCCGTCACTCAACACAAGCCAGTCCAAACGCCGATCCCATCCGCGGTCACAAGCAATATATCACCCTGGATATATCGAGACAGGTCGGATGGCTAGGTCCTGGCGGGAAAGTTATGGAGGGCACTGGAGAAAAGCGGTGGGAGAGCGCCGGATTGACCGCTGCTCTCCCTGCACCATCGCATTCACAGGACGGTTCGCGAACTAGGGCCGCAGAGCCCTGGTCCCGACATGCTGAAAATTAACGGTTGTCGCGTGTCGTATTGCCGAAGATCGACCGGCTTTCCTGGCGATCGTTGTCGCGAACCTGGATGCTGCCGGTGCGGACGCTGTCGACATTGCCTTTGTCGACCTGCGCCGAAACCTGGCTTTTCGATGCGCCTTCATAATAATCGCCTTCGGCAAGAGCCGTACCCGCGAAGGAAGCGGCGGCGATCATGGCGGCAATAGCGGAGATGGAAGTCTTCATTGTCTTCGTCCTTTCAGAGTTCGTCCGTGGGCTAAAGTTTGCGACCTGCCTGCGGGACGACGTTCGGTGTCTTGAATGAGCTGCGCCGGTTAACGGTTGTCGCGGCTTTGATGCTGGAAGATCGGGCCATTGCGGCTGTCGTTGTCGCGGGCCTGTTCGATACTGCCGGTCCTGACGTTGTCGACCTTGCCGCTCGTCTGGACGGTTGCCTGTGCCTTGGAAGCACCCTGATAATAATCGCCTTCTGCAAGCGCCGAGCCGGCGAAGGAAGCCGAAGCGATCATGGCTGCGGCAAACGTGGAAAGAAGGATTTTCATTTCGTATTCCTCAACTGATAAACGGAGCCGTTGGGAGCCGGCGTCCTATGGTAGTCTGGCGAAGCAGGTTGCCTTGCTTCTGGTTATTGAAATAGGGATCCGCGTTGGTGGCCGGTAGGTCGCGATTTCCAAACGGAATGTTCGGGAATCGAGAACAAAAAACTACGTGATGTCCGTTGAAATAGAGATTCGGGCCGAGCGCGAACGACGGCCCGCTTGAGAAACGGCTGCTCCCGAAACCAAAAACGACCCCTTTCCGGGGCCGTTTCGATGCGCATCGTTGAAGCGAGGACGCTTACTTCAGGATCGTGAAACCTTCCTTCTCGAAGAACGGTGCTGCCTTGGCGGACTTCAGATAGTCGAGATAGGCGGCGGCATCCTTGGACTTCGATTCCGACAGGATGGCGATGGGATAGACGATCGGCGGATGGGTATCGGCCGGGAAGGTGCCGACGATGGCAACACCCGGGTCGGCCGCCGCGTCCGTCTGATAGACGATGCCGTAGGGCGCTTCGCCGCGGGAAACCAGGGCAAGCGCCGCACGCACGCTTTCGGCGCTGGCGACGCTTTTCTCGACGGCCGACCAGGCGCCCAGCTTTTCAAGCGCCGCCTTGCCGTATTTGCCCGCCGGAACCGAATTGGGCTCGCCCATCGCGAGCCTGCCGCCCTTGAGCAGGCCGACGAGATCAAAGCCCGGCCTGATATCCACCGGTTTGGCGGCGTCCTTGGCGGCGACCAGGACGATGCGGTTGCCGAGCCAGTTGAACTTGGTGTCTTCCTTCACGAGCTTCTTGTCGGAAACGTATTTCATCCAGTCGAGATCGGCCGAAATGAAGATATCGGCCGGAGCGCCGCTTTCTATCTGCTTGGCAAGCGCCGAGCTCGCGGCATAGGAAACGGTGACGTCCTTGCCCCCTTGAACAGCCCAAGCCTTGTTGGCGTTGTCGAGCGCGTTTTTCATGCTGGCTGCCGCAAAGACCGTGACTTTTTCCTGCGCCGCCGCAGGAGCGGCGAAAGAGGCAAGCGCAACGAAAGCGGCAGCCGCCGACGCCACCGCGAGCTTGGCCCAGGAACGACGATGAATGTTCATGATTTTCCTCTCCAATCTACAAACGAGATATTCATCTGGATATCTCGATGGAGAGGTTTTGACTAGCGTTATATTCCGCAAAATATCTTGATCGAATTGGGGGCAGGCTCAGATGCCGAGAGCCATGCCGTCCTTGCGGGGGTCGGAACCGCCCTTGAGCACACCGGTCTCCCAGTCGATCCAGATCGCCTGGGCGCCGCCCATCGCCGATTCCGGCTTTTTCACCTCAAAACCGCGTTTGGTGAATTCCGGGCCGATCGTGTTGCGCAGCCGAGCTTCCATCTCGACCTGGTTGGTGCCAGGCAGCGGGAAGAGGCGCGGCAGATCGATGGCGCTCTGCAAATCCATGCCGTAGTCGAAGACCTTGGACAGGAAATGGGCGTGCCCCATGGCCTGATACTGGCCGCCCATGACGCCGAACGGCATGACCGCGCGACCATCCTTCGTCACCATGCCGGGAATGATCGTGTGCATCGGCCGCTTGCCCGGCGCGATCGCGTTCGGATGATCCGGATCGAGCGAGAAGCTGAAGCCCCGGTTGTGGAACATCACCCCGCTTTTCGGTTCCATATGGCCGCTGCCGTAAACGAAGAAGATCGAGTTGATGAAGCTGATCGCGTTGCGATCCTGATCGACGACCGAGAGATATATGGTGTCTTTGTGCGGCACTTCGTCAAAGGCCGGCAGGTTCTCTATCGCCGTGTCGGGATCGATCATGCCCGCGAGCTCCCTGGCGAGCGCATCGGACAGCAGGTAATCGACCGGCACGTCGACCTTGGCCGGATCGGCAAGGAAACGGTTGCGTGCCGCATAAGCCAGCCGCGTCGCCTCGACTTCGACATGCAGCCGCTCCGGCGCCAGCGGATCGCCCTTGCCGGGAAAATGCGACAGGATGTTGAGGATCATCAGCGCGATGATGCCCTGGCCGTTCGGCGGGCATTCGTGGATTTCGTGGCCGCGAAAGACCGTCTTGATCGGCTTCACGTATTCGCCCTCGGCATTGGCGAAATCTTCGAGCGTGTGAAGCGCCCCGATGCTGTTGAGGTAACTCACCATGCCGGCCGCGATCGGGCCGCGATAGAAAGCGTCCCTACCTTCCCGGCCAATGGCTTCCAGCGTGTCGGCGAGCTGTTTCTGATGCTGGATCGTGCCGGCCGGCGGCGCTTCGCCATCGACGAGGAAGACGCGGCGCGCGGCCGGATCACCCTTAAGAATCTCCGCCTGGGCGGCGAGGTCGTGGGCCGTGCGTGGCGGCAGAACGTAGCCATCGCGCGCAAGCTTGATCGCAGGAGCGAGGATATCGGCCATCTTCATGCGGCCATGATCGGCGACCAGACGCGTCCAGGCATCGACCGCGCCCGGCACGGTGATCGTATGCGGCGAGGTACGGGTGAGACTGGTGACGCCGAGCGANCGGAGATGCTCGACCGTTGCGGCAGCCGGTGCCCGGCCTGACCCATTATAGGCCAGAATCTCGTCCGTGCCGCCGAGCGAAAGCAGAGCGAAACAATCGCCGCCGATCCCGGTCGAGCCGGCTTCGACGACACACTGCACGGCGCATGCCGCAACCGCCGCATCCACGGCATTGCCGCCGTTTCGCAGGATATCGATGGCGGTGAGCGTCGCCAGCGGCTGGGAGGTGGCGGCCATCGCAGTGCGGCCGACGGCGAGCGAACGGCCCGGTAATTCGAAGTCTCTCATGTCACCCTCGTCACTGAAAAATACTGCTCAAGCCCCTGTCGCGGCTCAGGATTTTGTCTTCAAGAGACCATGCTCCGCGCCCGGCATCAAGCCGTCACGTCTTGATTTCATCAATCCTAATATACAGCAGGAAATCGTTAACCTTTGCGGACCGTAAACCGGTTCAAAGGGATATTCCGGGCTTGCGGCGCGTTAAGGGGGGCTGGCATGGAAAGGACGTCATGAACAGTATTCCAGCCCTCCTGCTGGCCGCCGCTTGCCTGATCATCATAGGTTTTTATGCGGTCGCCTTCGTGACGGCCCTGATAGGCTGATCACGCGTCAAACTCAACGCTCGCCTCCAACGTGCCATTGCGAATGGTGGGAGGCGGGCATGAAATACAAGGCCGGAAAGTTGATTGCTCTTCGAGCACTCCGGAACCGGTAAGTTCCGACATTCTGCCGTCCAAGCCCCAACCCACGAAACCTTCGTCCTGCAATCGAGGCCGCGAATGCCATTCAAGCGCGAGACGACAAGAAATAATTTGATATCAAACTATCTTGCCGCCTCCCCCCACTTCTATTAGCTTTTAACATGGGAGGAAGGGGAGATGGTAGCAGAGTCATCGATGGATCGGAACATGCTGGTGACGCCTGCAGACGGCGGAATGTCCGTTCCAGCCCTGTTCCAGAATCTTATCGGCTATCATCTGCGCGTGGCGCAGGAAACGTCGTTCCAGGGGTTTGCCAAGGCCGCGGGAAAGGAGGATCTCAAGCCCGGCTGGTATGCGCTTCTGACGGTGCTTGCGGAGCGTGAAAGCATGACGCCCTCCGAACTCAGCCGCACCTGCGGCCGCGACCGCTCGACGCTGACCTCCAGTCTCAAGGCGCTTTCCAATCGCGGGCTGATCGAGCGCCGCTGGAACCCGGATGACCAGCGCAGCTACAGCGTCAGGCTCACCGAAGAGGGTCGCCAGATGCAGGAGCGGCTGCACGCGATCGCTGTTGTCCACGAGCTCCGCCTCGACGAGATCGCCGGCGAAGACAAGGCCGTGCTCATTGCCGTGCTTGGCCGCATAGCAGCAACATTCGGCACCTCCGAGGATTTCTGAAGGCTCCCTGTCGTGGATGCACTGCCAACCGCGCAGGGCTTCCCCTGCAAGCTCGGGACAGAATGCTTGGCCTGGGTGATAAGCTGACGGACCTTGCAAGCAAAAGCCGGCGAGTCATCCCCGCCGGCCATTCGATCCCGAGGAGACAACACCCTAGAGGATATGTGTCCCGCCGAGGTTCTGCACCGCGCGGCGGGTCATGACCGCCACCAGATGAGCCCGGTAATCGGCCGGGGCGTGCATGTCGCCCATCATCCCCGAGGGATCGATGGTGAGGCCTTCCAGCGCCTCGGCAGAAAAGTTTTCGGTCAGCAGCTCTTCGGCCTCGATCCAGCGGAACACGCCCTCGTTGCCGGCGCCGGTGATCGCGACGCGAACATGGCCGTCGCGGTGCCTGGAGACAAAAGCGGCCGCCATCGAATAACGCGAGGCCGGATTGCGGAATTTCGCGTAGCCGGCAATGTCCGGGATTTTGAATTCGACGCGAACCAGGATTTCGCCGGGCTCCAGCGCGGTCGTATAAAGGCCCTGGAAATATTCGTCGGCCGGGATTTCGCGACGGTCGGTATGGACGATCGCGTCGAGCGACAGCACGGCCGCTGGATAATCGGCGGCCGGGTCGTTGTTGGCGGTCGAGCCGCCGATCGTGCCCATGTGGCGCACCTGAACGTCGCCGATCGAACCGGCAAGCCCTGAAAGCGCCGGGATGGCGGCCTTGATCTCCTTGGAAGCGGCAACTGCTGCATGCTTGGTAGCCGAGCCGATGATCACCTTGTCGGCGGTCACCTCGATGCCCGAAAGCTCCGGGATGTTGCGCACGTCGATCAGGTGCGCAGGTGCAGCAAGCCGGCTCTTGAGCGTCGGGATCAGCGTATGGCCGCCGGAAAGGTAGGAGGGCTCGTCGGAATTCTCGTAGAGCTCGACGGCTTCGGCGAGGGTCTTCGGTTTGTGGTAGGTCGTTGCGTACATGGCGTGATCCTCCCCTCTTATTCGGCCGCGACGGCATGGGCCGCGCGATGCTTCTCGGCTGCGTCCAGCACCGCCTTGACGATGTTGTGGTAGCCGGTGCAGCGGCAGAGATTGCCTTCGAGCTCATGGCGCACCGTGCGCTCGTCGAGCATGCCGTCGTGACGACGGATCATATCGACCGAGGCCATGATCATGCCGGGCGTGCAATAGCCGCACTGCAGGCCGTGATGTTCGTGGAAAGCCTGCTGAACGTCATGCAGCCTGCCGCCTTCGGCGAGGCCTTCGATCGTCGTCACACGGGAGCCGTCGGCGGCGACGGCCAGGATCGTACAGCTCTTCACGGCCTCGCCGTCGAGGTGGATCGTGCAGGCGCCGCACTGGGTAGTGTCGCAACCGATATGGGTGCCGGTGAGGCCGAGATGTTCGCGGATGAACTGCACGAGCAGCGTCCGGTCTTCGATGTCGCGCGTCTGCGGCGTACCGTTGACGGTGATGGTGACACGGGACATGGGTCCCTCCTCTTCAAATCCAGAATTCAAGGCCGGCCCAGGGACATGCCGCAGGCCGCCATGCATGTCAGCTTATGATACCGGCATCTCGCCGCGTGTCATCCGTTCCGGAGGGCATGCCTTCATTTCCGAACAGCGCCCCACCAAAAACCGCAGGCCCGAAAGACTGAAAGCTCCGGAGAGCGACGCCTCACCGATCTCAATATGTGAGAAATTCGGCAGCTCAAGCGTTGCGTCCTTGCCAAAGCGACGGTAAGTCGTCGCTATAATCGGTGAGGGAAGTCCAATGCGCCGCATCATCATCGCCATCACCGGAGCTTCCGGCGTCATTTATGGCGTTCGCGCCCTGCAGCTTTTGAAGCAAGTCGAGGATGTCGAGACCCATGCGGTGATCTCCCCCTCCGCCTTCCGCACGGCGACCGACGAGATCGAAATGAGCGCCGAGGAGATCAAGGGCCTTGCGGACGTACTTTATAATTACAAGGATATCGGCGCGGCAATCTCATCCGGATCCTTCAGAACCGCCGGCATGCTTGTGGCGCCCTGCTCGGTGAAGACGCTGAGCGGCATCGCCAATTGCTACAATGACGAACTGATCGTGCGCGCCGCCGACGTCTGCCTGAAGGAGCGTCGTCGCGTGGTGCTGTTGTTCCGGGAAACGCCGCTGCATGCCGGGCATATCGCGCTGATGGATCAGGCGACGCGCAACGGCGCGATCGTCATGCCACCGGTGCCGGCCTTCTATTCGAAGCCGAAAACGCTGGACGAAATGGTGACCCAGACGGTCGGCCGCGCGCTCGACCTTTTCGACATTCATCTCCCGATGGTCAAACGCTGGAAAGATGGTCCCGGCTCGCCGGGCCAGCCCTGACTTTACGCCTCGAAATAGAGCCCGGACTAAAGGGCTAAGAGGGCGTTTTCGATCGCGGCAAGCGCCGTCGCAGCCTTCCTGTCCGGCTCGGCTCCGCGGAAAAACTCAACGACGGCTCTGAGATTGCCCGTCGCGTCGCCGGTTAATGTGCCGGCGTCCATCAATGCCTGCCCTTCGGCTTCCAGTACCGCCAGCTCGATCTTTTCCGAATTGAGCTCGACACCCTTAATGCCATTGCGCAGCGTCTCCGTCTCGCCGGTCGGCGCCGGATGCGGTCCGTTCTTCAGCCGCCGACGTATGGCGCGCAGCGGTATCACAACCTCGTTGCGCCAATCCTGGACGAGGCCGTCGATGCGGGCGATATCGGACGGCGAAAGCGCGACGGCATTCCTGGCGAGCCAGGCGGAAAACAGCAGAACCGGGACATCGACGCCGCTTTCATCCTGAAGGACCAGACAGGCATCGCTAACGCCCGGAGCGCCATAGAGGCGCAATGCGAAATCCCAAAGTCCCTGCCGAACATCCGCGGCCATTCAGCCTCTCCCTTGCCTTTGCGCGGGTTTAAGGTCGCTGTTCGTCCTTGCCAAGCGATCTCAGATTGCCGCTCAGCTCCGCGGCAAGCCGCAGTGCGGCGCCGGTTGCCATCACCATGGAGGGCAGGATCAGCCATTCGAGCGTCCAGGCAGCGCCGGAGCGCTCCTGTTCGTGGACCATGGATTGCTGCATGCCGGACAGCTGCACCGCGTTGAAGCGCGCGAGCGATACCAGCACTTCGGCCGCCACCGGGTTCTGCTTGTGGGCCATGGCGGAGGAACCACCGCCGCCGGCAAGTTCCATCTCGCCGCCCATCAACGCGAGCAGCGCCACATCCTGGCCGAACTTGCCGAGCGAACCGGAGATCAGTGCGAGTATACCGGCGAACTCGGCCAGCCGGTCGCGCTGGCTCTGCCATTGCGGCGCATCGGCAAGGAACAGTTCCCAGGCCAGCGCCTTGCGCACCTCGCCGGCCTTGTCGCCGAATTTCTCNAGACTGCCGGCAGCCCCGCCGAACTGCACGGCAAAGCCNGTCTCCGAGAACGTATCCAGCCGCTGGCGATGCCGTGTCAACGGCTCCTTCCAGGCGCGGATACGATCGGAAACGGTAATTGGAATCGCCGCCTGCATGCGGGTGCGGCCCATCAGCGCTCGCGTGCCGAATGCCTGATCGATGTCATCGAAAGCCTTTTCCAAGGCGGCAAGCCGCTCGATGAAAAGAATGGAGGCCTGTTTCAGACGGATGACCAGCGCCGTGTCGATGACGTCCTGGCTGGTCGCGCCGAAATGCACGTGCCTCGCGGCCTCGCCGCCGCCTGCCTGCTGATTGACGGCATCGCGAAGCTGCCTGACGAGTTCAGCCACCACCACGCCGTCACGGCCGGTGCCCTTTTTCAGTCCATCCATGTCGGGTTCAAAGGCATGCAAGGCGGCTGCAATGCGCTCCGCCGCCTCGGCCGGGATGATGCCGCAGGCGGCTTCAGCCTTGGCAAGTCCGGTTTCGAAAGCCAGCATGGCGTCGATCTCGGCCTTCACCGAAAACAGTTGTCCGGTCTCGTCGTCACCGACGAGACCGGACAGAAATGGATGCTCGAAAGCCGAAACGCTCATGTCTACTCCCGGGCGGATCCTGAATTCCCGATATCAGATATCGAAGAATATGGTTTCATTTTCGCCCTGAAGATAGATGTTGAAGGTGACGGTATTACCCTCACGCTTGCCGATCAGGGTGGGAACGCGAACCCGGTGCTCGATGCGCGACAGGATCGGATCCGCCGCATTGGCCTCTTCCTCGTCAGAGAAGTACATGCGGGTGTTGAGGCCGAGGTTGATGCCGCGGGCGACGACCCAGAAGGTGACATGGGGCGCCATCAGCCGGCCGTCCCGGAAAGGCACCTTGCCGGGCTTGATCGTCTCGAAGGCGAATTCCCCGGTCGCCATATCGCCGGGCTGACGGGCCCAGCCGAAGAAATTCGGGTCGGCCTTGCCGCGGGTTTCCGACGGGCTGTTGTAATAGCCGTCGGCATCCGCCTGCCAGATCTCGATCATCGCGTCCTTGAGCGGGGTCATCGCGCCGTCATAGATGAAGCCGCGGATGGTGATGCGCTCGCCGCGCGTCTGATCGTTGACCATCGAGCCGGAGCCGAGGTCGGTGTCGTAGACGCCGGTAATGCCGGAGAAATTCGGCGTGCAGCCGATATGGACGTAGGGACCCGCGGTCTGCGAGGCGGATTCCTTGAAGTAGGTGAGCGGCTGGACCATCTCAGTTGCCCTCTTTACGGTTCTCGAAGAATGTCGAGCGACGACCGCGCAGGACGATATCGAATTTATAGGCCCGCATGTCATGCGGGATGGTGTTCTGCATGTCGAGCGCGGCGATCAGGCCCTTGATGGCGTTCTCGTCCGGAATGGTCTTCACGATGGGACAAATCCAGATCATCGGATCGCCCTCGAAATACATCTGGGTGATCAGGCGCTGGGCAAAACCATGGCCGAAGACCGAGAAGTGGATATGCGCGGGGCGCCAGTCGTTGACGCCGTTCGGCCACGGATACGGGCCGGGCTTGATCGTCTTGAAGGCATAACCGCCGTTCTCGTCGGTGATCGTGCGGCCGAAGCCGCCGAAATTCGGGTCGAGAGGCGCGAGATAGGTTTCCTTCTTGTGGCGGTACCGGCCACCGGCATTGGCCTGCCAGAATTCCACCAGCGCTCCCGGCACGCCTACGCCGCGCTCGTCGATGACGCGCCCATAGACGATGATGCGCTCGCCGAGCGCCATCTCGCCGGGCTTGGCATAGTTGACGATCAGGTCGTTGTCGAACTCGCCGATGATGTTATGGCCGAAGACCGGGCCGGTGATCTCGCTCTTGGTGCCTTCCAGCGAAATCAGGGCGCGTTGGGGCGAACGCAGCACGGAGGTCTTGTAGCCCGGCGTGAACGCCGGCGGATGCCATTCCCTGTCACGGGCGAAGAAGGGTGTCGTTTCTGGGGGTGTGTTCTTCATCTTTGCTCTCCCGCGGCCTTGTCCGCGTCCATTTCGGCATAGGTGGCTTTGGCGATCTTGAAGGCATGGTTGGCAGCCGGAACGCCGGCGTAGATTGCCACATGCATCAGGGCTTCGCAGATATCGTCCTTTGTCGCACCCGTATTGGCGGTTGCGCGGATATGCATGGCGACTTCGTCGTGATGGCCGAGCGCGGCCAGAAGCGCGATCGTCACCATCGAGCGTTCGCGTTTGCTCCAGTTCGGGCGCGACCAGACCGTCCCCCAGGCGCCCTCGGTGATCATCTCCTGGAAGGGTCGGTCGAACGGCGTCTGGTTTGCCTGGGCGCGGTCCACATGGGCGTCGCCCAGCACGGAGCGGCGGGTCTTCATACCTTGGACGTAACGTTCCGACGGCGCGGAATTCTCGGCCATGTCTATTCCTCGAGTTGTTCGATGAAGCCGCGGATCAGCGCGGCATGGGCGGCAGGCGCCTCGACGCAGGGGATATGCGCGGCGCCCTCGATAATTTCGTAACGCGCGCCGGGGATGAGGTCGGCGAGCGACTTGACGATCTCGGGCGGCGTCGAGCCGTCCTCACGGCCGACGATGCAAAGCACCGGCACGGCGATCCTCTTCGCAGCCTCGGTGAAATCCGCATCGCGTATCGCGGCGCAGGTGCCGCTGTAGCCGAAGGTCGGCTGGCGCACGAGCATGTTGCAATAGGCTTCGTAAGCGGCATTNTCCGGCCTGCGGAAGGGTTCGGTAAACCAGCGCTGCATGATGGCGTCCAGAATGCTGCCGATGCCATCCTTCTCGACGGCGGCGATGCGCGCCGCCCACATCTCGGCCGTACCGATCTTGTGGGCGGTGTTGGACAGGATCAGCGCCTTCACCAGATCGGGACGCGATGCGTAGAGACCCTGGGCGATCAGCCCTCCCACCGAAAGGCCGCAGACGACAACCTGACTGAGCTGCAAGTGGTCGAGCAGTCCGGCGAGATCCGCCACATGGTCGGCGATCGAATAGGGCGGGTTGCCGAGGCCGGACAATCCATGGCCGCGCTTGTCGTAGGTGAGGATCGTGTAGTCCCCGGACAACTTCGGCAGTTCATGATGCCAGATGCGACTGTCGGTCCCGAGCGAATTGATGAAGACAATGACAGGCTTGTCNTCACCGGCGCGCTGGACGTCGTAATGGATCACGATGTCGTTGATGTGTACAAACTGCATCCGCGCCTCCTCTCGCCTTGATAGATTGCACTAGTTTTCGGTTAGGTAAAATGATATTTCAGCATTATCCCCTAACCCCATGGTTATTTGATCTTGATCAATTCCCGAGTCAAGTTTCGGCATCTGCATACATTCGTCGAGGTTGCTCGGCAAAAAAGCGTGGTCAAGGCCGCCGAAATTCTGCATGTCAGCCAGCCGGCCGTCACCAAGACCATCCGCGAACTCGAGGAAGCGCTTGGCGTGGCCGTTTTCGAGCGCGACGGCCGCGGCATTCGTATCACCCGCTACGGCGAGGTGTTCCTGCGCCATGCGGGCGCGGCGCTCACGGCGCTCCGCCAGGGCATGGATTCCGTCTCGCAGGAGCTTTTCGATTCCGCGCCGCCGGTCCGGATCGGTGCGCTGCCGACCGTTTCGACCCGTATCATGCCCCGCGCCATGACGATGTTCCTCACCGAGAAAACCGGCAGCCGGGTCAAGATCGTGACGGGAGATAATGCCGTTTTGATGGAACAGCTCAGGATCGGCGATCTCGATCTGGTGGTCGGCCGCCTCGCCTCGCCGGAAAAGATGACCGGCCTCTCCTTCGAACATCTTTATTCGGAACAGGTCGTGTTCACCGTCCGCGCCGGCCACCCGCTGCTCGACGCCGGGCGATCGATCTTCGACGGTTTCGCCGACTATCCGGTGCTGATGCCGACGCGCGGCTCGATCATTCGGCCTTCGGTCGAGCAATTCCTGATCGCCAACGGCGTCGCCAGCTTGCCGACCCAGGTGGAAACCGTCTCGGACGCCTTCGGCCGCGCCTTCGTTCGGTCGAGCGATGCGATCTGGATCATCTCCGCCGGAGTGGTCGCGGCCGACATCGAGGACGGGGTTCTGGCAACGCTGCCGATCGACACCAGCGAGACCCGCGGCCCGGTCGGGCTCACCATCCGCGCCGACGCCAATCCCTCCACGCCTCTGTCGATCCTGATGCAAACCATCCGCCAGGCGGCTGCGGAAATCATGCCGGCGCGGTGACGCCGGGTTCTATTTTCACGACGCTGTCGCCAGAGAAAAGGATGAGATAGCCGCCCCGCGCCTCGGCGGCCGCGGCCCAGGCCTGCAGGTCGGAAAAATACGGCTTCTGTTTCCAAGCGTCGGGATGATCCGGATCGACCAGCACCGTCAGCTGCGGCCCCTGTTCATAGACGAGCATTTTCGATTGCAACGGCCGCCAGGCCTCGGAAACATCGGGATCCGTCATCCACCGACAGAGAAAATCCCGACAGAGCTTGGGACGGCCGGCATAGATCGCGCAGCCTTCTCCTTCCGTACAATGCCGGCACCAGGTATCGGCCGGCTTGTCCAGTGCCGCGATCTCGGGAAGCCGGCAACAGAGTGTGCAGGTACCGCAGGACCGCGCCGCCGTTTTCTCNTCCAGCCTCTCCAAGTCTCGCCGCCCCAAACCGCCAAAACAACGCCCGGCCGAACAAGCGGCCGGGACAGCGAATATACGTTGCGGTTCTCGCGCGCAAATAGCGGCCGACGACTTAGGTCGGCCGCAGCTCCGGAAACGTGCGGCGAAGTTCGTCCATCGAGGCGATCACCGCGTCGTCGGCGCGCAGCGTCACCGAAATATTGTCGGCGACATTCAGCGTTTCCTCGAAATGCACGGGCATCTCGGCCCCGCCCTGGCGCACAAGCGTGGCCTCCTTGCGGAAACCGTGCTTGAGCAGCCAGTCGCGCGGGGCGCTAAGGCTCACGGCCACATGGAACGCGCCGTCATCCTCCTTGCGGGCCTTCAATTTGTAAGTCACGGGCGACCTGTCGCCGCCGATGTCGATCTGGCCTGGGTAACCGGCTTCTTTCAGATGTTCAGCCATATTTCGCTCCTTCGTTTTGGTGAGCCCATGGGACAACCGACACTCGCTCGCTTTGTTCCGCGCGTGACGCTCAGGCGCGATCAAGCCAGGTTGACGGCTGTTGACTGCCGTGATCGAAAGGGCGCGCATGAGGAGAAGAGGAGAGACGCGATGACCGACCGGGACCTGCTGAAGGCGCTGTTTACCGCCGCCGTGAAGGCCGCCGATCCTTTGACCGGCGTCGTGAAACACCTGCCGGCCCCGCCGACCAACGGGCGAACCGTCGTCATCGGCGCCGGCAAGGGCGCAGCCCAGATGGCGGCAGCGCTTGAGAGCGTCTGGACCGGATCGCTGACCGGCGTGATCGTGACCCGCTACGGTTATGGTTGCGAGACGAGGTCGATCGAGATCCTGGAAGCATCCCATCCGGTGCCCGATGCGGCGGGCCTTGCCGGCGCAAAACGGCTGGTCGAGACGATTTCCGGCCTGTCCGCAGACGACCTCGTCATCGCACTCGTCTGCGGCGGCGGATCGGCGCTGCTTCCCGCGCCGCCGGAAGGCCTGACGCTCGAAGACGAGATCGCCTTGAACGAGGCGCTGCTTGCCTCGGGCGCGCCGATCTCAGCCATGAACGTCGTGCGCAAACATCTGTCGACCATCAAGGGCGGCCGGCTGGCAGCTGCCACCAAGGCCCGCGTCGTCAGCCTGATCGTCTCCGACATTCCCGGCGACAACCCGGCATTCGTCGCCTCGGGGCCGACCATCCCGGACGGCACGACGCGCCGGGACGCGCTCGCCATCGTCGATCAATACAAGCTGAGCCTGCCAGCTGCGATGATGGCGCATCTGAACTCGCCGGCCGCGGATGCGCCGAGGCCGGACGATCCGGTGTTTGTGCGTCACGAGCATTTCGTCATCGCCTCCGCCGGCGTGTCGCTCGAAGCGGCCGCCGAAGTTGCCCGCGCCCGGGGCGTGACGCCTTACATCCTCTCCGATTCTGTGGAGGGAGAAGCCCGCGATGTCGCCCTGGTGCATGCAGCCCTGGCGCGCGAGGTGGCACTCCGCGACCGGCCGTTCGCCAGGCCGGCGGTTCTGTTGTCGGGTGGCGAGACGACCGTGACGCTGCGCAACAAGGGCGGCAAGGGCGGACGCAACGGCGAATTTGCCCTCGCCCTGGCGTTGGCGATCGATGGCTACGAGATCACCGCGCTCGCCGCCGATACTGACGGGATCGACGGCTCCGAAACCAATGCCGGCGCGTTCGCCGACGGCACGACGGCAAGGCGTCTGCGAACTGCCGGTTTGGATGGACGCAAGCTTCTCGACGGGAATGACAGCTTTTCAGGATTTTCCGCGATTGGCGACGTTTTCGAGACGGGGCCGACTGGCACCAATGTCAACGACTTCCGGGCTATTCTGGTGCGGTAGCCAACGGAAGCGAGCTTGCGGCCCGCTTCCGAGCGGATCACCGCGATCACTGCAGCTGCGGTTTGCGCAGAAAGTCGTTCCGGTCGGCGGACTTTACCCGAAGCCAGGCCTCGCGGCCGTCGCGAAGGATCCGCATCGGGATTTCCGCGCCTGGCGGACCGCTGTCCCAGATCTTGCGGTAAAAGTCCGCAAGCCCGTCGACTTCGCCGTCGCGGATTTCCGAAATCACGTCGCCCCGCTTGAGGCCAGCCTGGGCAGCCGGGCCGTTTTCGGTGACGCTCATCACGACCACTTCGCCATTGCTTTCGGCTGACATGGCGCCAAGCCACGGGCGCGGCCGACGATTGAACTCGCCGCGATTGAGGAGGTCGTCNAGGATCGGNTTCAGGAGATTGACCGGCACGACCATGTTGATGTCGGCGATCTCGCCCCCCTTGCTCATCTGCAGACGCAGAGACCCGACGCCGAGCAGCTTGCCTTCCGTATCGATCAGCGCCGCCCCACCCCAGGAAGGATGGGCTGGCGCGATGAAGATCGCCTCGTCCAGCAGATATTCCCAGTATCCGGCGAATTCCTGCTTGGCGACGATNTTGCCGCGCACATATTCGCCCTCGCCATCGGCAAGAATGACAGGGTCGCCGAGTGTGGCTGTNGCGGAATCGCCGATCTGAAGCGCCGGCAGATCGAGCGGNGCCATGGCCTGGACCAGNCCGAAGCCGCTTTCCTGATCATAGGCAAGCGCATGGGCCGGCACGACGCGGCCATCCTGGCATGTCAGCCAGACGTCNTCGGCTTCGGTGATCAGGTAACCGATCGTCAGGACCAGCCCGTTTTCGCGGATCACAACGCCNCTTCCCTCCCGGCGGGTGCCGAGGGTACCTGCCGTAAAGGCGTTGTCCGGAATGGAAGCACGCACGGCCACGACCGACCGCAAAATTTTTTCGATATCCATGATGCAAATCCTGATGAGGCAATACGCGGTCCGAACCCCGCAAGGGTCTGCAGAACCGGACCATACCGCCCCTTTAAGGTATGAATATGATCGGCGGCGCGCAAGGGGACGGTTATAGGTGGATGGCTTCTCCAAATTTCTCGCCGAGCGGATTCCGTAGATGCCGATGCAGCCTCACGCGTAGTCCCGACTTCGGCTAGCTACCCTTTAGAAAGAAATCCGGATGCTGCATTGCCCACGGGTCTTCGGTTTCCAGCCCCCACCAAGCCCAAGGTGCCTTGTCCCGATTGTGCTGGTCTAGCTCCGACATGAAAGCGCCCAAGCGTATAAGAGCCTTGTCGCGTTGATAACCGGCGACGATCAACATCTGATACCAGTTGTAAATCATTGCCCGGGTGGCCTGTTCGGATTCTATGAATGTAACGCATTCAAACTGATTTTCGGCATTGTTGCTCAGATTAGCGGATCCCATGACGAATTCGCGCGCAACTAGGCTTCCATCGTTGAGGCGATCGTAAAATACGATGAACTTGCTATGAAGCCTTTCGGATCGCTGCGGCTGTTCGATCATCTTGACGAATTCTACGGGCTGGACCTTGGACCAATCTTCGAATGCGAAATCAACATCCTCCCACTCCAGCTTCTTGACAATTTCATGAGGAAATTTCGCATCCGATCCGAACCGGGATTTCGTATCCGGCGACGAAGCAACAATGGAAAAGGCCTTAATCTCTTGCAGCGCTTCTCTAATCTTCGTTGAGGTCAGCCAGGGAGAGCAGCCCACGACATATTCGCTTTGCGTGATCCGTTCGGCTATCGCATCGATGACGTGGAAGAAGCGAATACTGACTTTCGCGTCGATATTCTTGATGGAGTAGTCCCGAAGCCGGACCGTTTCCAGCTCCCCGTTATCGCCCATGAAGCTTATTTCTTCGAACGCGAAATCATTTAGGCCTCTCCGCATCTGAAACTCCGTCCGGTTTTGGCATAGAGCACCGAACAGAGCGAAAAAACTTTAACGCTCGGAAAATTATCTTGGCGAATTGCCGCCCCTCCCTCGCTCTGGGGAGGGGCGAAGCTTTGCTGCGATCTCAGCCCGCCGGCGTCAGCGTGACCGAGGTGCCGGTGGCAGCGAGGTTGAGACCGAGCTGGCCGGTGACACTCACCGTCTGCAGGTGGATCGAGCCGGCAGTGCCGCCGACGAGGATGTTGGCGCCGATGCCNGCGCCGACCGTGGCCTCGGCGGTNGCGCCCTGGTAGAGGCCGCCGAGCGAACCGTGGTGATAACCGGCGGTCGGAGCGAAGACCGCCCAGATCAGCCGCGAGCGGGTGGTAAAGCCGAGGTCGACGCCCATCTTGCGCATCACGCCCGTGTAACGATCGATCGGTTCGCTGCCGATCGCGGTGGTGAAGACGCAGTCGGCTTCCTTGGCGGAACCGAGCACGTATCCGACGCCGCCGCCGATCGAGCAATCGAGATAACCGATGCGAACGCCGCCGCGCTGGTCCTGCTCCTCATAAACCGGGACGCGGTCCCGGCGGGTGATCATGTCGGCGGAAAAGGCGGCTCCGGCGCTGGTTACGACCGGTAGAGCGGCGAGCGCCACGGCAACAATCTTCTTCATCCCTGTACTCCTTTAATTCTTCAGCCGCCCTTGGTGAGACTCATGCGAGCGGGTTTGGCAGCGTTGGGAAACGCATGTGGCGGAAGAATGATCCAAAGACCGCCGCACACGAATTATCACCGAATTGTTCCAAGCGTGAGCCGGTCCTATCCGGCCTCGACCTGCGCCAGTCTTTCCCGCTCCGCTTCCCGGTATTGGCGCGGCGTCTGGCCGGTCCGTTTGCGGAACGAGCGGGCAAAGTAGGCGGCGTCGGCAAAGCCCAGCCCGTCGGCCACCGCCTGCACGCTCGCCGTCGTGAAAACCAGTGCCCGCCGCGCCTCGTCCATGACCCGCGCCATGATCAGGTCGTGGATGCTCATTCCGGTCACTTCCCGCACAACGCGGTTCAGATGTGTCGGCGAGAGGTTGAGCAGTTTCGCATAGGCTTCCGCCGCAAGCTGCTCGCGAAAATGCAGGCCGATCAGCTCCTTCAGCGCCTCGACGCGGGCAAGTTTCGCATCCCCGGCTCCGCCGGCTGCATCCGGCTGCACCGCTCGCGCGAGGATCAGGATCGATGCCGTCAGAAGCGCCTCGATCAGATCGTTGCGGCCCACCCGCCGCGCCTCGAATTCAGCGAACAGCCGCGAAAAGGTTTGATCGAGATAACCGACATCGTCGCCGGCAGGAATCGGGATCATTCGCGGGTACGACAGCCAGTCGCCGGGCCGTTTGGCCAGCCCTGCCGTCAGCCGCAGCCGCTCGGCCACCAACGTGATCACCAGCCCATCGATATCGCGCGAAAACCGAAAACCATGGCTGACACCCGGCGGCACCGCCACCACGCAGGGCGGCGTCAGCGCCACGGTCGTTCCGGAGAGGATGGCATCGCCCGATCCGTTCCGAATGTACAGGAACTGCTGGAAGCTCTCGTGACGATGCAGGCCGATCTCCCAATGATGAGTGCTGCTCCGGGAGGCGATCGTTTCGCAATGCAGCCAGAAATCCGGCCGTCCGGCTCGGCTTTCGCCATAGAGGTCGTAAGTGGGGACTGGCGAACGCATGACATGCTCCGGAGGGGCCGATGTTCGTTTTGTCCTATGAATTGCATGAAATGTCCATTGTTTGCCGTCCCGGTTGCGCGCTTACCATGAGACAAATCTTGGGAGGATTTCATGCGCACCAAAGTCGCCATCATCGGTTCAGGCCCCTCCGGCCTGCTGCTCGGCCAATTGCTCACCAATGCGGGCATCGACAATGTCATCCTTGATCGGGTGGGCAAGGAATACATCCTCGGCCGCGTGCGGGCCGGCGTGCTGGAAGAAGGCATGGTCGGCATGCTCGATCGTGCCGGAGCCGGTGCCCGCATGCACAAGGAAGGCCTGCCGCATGACGGTTTTTCGCTTGCCTTTTGACGGCCGGGATCATCGTATCGATCTCTTCGGCCTGACGGGCAAGCGCGTCACCGTCTACGGCCAGACGGAGCTTACCCATGACCTGATGGACAAGCGCGAAGCGTCCGGCGGCGTGACGATCTATGATGCGGGCAATGTCGTCCCGCATGGTTTCGACGGCGCAAAGCCCTATGTGACCTACGAGAAGGACGGCGTCACCCACCGGATCGATTGCGATTTCATCGCCGGCTGCGACGGCTTTCACGGCGTCAGCCGCAGATCCGTGCCGGAAAGCGCGCTCGATACTTACGAGCGGGTCTACCCGTTCGGCTGGCTCGGCATCCTGGCCGATGTGCCGCCGGTCAGCCACGAGCTGATCTATGCCAACCATCCGCGCGGTTTCGCGCTCTGCTCGATGCGGTCGGAGACCCGCAGCCGCTACTACATCCAGTGCCCGCTCGATGAAAAGATCGAGGACTGGTCGGACGAGCGTTTCTTTGACGAATTGCGCCGCCGCCTGCCCGCCGAACATGCCGAACGCATGGTGACCGGCCCGTCCTTCGAGAAATCGATCGCGCCGCTCCGCTCCTTCGTCGCCGAACCGATGCGCTTCGGCAGGCTGTTCCTGGTGGGCGACGCGGCGCATATCGTGCCGCCGACGGGCGCCAAGGGCCTGAACCTCGCCGCAAGCGACGTCCACTATCTCTTCGAGGGCCTGCAGGAATATTACGAGGAAAAATCCGCGGCCGGTATCGATGCCTATTCGTCCCGGGCGCTGAAGCGCGTCTGGCGGGCGGTGCGCTTCTCCTGGTCGATGACAACCATGATGCACCGTTTCCCGGATACGGGCGAATTCGGCCAGAAGATCCAGGAAGCAGAACTCGACTATCTGGTCGGCTCGAAGGCGGCCTCGACAGCGCTTGCGGAGAATTACGTGGGGTTGCCGTATTGAGAGACCGGCTCATGCCGCAGCACACGACCTAGCCGGAACCGCGACCATCCAGGCACGTTCCTGTCGATCCTTCGAGGAGATCGGAATGGACAAGGACAGGAAACTGGAATGGCTGGCGCGGTCGGGTTATGCGGCAAGGGGCATCGTATACGTCCTGATTGCCGGCCTGGCGTCGCTGTCGACCTTTGGCGGCGGGCGGCCCGATTCGAAATCCGCGCTGCAGATCGTGCTCGAGCAGCCTTTCGGCCAGATCTGGCTCGGCGTGATCGGCACGGGCCTGGTCGGCTTCGTGCTCTGGCGGATAGCGCAATCGATCCTCAACACCGACCGGCATGAAAACAATGCCAAGGGATATCTGGTCAGGGCAGGTCTTCTCGTCAGCGCCGCGACCTATACCGGTCTCGCCTTCTATGCAGTGGGGCAGGCGCTGCATCTGAGCGTCGGCGCAGGATCGTCCGGCGGGCGCGAAAGCTGGATCGCCTGGCTGATGCAGCAACCGTTCGGACGCTACCTCGTCGCAGGCGTCGGTCTGGCGATCGTCGGCGCCGGCTGCGCCCAGGCGTTCAAGGGCGTGAAACGCGGGTATCTCCGCTTTTTCGAAAGCGGATTCGAGCATCGAACCATCCTCAACGGCATCTGCACCTACGGGCTGCTTGCGCGCGGCGTCATATTCCTCATTATTGGCGGTTTCTTCATCTACGCAGCCTTCGCTGTCGATCCGAAGCAGGCCGGCGGCATGGCGGATGCGCTCGCCTGGGTGCGTCAGCTTCCCTTCGGGGCTATCCTCTACGGATTGGCGGCGGTCGGACTTTTCGCCTTCGGTCTCTATGGATTGATCGAGGCCCGCTACAGGATCGTCCAGCCGCCTTCTGTGGATCGGTCGCTCCGCGCGATGCGATCCATCGTGAACTGAGATCGAACAAGGAGTTTTGATGGCATTCCATCAACGCGTGACACGAAGAGTGGTCGAAAGGATTATGACGTTCGAGCCGATCGGCTTGATGATGATCGCGTTTCTGGCTGGCGGGCTCTTCGTCTTCTTCAGGCTGACCGACGAAGTGCTGGAAGGCGAGACGCACGCCTTCGACGAGAAAGTCCTGCTTGCCCTGCGTGACGCCACCGACCTCGCAACGCCGCTCGGACCCTACTGGGTGCATCATGCGATGGGGGACATCACCGCGCTCGGCGGCATCACCGTGCTGACCCTGATGACGGTGATGGGAACCGCCTTCCTGCTGCTGTCGCGGCAGAGGGCGATCGCGCTCTTCATGTTCCTGTCGATTGCCGGCGGCTGGCTCCTGAGTTCGCTGCTGAAACTCGGCGTGGCGCGACCGAGGCCCGATATCGTGCCGCATCTGGTCGAGGTGAACGATCTAAGCTTCCCGAGCGGCCACGCGATGCTCTCGGCTGTAACCTATCTGACGCTCGGCGCGCTGCTGTCTCGCGCCCAGCCCTACCGTTCGACCCGCATCTTCCTGATCGGCGCGGCGATCTTCCTGACATTCATCATCGGCTTCAGCCGGGTCTATCTCGGCGTCCACTACCCGACCGACGTACTCGGCGGCTGGTGCGCGGGCGCGACCTGGGCCCTGGCTTGCTGGATGATCGCCAGGCGCTATATCTCGGTGGCGCCGGAATAGTCCGGCCGCTCGGCGGCTGACCCGATCCCTACGGATCGGTATATCCGACCGCCCGGATCCTTACCTCCCGAGCACCCGGATCCTGTGAAAACAGGATCGCGCCGGATGATTTGGATTCCGCGGGTACGTAATCGAAGGTGACGTCGGCGTCTTCCACCATATTGCCACCATCCAGGATCTCGCCGCGCACGGTAACGGCCGCTGCCGTCACCGTCGCCTTGTTGGCGATATCGAATTCGACGCGGTAACCGCCCTCGACCTGCGTTCTCGCGGTGATGGCGATCGAGAATTCGGGCGGCATATCTTCGTCCATCCAGGCCTCGTAACCGACCCAGCCGATCATCGCCACAACCAGGATTGCCGAGACCACGCCCGTGGCCCATTCGATCAAGCGGGGTTCCCGCGCTTCGGTATGGCGATTATTGGCGGTTGTCGTCATCGGAGATCACTCGTCACAGGATGAGGCGGGCAGCGGCGGCGCCGATCGCGCCCGGAAAGGCAAGCACGATCGCCGACATCAGCATCTCAGCCGGCGCGGTATCGTCCAGCCGGCCGAAAGTCCAAAGGACGTAGAGGCTGATCAGCATGGCGACCATGTAGCCCGGCAGGGTGAAGCGGAAGAAGACGTGCCACCAGGGCGTCCCCTCGGGAATGTCATGAGTGCCCTTGAAGGCGACCGCATAGACGAACCCATGCATGATGGCGATCGAGGCAACCATTGTGACGAGCGCGTGCCAGGGCGTCATCTTGTAGGCGATCAGGATGATCTCCTCCGTCGGAGCGACGTTGAGGTTGAGAAAGAG
>Ga0055536_1000504_pt1 | contig 27047 bp, 29 predicted proteins | sample AraplaCvi_mLB_r2_FD_55037 | JGI IMG/M metagenome (GOLD analysis project Ga0055536, IMG submission 55037) | Arabidopsis root microbial communities from North Carolina, USA - plate scrape MF_Cvi_mLB_r2 | ecosystem: Host-associated > Plants > Roots > Endosphere | place: USA: North Carolina...
CTGGCCGCTCTTCTCGGTTCCGCCCAGGCGACGTTCGCCTCGAAGATCGAGCTTGCCGACGGTTCCGCCAAGGTCACCCGCGAAGTCGATGGCGGCCTGCAGACGATCGAGGTCAAGCTTCCGGCGGTCGTCACCACCGACCTGCGCTTGAACGAGCCGCGTTACGCCTCGCTGCCGAACATCATGAAGGCCAAGAAGAAGCCGCTCGACAAGAAGACGCCCGCCGATTTCGGCGTCGACACCGCGCCGCGCCTGAAGGTGCTGAAGACCGAGGAACCGGGCGGCCGCAAGGCCGGCATCAAGGTGAAGACGGTCGAGGAACTGGTCGGCGCCTTGAAGACCGCCGGCGTTCTGTAAGGGAAAGGGAGAACATCACCATGGCCATTCTTCTTCTCGCCGAACACGACGGTTCGAGCCTCAACGACCAGACCGCCAAGGCGCTCTCGGCTGCCTCCAGGATCGGCGGCGACGTGCATGTGCTGGTCGCCGGTTCCGGTGCCAAGGCTGCTGCCGATGCGGCTTCCAAGCTTGCCGGCGTTTCCAAGGTCCTGCTGGCCGACGACGCGGGCCTCGCCAACAACCTCGCCGAGCCGCTGGCGGCGCTCATCGTTTCGCTCGCCGATTCCTATGAGGTGATCATCGCGCCGGCAACGGCGTCGGCCAAGAACGTCATGCCGCGCGTCGCAGCGCTGCTCGACGTCGCCCAGGTCTCGGAAATCATCGAAGTGGTTTCCTCAGACACGTTCAAGCGCCCGATCTATGCCGGCAACGCCATCCAGACGGTGCAGTCGACCGACGCCAAGAAGGTGATCACCGTNCGCACCGCCTCCTTCCAGGCNGCCGGCGAAGGTGGTTCCGCCTCGGTCGAGGCCGTCTCGGCTGCNGCAAACCCGGGCGTTTCCTCGTTCGTCTCCGATGCGCTCTCGTCATCGGAACGTCCGGAACTGACCTCTGCCAAGATCATCATCTCCGGCGGCCGGGCGCTTGGCTCGTCGGAGAAATTCCAGGAGGTCATCCTGCCGGTCGCCGACAAGCTCGGCGCTGCCGTCGGTGCATCGCGTGCTGCGGTGGATGCTGGCTATGCCCCGAACGACTGGCAGGTCGGCCAGACGGGCAAGGTGGTCGCGCCNGATCCTCTACATCGCGGCCGGCATTTCCGGTGCCATCCAGCATCTCGCCGGCATGAAGGACNNNAAGGTCATCGTCGCCATCAACAAGGACGAGGAAGCCCCGATCTTCCAGGTCGCAGACTTTGGCATNGTCGGCGATCTCTTCGAAATCCTGCCGAAGCTCGAAAAGGCTTTGTGAGCTTTTGTTCATTTCGCAAGCGCGAAAAATGCTGGCAAAACCACAAACAGCGGAATAACAATCTGCCGGGCTGCATACATGCAGTCCGGCATTTTCATAAAATCGGCGTACGCTGGGGCTAGCGTAAACGCCCAGGGAGCGAAACCATGGGTCTGGTCATAAAAAACATCGGCATCATCGGAGCAGGCCAGATGGGCTGCGGCATTGCACATGTTTCGGCTTTGGCCGGCTACAGGGTGCAGATGTACGATGTTTCCAAGGACCGGATCGAGGCAGCGCTCGCAACCATCAACGGCAATCTCGCCCGCCAGGTCTCCAACGGCAAACTCGGCGACGATGAACGCAAGGCCGCACTTGCGCTGATTTCCGGTTCTTCCGACCTCAACGACCTCGCCCCGATGGACATGGTGATCGAGGCCGCGACCGAGGACGAAAGCGTCAAGCGCAAGATCTATTCGCAGGTCTGTCCGGTCCTTAAACCCGAGGCCCTGCTCGCCACCAATACCTCGTCGCTGTCCATTACCCGCCTCGCATCCGCCACCGACCGTCCGGAGCGTTTCATGGGGATTCACTTCATGAACCCGGTTCCGGTCATGAAGCTCGTGGAACTGGTGCGCGGCATCGCCACCGATGAGCCGACTTTCCGGGCCGCCAGGGACTATGTGACCGCGCTCGAGAAAACCGCGACGGTCGCCGAAGACTTTCCGGCCTTCATCGTCAACCGCATCCTGCTGCCGATGATCAACGAGGCGATCTACACCCTTTATGAAGGCGTAGGTTCGGTCGAGGCGATCGACACCGCCATGAAACTCGGCGCCAACCACCCGATGGGCCCGCTGCAGCTCGCCGATTTCATCGGCCTCGATACCTGCCTGTCGATCATGCAGGTCCTGCACGATGGGCTGGCGGACAGCAAATACCGCCCCTGCCCGCTTCTGGTGAAATATGTCGAAGCCGGCTGGCTCGGCCGGAAATCCGGCCGCGGGTTCTACGACTATCGCGGCGAAGTGCCGGTTCCGACGCGGTAAGCGGACCCTGCTGTGGCCTTGCCTTGTCAGAAAAGGCATTGCCAACTATATTGAGGGAGTGAGAGGCGAGCTTTCGCCCGCCCCTCTAGATCACCTCCGGAATAACACCCGCACGGTTACTTGCCAGTTCGTGCGGGTTTTTCGTATGGTGCCCGTGATGCTAAATGGCCTGGACCACATAGATCACTCCTCCGGTTGAATGGCGAGGCCCTCGCCGGGTCGAAGCGGCCTATCCTCTCCGAGGCGCATGGCAGTGCGCGTCTGCTTTCGTCATCACAACCAAAAGCAGCATAGAGTAGAGATTTACATTACTTCAATTGGAAAGTTGTCGGCTTAGGGCGCCTTGGCTGCCGCAATCAGCGCCTTTGCATCCGGGCTGTCCCAGGCAGCCGGGCCGTTCATCGCCGAGATCAGGCAGCCTTGTCTGTCCATCACCAGCGTCACCGGCAGGCCGAAGGCGAGGCCTTCCTTCTTCAGCGAATTGAAGACGCCCATCGAGCTGTCGCGATAGTAGCCGAGCGTATCGACCCCGTATTCCGCGAGGAAAGCCTTCGGTTTTTCGTCGCTCCCGGTATCGATATTGACCGCCACGACCTCGAAATCCCCACTCCCCATGCCCTTCTGCAGCGCGTTCAGGGCCGGCATCTCTTCCCGGCACGGGCCGCACCAGGTTGCCCAGAGGTTGAGCAGCACCGTCTTGCCGGCAAAATCGGCCGTCCTGAGATCTTTTCCGTCCGGCCCCTTGAAGGCAAGGTCGAGCGGTCGCGGCGGCTGGGCGGCAACCATGGCGGCGACCTGGCCCCTTGCGAATTGCGAAACCGACTTCACCCTTTCGATCGCGCCTTCGCAGGCACCGGCGGATTGGGCGAGGAGGCCGGACTCGCCATTGCCAGACCCCACACTCCTCACGTATACCGCCACGGCACCGGCAAGTATTCCCGCGACGGCGGCAATCACGATCAATCTGGCGGACGGAAGGCCGAAAGGTCTTTTGGTCGTCATCAACTACTCCAGGACTAGGCATCATGGCTGACGGCACGAAGGACGCAGTATCCTCCAACCAGATGTGGGGCGGACGCTTCGCTTCAGGGCCGGATGCGATCATGGAGGAGATAAATGCCTCGATCGGTTTCGACAAGAAGCTCTTCGCCCAGGATATCCGCGGCTCAATAGCGCATGCGACGATGCTTGCGGAAAAGGGCATCATTTCGCGCGAAGATAAAGACAAGATCGTATCCGGCCTGAACACGATCATGTCAGAGATCGAAAGCGGCCAGTTCGAGTTCTCGCGCAAGCTCGAAGACATCCATATGAATGTCGAAGCGCGGCTGGCGACGCTGATTGGTCCTGCGGCCGGACGCCTGCACACCGCCCGCTCGCGCAACGACCAGGTGGCGCTCGATTTCCGCCTCTGGGTCAAGGAAGAGCTCGTCAAGACCGAGAAGATGCTGACCGGCCTGATCGCCGCCTTCCTCGATCGCGCCGAGGAACATGCCGATACGGTCATGCCCGGCTTCACCCATCTGCAGACCGCCCAGCCGGTCACCTTCGGCCATCACTGCATGGCCTATGTGGAAATGTTCGGCCGTGACCGCGCCCGCGTGCGCCACGCGATCGACCATCTCGACGAAAGCCCGATCGGCGCCGCNGCNCTTGCCGGCACGCCCTANCCGATCGANCGCCACATGACGGCGAAGGCGCTCGGCTTCCGCGAGCCGACCCGCAANTCGATCGACACCGTCTCCGACCGCGATTTCGCGCTGGAATTCCTGTCGGTGGCGGCGATCTGCGCCGTGCACCTGTCGCGCCTTGCCGAAGAGATCGTCATCTGGTCGACGCCGCAGTTCGGGTTCGTGCGCCTGTCGGACGCGTTCTCGACCGGCTCCTCGATCATGCCCCAGAAGAAGAACCCGGATGCCGCCGAACTGGTACGCGCCAAGACCGGCCGCATCAACGGCTCGCTGGTGGCGCTGCTGACCGTCATGAAGGGCCTGCCGCTCGCCTATTCCAAGGACATGCAGGAAGACAAGGAACAGGTCTTCGACTGCGCCGAGAACCTGGAACTGGCGATCGCCGCGATGACCGGCATGATGCGCGACATGACCATCCGCGCCGACAAGATGCGGGCTGCGGCCGGCGCCGGCTTCTCGACCGCGACCGACCTTGCCGACTGGCTGGTGCGCGAGGTGGGCCTTCCCTTCCGCGAAGCCCATCACGTCACCGGGCGCGCCGTGGCGCTTGCCGAAGAGAAGGGCTGCGACCTTTCCGAACTGCCGCTCGAAGAGCTGCAGTCGATCAATCCGGCGATCACCGACAAGGTCTTCAACGTCCTGTCGGTCGATGCCTCCGTCGCCAGCCGCACCAGCTTCGGCGGCACGGCGCCTGCCGAAGTCCGCAAGCAGATTGCCTGGTGGCGCGCCAGGAATTGACGACGGCCGCGACGAACGCTTGAGAAGTGATGCCGGATAGTGACTGCACAAGCGCGTGGAACTTCGCTATGAAAGTTCCGCAGCCGTGCCGGAGAAGGAATAGAATGTCGAAGTCCCTGGTAAAAATCGCCCGCATCACTCTTGTTCTGAGCCTCGCCGGCATCGTTGTCGTCGGCTGCGGCCGCAAGGGCGGCCTCGACCGCCCCAGCACGCCGGTGGAGCAGCAGAACGTCCGCAAGAGCGGCAAGCCGGGCGCGCAAAAGGCCGAACCGGTTGCCGAGCGCCCCTTCCTGCTTGATCCGCTTCTGTAATTTTCGAGTTTTGCCGTGAACCATTTCCATTACATCGACGGCGTGCTGCACGCCGAGAACGTGCCGATCCCGGAAATCGCGAAGGCCGTCGGCACGCCCTTCTACGTCTACTCGACGGCCACTCTGGAGCGTCATTACAAGGTTTTCGCAAAGGCGTTTTCCGACGTCGACGCCATGGTCTGCTACGCCATGAAGGCGAATTCCAACCAGGCGGTGCTGAAGACGCTCGGCCGGCTCGGCGCCGGTGTCGATGTCGTGTCCGGCGGCGAACTGCGCCGGGCACTGGCGGCCGGTATTCCGGCAAGCCGCATCATGTTCTCGGGCGTCGGCAAGACCGTGCCGGAAATGGATCTGGCGCTGCAAGCCGGCATCTACTGCTTCAACGTCGAATCCGAGCCGGAGCTGGAGGTCCTCAACCTGCGCGCCCTGAAGGCCGGCAGAAAGGCGCATGTCTCCTTCCGCATCAATCCGGACGTCGATGCCGGCACGCATGCCAAGATCTCGACCGGCAAGAAGGAAAACAAGTTCGGCATACCTTACGAGCGCGCCCGCGCCGTTTACGCCCATGCTGCAACCCTTGACGGCATCGACGTCACCGGCATCGACATGCATATCGGCAGCCAGATCACCGAACTGCAGCCTTTCGAACATGCCTTCCGGCTGCTGCGCGAACTGGTCGATACGCTGCGCTCCGACGGCCACCGCATCGATCACGTCGATATCGGCGGAGGCCTCGGCATTCCCTATCGCGAGGACAACAACCCGCCGCCGCTTCCCGATGCCTATGCGGAAACGGTCAAGCGCCAGCTGCGGTCGCTGGAATGCAAGATCGTCACCGAACCGGGCCGGTTGATCGTCGGCAATGCCGGCATTCTGGTGACCGAGGTCATCTACGTGAAGGATGGCGGCGAAAAGTCCTTCGTGATCGTCGACGGCGCGATGAACGACCTGATCCGCCCGACGCTCTACGACGCCTATCACATGATCCGCCCGGTCGTCGTGCCGGCCGCCGATGCGCCGCGCATCAAGGGCGANGTCGTCGGCCCGGTCTGCGAAACCGGCGACTACCTGGCGCTCGACCGCGAGATGGCGGAACCAAAGCCCGGCGACCTGATTGCCGTCGCTTCGGCAGGCGCCTATGGCGCGGTGCAGGCGGGAACCTACAACACGCGGCTGCTGGTGCCCGAGGTTCTGGTAAAGGGCTCTGAGTTCCATGTGGTGCGTCCGCGCGGCACTTACGAAGAACTCATCAGCCTCGACTCCGTGCCCGCGTGGCTTGCATGAGCGCCTGACACGACGTTCACTTTTGCGGGAAATCCGGGAAATTATGGGGGCGGCCCGCCCCCTGCCCTCGTCTTCGCCACAAACATCGTTATCTTGAAAGCTTGATTTGCGCCGCCACGATTGGAGACGGACCGCATGAGCTTCATCCGCAAAGGTGCCTTCGAATTGCATCCTGTGCTTGCGCGTCGCGTCGCACTGAAACGGTCCTTCGCACGGATCGTGTTGTTTTTCGAACGGATTTTGCCGCTGCTGCTCGCCCCTCTCGGGATCGCGGCCCTCTTCCTGTCGGCCGCCTGGTTCGGGATTTTCCGGGTCGCTCCTGATTGGGTGCGCTGGATCCTGGTCGGCGGCTTCGCCTTTGCCTTCGTTTATGCGCTTCTGCCGTTCAGCCGCCTGCGCTGGCCGGNGGTGGCCGAAGCCGACCGGCTTCTGGAAGTCCGCAACAACCTGCCGCACCAGCCGGTCGGCGTGCAGGACGATCAACCGGCTTTCGAAACACCCTTCTCCCGCGCGCTCTGGAAGGAACACCAGATCCGCATGGCCGAGCGCATTGCAGCGCTCGATGCCGGCCTGCCGCAGCCCGATATCGCCCGGCACGACCGGTTCGCGCTTCGCGCCATTCCCGCGCTCGTCTTCGTCGTCGCGCTCGGTTATTCCTTCTCGAACGGCGGCGGCTCTCCTGCCGATGCCTTCCGGCCCGCGCCGCNGGCNCCGAGCATCAATCCGGACCTGCGCATCGACGCNTGGCTGACGCCACCTTCCTATACCGGCCGTGCGCCGATCTTTTTGACGGGCCGCGAGGCGACCGCTGCTGTTGCCTCCGTCTCCACCCCACAGAACTCGGCCCTGACCGTGCGCGTCACCGGCGGTGAAGGCGGAGAAGCCGTTGTTTTTGCCCCAAAGGCCGGCGGGCAGCCGTCGACCTTGATCACCGAGGAAGCCAAGAAGGCGGCAGAAGCCGCAGCCCAGCAGCAGCCACAGAGTGCCCCGGGACAGCAGGCGCAGCAGACGGCCCAGGCACCTGCCCAGCCGGCCGCACCGCAACAACCCAACCAGCAGCGGCCGCCCCGCACCTATGCGCTCAACGTCGGCGAGAGCGGCAGCCTGACCGTCAATGGCCAGACCTGGGCCTTCGAGGTCATCCCGGATCGCCCCCCCGAAATTGCCTTCGAAGGCCAGCCGAAGCCCTCGGTCAACGGCGCGCTGGAGATCGGCTTCACCGGCAAGGACGATTACGGCATTCGCGAAGCCCATGCGCTGATCGAGCCCGTCGGCCCGACGGATCCGGCCGCCACCCCGCTTTATCCGCCACCGGACTACCGGCTCGATCTGCCGCGGCAGAACAGCCGCGAGGTCAAGGGCCTGACGAGCCGCAGCCTTATCGAGCATCCGCTTGCAGGCAAGCGGGTCAAGATCACCCTGATCGCCAAGGACGGCGCCGGCCAGACCGGCCGCAGCCCGACCCATGAAATGGTGCTGCCGTCGCGCGGCTTCTCCGAACCGCTTGCCGCAGCCGTCGCCGAAGAGCGCCAGGTCTTCGCGCTCGACACCCGCCGGATGCCCCGCGCCATCGAGCTCAACGAGGCCTTAGCGATCCGTCCCGACGAAACCATCCCGAACCTCAGCCATTTCCTGCTGATCCGCTCCGCGCTCGAGCGCATGAAGCTCGCCCGCAACGAGGAACAGCTGAAGGATACGGCCGAATATCTCTGGGAAATCGCCCTCGGCATCGAGGATGGCGATCTGTCGCAGGCCGAACGCCGGTTGCGCGACGCCCAGCGCAATCTTGCCGAAGCGCTGCAGAACAAGGCCTCCGACCAGGAGATCGCAAAGCTGATGCAGGAACTGCGCGAAGCCATGCAGCAGTTCATGAACGAACTGGCGCAGCGGATGCAGAACGCTCCGCAGGCGCCCAACAATATGCAGTCGCAGAACGTCATCCGCCAGCGCGACCTGCAGAACATGATGGACCAGATCGAGAACCTNGCCCGGTCCGGCAATCGCGATGCCGCCCAGCAGATGCTCAACGAACTGCAGCGGATGATGAACAACCTGCAGGCAGGCAGGCCGCAACGCGGCCAGCAGGGCCAGCAGCAGCAGAACAGCCAGATGCGCCAGCAGATCGACAAGCTCGGCGAGATCATGCAGGAACAGCAGCGGCTGATGGACCAGACCTTCAAGCTGGACCAGGCGCTGCGCGACCGCATGCAGCGCGGCGATCCGAACGAACGCCCGGGCCAGGAAGGCCAGCAGCAGGGCCAGCAGCAACAAGGTCAGCAGGGCCAACAGGGTCAGCAAGGGCAGCAGAACACCGACCAGATGACCGCCGAGCAGCTTCGCGAGGCGCTGAAGAACCTGCGCGCACAGCAGGAAGGCCTGGGCAAGAAGCTGGATGAGCTGCAGAAAGCCCTCAAGGGACTTGGAATGCAGCCCGGCGAAGGGTTCGGCAAGGCGCAGAGCGAGATGGGCAATGCCGGCAAGGCGCTCGGCGAAGGCCAGGGCGAGCAGGCCGTGCAAGGACAGGGCAACGCCCTCAACGCCTTGCGTCAGGGCGCCCAGAACATGATGCAGCAGATGATGCAGGCCATGCAGCAGCAGGGTCAGGGCCAAGGCCAGGACCGCGGCGGACCGGGCGAGAACATGACCTCGCAAGGCGGCCAGAACGGCCGCGACCCGCTTGGCCGCCCGCGCGCCACGGTAGGCCCGGATTTCGGCGATCAGGTGAAGGTACCGGACGAGATCGACGTCCAGCGCGCCCGGGAAATCCTCGAAGCGATCCGCCAAAAACTCGGCAATGCCCTCTCCGGCGAAGCGGAGCGGCAGTATCTGGAGCGACTTCTGGACATTCGCTGATTAAACGGAAACTTGGGCTCCGGCGCCTCAGGCGGCCCGGCAGTTCCCCGAGGACAGCGCCGCCGCGACGGCACGGCGGATATCGGGCAGCGCGAACGGCTTCTGCACCACGTCGATGATCTTGGTCGCAAGATCGTCGGCCCGCTCCCGCTGCTCCGCATAACCGGTCATCAGCAGGATCTTGAGCTCCGGGAACCTGGCGGATGCCTGGTGCACCAGTTCGATACCGTCCATGACCGGCATGCGGATGTCGGACAGCAGCAGATCGAACGGACCTTCGTTCAGCTTTTCAAGCCCTTCGGCGCCGTCAGCCGCTTCATGGGTCTCATGACCATCGAGACGAAGCGCCCGCGCAACGAACATGCGAAGGGAATCCTCGTCCTCGGTAATCAGGATTTTTGCCATGGCGGTGATCGCTCCCGTGTTTTGTTTGTATGGGACGCAAATCAACAGAGTTTTCTTGTCGAGGAGTAAACGCCGGTCCATTGCGGACCGACATGGTTAACACCTCGTCTCACCCGGCGCGGGCGTATCGCTCAGGCGTCTCCGGTCACGACGCCCACGAAAGGCAGCTCGCGGAAAGCGTATGCCACGTCCATGCCGTAACCGACGACGAAGTAGTCCGGGCATTCGAAACCCACGTAGTCCGCCTCCAGATTCTCCTGGCGCTTGACGCGCTTGTCAAGCAGCACGGCGATCGAGACGTTGCGGGCACCGCGCTCGTAAAGCAATTCCTTGGCGAATTTCAGCGTCCGGCCGGATTCGAGGATGTCGTCGATCAGCAGCACGTCGCGGTCCTTCACGTCGCTGTCGATGTCCTTGACGATCCGCACGCCTTGCGAAACGGTGCCGGCGCCATAGCTCGAGAGCGTGACGAACTCCACTTCCGGCGCAAGGCCCACGTCATGCAGCGCCCGCAAAAGGTCGGCGGCGAAGATGAACGAGCCCTTGAGGATGGCGATGACCAGCAGATCCTTGGTCGGCCCTGTGGCGATCTGTGCCGCGATCGCGTGGTTGCGCTCGGCGATCTGTTCGGCGGTATAAAGCGGCTCGATGTTTTTGCCGCGTACGACGGGCATGAGGTTCTCCTACGTGTCCGTAAAAAACCGCGATACCACAATCGGCCGAGAAAGAGAAAGCGTCAGGCGCCCCGTTCGGCGAAGGAAAGCCGCAGATCGGGCAGTTTTCCACCGGGGTGGGGCACGCGCGCTGAGAAGCCACGGCTCTGGCCGCCTTCGATGGACGAGACGGGCGGCGAGATCAGCGTCGTCGCAACGAGCGACTGCCCGGACATCAGTTCGGCGCGGATCTGCGGCATGGCGCGATTGTCGCCGCTGCGGTTTTCCACGATGCCGTTGATCAGGAGCACGCGCATGCCGTTGGCATCCTGCGGGGTCATCGTGACATGGGTGATGTCGAGGGTTGGCCCGCTCTCTGCCGTCGCCGAGCCGGCGAACAGAAAGGTGAAGCCCCCCGCAATGCTGAAAACGGTAACGAAGACGACCGCCACCATCGCCGAGAAGAAATCGGCGGAAAGGCCCCTCAGGCCACGCTCGATGCCGGCAAGCGCCCGCTCTGCCAACGACGGTACGGCAGCGGCAGATGGCGCGCGCCTGGTGCGATTGTCGTTGTGCGAGCGCGGCGCCGGGCCACGGCGGAAGGTCTCGCGAACCGGGACGAACTGGGCGTCGATCACCTCGCCGCGCCGCTGGCTCACCCTTGTGGTGCGGATGGAAGGTTCCGGCGGCAGGATGTCCATCCGCGCCGTCGTCTTGCCCTGATGGCTGCCAAATGTGCTCATGGGGCCCTCTTCGGCCCGTTTTCCCCGTAGTTCGGGATGGCGGGCATTGAATCGAATCCCGCCTAGTCGTAAATTCAAATGGTTAACGCTTCGCAAATAAGGCCTGAAATTAGCCCTTTTCCGCGCGTGATTTACCGTTCGTTTACCCGGGTCGTTAAGAGATAGACGGGCACCAGAGAGTCGAAAGAGCAAGGACCGGGTCATCCGTTGATTCATTTCGAAAACGTTGGTCTGCGCTATGGGATGGGTCCGGAGATCCTGCGGGATATGACCTTCGACATCCCCAAGCGCTCGTTCCAGTTCCTCACGGGCCCGTCGGGCGCTGGGAAGACCACCCTCCTGCGCCTGCTGTTCATGTCGCTGCACCCGACCCGCGGCATCATCCACATGTTCGGCCGCGACCTGTCCCAGATCCCGCGCGCCGAACTGCCGATGCTGCGCCGGCGGGTGGGCATCGTCTTCCAGGATTTCCGCCTCCTCGACCACCTGACGACCTACGAGAACGTCGCGCTGCCGCTTCGCGTGCGCGGCAAGGAGGAAAGCTCCTACCGCAACGACGTGATCGAGCTCCTGAAATGGGTCGGGCTCGGCGAGCGCATCAACGTCCTGCCGGCGGTTCTTTCGGGCGGCGAGAAGCAGCGCGCCGCGATTGCCCGCGCGCTGATGGACCAGCCGGAAATCCTGCTCGCCGACGAACCGACCGGCAATGTCGACCCGCCGATGGCNCGCCGGCTGCTCAATCTCTTCCTCGAACTCAACCGGCTCGGCACCGCCGTCGTCATCGCCACCCACGATCTGGCNCTGATGGACCAGGTGGATGCCAGACGGATGATCCTCACCGAAGGGCGGCTCGACATCTATGAATGAGCTGAGCCGCCCGAAAGCGACGAAGAGCGCCCAATCGAAGAAGCCCGCGAATGAGCAGCAGGCTCCGCCGGCCGGCCAGAAGCAGGCGCGCCGCGTCGAGATGCGGGTACGGCCGACCGCGCCGATCCTGCCGCCTTCCAACATCCAGGGCAATGCGCTGATGGTGGTGATCGCCATCATGGCCTTCCTCGCCTGCCTGACGCTCGGCGCGGTCAGCATGGTGAGGGCGACGGCATCGAGCTGGCAGAGCCAGATNTCCCGCGAGATCACCATNCAGATCAAGCCCGACGACGGGCTCGACATGAATGCNGCTCTGAAAAAAGNCCGNGACCTGGCACTTACCTTCGTCGGCACCCGCGAGGGCACGATCATGGACGAGAGCGCCACGGCACGACTTCTGGAGCCGTGGCTCGGCACCGGATTGAACCTCGAAGACCTGCCCGTGCCGCGCCTGGTCATCGTCACCATCGACGAGCAGAACCCGCCCGATTTCGCCGGAATGCGCGATCTCCTGAAGACGGAAATCCCGCAGGCCTTCCTCGACGACCACCGCACCTGGGTGGACCGCCTGGTATCGATGGCGCACACCACGGTGCTGATCGGCATGGGCGTCCTGGTTCTCGTCTTCACGGCGATGATCCTGACGGTGATCTTCGCCACGCGGGGCGCTCTCTCCGGCAATCGCCATATCGTCGAGGTGCTGCATTTCGTCGGCGCCGAAGGCTCGTTCGTGGCCGGCGAGTTCCAGAAGCATTTCCTGAAGATCAGCATCAAGGGCTCGGCCGCCGGCGGTGCGCTCGCGGCCGTGATGTTCGCGATTGCCAACATGTGGCAGGCCAACTCGCTNGCGACGCCGGAAAGCGACCAGGCAACCGCGCTCTTCGGCTCCTTCACGATCGGCATCGGAGGTTATCTCGGCATCTTTGCNACGATGATCGTGATCGCGTTGCTGACGACGCTGACCGCCCGGTTCACGGTGATGCGCACGATCGACGAAATCGACCTGATCCGTTCCGATCCCGCACGATCCGACGGATTGTCAGCTTCTTGAATCGGGCCCCGTCCCTCTGTAGGTTGGCCCTGTTCTCGCCACGAATCTCCGGCTATGGACAGTCATGACACCGGCCCCGACCACACCTGACAATGGAACGGAGCGCCACCCGCGGCGGTGGTTCGGTGGAGTGTTTTCGCGCAATAGCCGGCTGCGATGGGCCGCGCGCCGCATCATCATGGCCAGCGTGCTCGGATTGGCGCTGCTTTTCGGCGGATTTTTATGGTTCGCGAACGCCGTCACGTCGCTGAAGGCCCCTGATGGCGTCAAGGCGGATGCGATCGTCGTCCTGACCGGCGGTTATCTGCGGATAGAGCAGGCGCTCGGGCTTCTGCGGGACGGAGCCGGCCAGCGGCTGCTGATCTCGGGCGCGCATCCGTCCACCAGCCCGACCCAGATCCGCAAGGTCACGCAGGCCTCGCCCGACCTTTTCGCCTGCTGCGTCGATATCGGCTACGACGCCATCGACACGATCGGCAATGCCAACGAGATCACCCGCTGGATCCACGACCACCACTACAAGTCCGTGCTGGTCGTCACCAACAACTACCANATGCTGCGCAGCCTGCACGAACTGCGCCGCGCCGACCCGGTGACNGTGTTCATCCCCTATCCCGTCATCAATTCCGACCTGACCCGGAAAGCCTGGTTCGCAGAGCCGGACGTATTGCGCACCATGCTTTCCGAATACGGCAAGGTCGTGCTTGCCACCTTCCGCGACTGGTTCGGGATCGAGCGCGGCACCGGGCTGCGCAACGACGACCCGCCGAAGACCGCCTCGAAGCCGGCCAATTGATACTTTTCCTTGCCCGCAGCGCACCGGCGCTTTTTTCACGGCGCGATCTCGTGTAGGCAACGCCTGTCCAAGAGGAAGCCTTTCATGCTGCTGGTGCGTTCGGTTCTTTTCAATATCGCCTTCTACACAAACCTGATCGTCCGCATGATCGTGCTGAGCCCGGTCTATTTCCTGATGCCGCGCAAGGCGGCCTACCGGATTCCGAAAGCCTGGGCCGCGTCCTGCAACTGGCTGATGGCAAGGATCGTCGGCGCCACGTTCGAGATCGAGGGCCTGGAAAACGTTCCCGAAGGCGGCTGCATCTTCGCGCCCAAACATCAGTCCGCCTGGGACACCGTCGCTCTCCTGCCCTGGCAGCGGGACCCGGTCTATATCCTCAAGCGCGAGCTGATGTGGATCCCGCTGTTCGGCTGGTATGCCGCCAAGCAGAAGATGATCCCGGTCAACCGCGGCGCCCGCGGCAAGGTCATGGTCGACGTGATGAACCGGACGAAGGAGGAGATGGCCAACAACCGCCAGCTCATCATCTATCCGGAAGGCACGCGCCGGCCACCGGGCGCCGAGCCGCAATACCGCTACGGCATCGCCCGCATCTATCGCGACGTTCAGGTGCCGGTCGTGCCGGTCGTCGCCCATTGGGGCCTGTTCTGGGGCCGCCGCAAGCTCATCAAATATCCCGGCCACTTCAAGGTCCGCATCCTGCCGCCGATCGCGCCCGGCATGGATCCGGACGCCTTCTACGCGCATCTGGTGGAAACGCTGGAACGGGAAAGCGACAAGCTGCTGGTCGAGACCGTGGCGGCAAATCCGCACCTGCCTCTGCCGCCGTCAGCCGCGAAACGGCTTGCGGAACTGAAGGCTCAGACGGCGGCCTGAACGCCGGTGCCGGTGCTGGCGTCGGCCACCGCCGCGCCGACGGCTTCCAGCCAATGATCGCGGATGCCCATGTCCTTCAGATGCGCCAGCGTGTTGAAGAGATAGGCATCGTTCGGGCCTGACTTGCCGATGGAACTGCGCACTATCGCCACCGCCTGTTCGACCTCGAGCGCGCCGGCATATTGGAGATGGCTGCGATCGACGATATAGCCGACCGCCTTCATCTGCCGCCCGTCGCCGAGCGTCACCGGCAGGACCCGTTCCAGATAGACATTGGTGACGAGTTCCCGGCGGCGCAGATAATCAAGCACGTCCGGGCGGTTCTCCTCGTCTACCCGGAAGGCGACGCCGCGGCATGAACCGCCACGGTCGAGGCCGAGGACCAGGCCCGGGTTATCCGGCGTGCCGCGATGCACGTGAGACCAGACGCAGAGGGAGCGGCGGAAGCCGAAGGCACGGGCGGGCAGTCTTTCCTCAAACGCAAAACCCGGATTCCACATCAGGGACCCGTAGCCAAACACCCAAAATTCGTCCATATCCCGCGCCACACCATTCCATCTGAAGCATCCCGCCCCAAGTTTTCAGCACCATTGGAGAACATCATGGCAGCGTCAAGCCGAACTGGCGTCAGCGGAAAATTATGGCTCCTCGCCTCCGGAGTGGTGTTGGTGATCGCCCTTTATACGGGCGGGTGGTTCTATGGCGCCTCGGTGCTGAAGGAGCGGACGCTGGCCCTGCTCGGCAGCCAGGAAAAGCGTGGCCTCTCGGCTGAATGCACGGACGCGGATTATCGCGGCTACCCGTTCCGGATCGGCCTGTTCTGCTCGAAAGTCGCGGTCGACGATCGTGGCAACGGTATTTCTGCCACGTTCGGAGCGCTGCGGTCCGCAGCCCAGGTCTACAATCCCGGCCATATCGTCTGGGAACTCGATTCCCCGGTCGAGATCCGCACCGGCCACGGGCTTTCGGTCTCGACNACCTGGGAGAATTTCCAGTCGAGCCTGACCACCCGGTTTCGCGGCGTNGAGCGCACGTCCACGGTGATCGAAAACGCCAGGACCAACATTCTGTCGTCCGCAACCGGCCAGGCCTTCAACATCAGCGCCGGCCACACGGAAATCCACCTGCGCCAGAACGGCAGCGATCTCGACGCGGCCCTGACCCTCCAGAATACCGACATGGTGATGAAGGACATGCCGCAGCTTCTGCCGCGGTTCACCGCCAATCTCGACCTGACGCTGACCGGCCGCGCCGGCATGATCGANGGCAGCGATCCGAACGGGACCGCTCTCTACGGCACCGANGGCCAGATGCGCAGCCTTACCGCCGATCTCGGNGACGGCAAGCTNATCACCGTGTCCGGCCCCTTCTCCTTCGACGAGCGNGGNTACCTGTCTGGCAAGCTGAAGCTCCGGATCGAACAGATCGATGCCTGGCGCGACAGCCTGGCCCAGGCCTTTCCGCAGCTCGCGCCGACCTTGAAGACCGCTGCCAACATGCTGTCGGCGCTCGGCCGCGGCAAGAGCGCGTCGCTCGATCTCACCATCAACCGGGGCAAGGTGTTTGCCGGCGGCTTCATCCAGATCGGCGAAATCCCGCCGATCTGAGCAGGATCACTTCTTGACGTCGAGCGCGTGGCGGCCGAAATCCGGCGCGTCGACATCCTGGCCGGCCTGGACGATCGAGCGGCGGATGGCGCGGGTGCGGGTGAAGAGTTCGAACAGCTTGTCGCCCTCGCCCCAGCGGATCGCCCGCTGCAGATAGGCGAGGTCTTCCGAAAACCGGGCCAGCATTTCCAGGATCGCATCCTTGTTGTGCAGGCACACATCCCGCCACATGGTGGGGTCGGACGCGGCAAGACGGGTGAAATCGCGAAAGCCGGAGGCGGAATATTTGATCACTTCCGCGTCGGTCACCGTCTCGAGATCGTCCGCCGTGCCGACGATATTGTAGGCGATGATATGCGGCAGGTGGGAGACGATCGCCAACACCTTGTCATGGTGCTGCGGATCCATCTCGTCGATGCGCGAGCCGAGCGCCGTCCAGAAGGATTTAAGCCTGTCGAGGGCCGCCTGGTCCGTATCCGGCAGCGGCGTGAAGATGCACCAGCGATCCCGGAACAGGCCGACGAAGCCAGCATCGGGGCCGGATTTTTCAGTGCCCGCCAGCGGATGGCCCGGAATGAAATGCACGCCCTGCGGCATATGCGGCGCCATCTGCGCGATGACCGACGCCTTGGTGGAGCCGACATCGGTGACGATAACACCGGGCTTCAGACTGCCGGCGATCTGCTTGGCCACTTCCTCCGATGCGCCGACCGGCACCGAGACGATGACGAGATCGGCATCCTTCACCGCCTCGGCNGCGGATGCGACATAACGGGTGCCAAGCGCCAGCTCTTCGGCGCGTTTCAGGGTTTCGGCGCTGCGGCTGGAAATCACCACCTCGCGGGCGAGCCCCAGTTCCTTGACGTCCCGGGCGATCGAGGAGCCGATCAGGCCGATGCCGATCAGCGCGATCCGTTCGAAATGCGGCGTGCTCATGCGCTTCTGCCCATAAATTCGCCGAGCGTCTCGATGACGCCGCGATTGGCCTCTTCCGAGCCGACCGTCATGCGCAACGCATTCGGGAAACCGTAGCCTTTGACGGCGCGCAGGATGTAACCGCGGCTGGTGAGGAACGCATCGGCTTCCGGCGCCCGCTTGCCCTCGACATCCGGGAAATGGATGAGCACGAAATTGGTGACCGACGGCGTCACCTTGAGGCCGATCGCTTCCAGCGCATGGGTAAGCTTGTCGAGCCAGAGCTTGTTGTGCTCGACGGCCTTTTCGACGAAAGCCTGGTCGCGGATGGCCGCGGCACCGGCAGCGATTGCCGGAGCGTTCATGTTGAACGGGCCGCGCACGCGGTTCAGCGCGTCGAGAATGCCGGCCGGGCCGTACATCCAGCCGATGCGCAGCGCCGCAAGGCCGTAGACCTTCGAGAAGGTGCGGGTCATCACCACGTTCTTGTTGGAAGACACCAGTTCGAGGCCGGCTTCGTAGTCGTTCTTGCGCACATATTCCGCATAGGCGGCATCGAGCACGAGGATGACACCCTTCGGCAGGCCGGCATGCAGCCGGCGGATATCGGCGACCGGGACATAGGTGCCGGTCGGATTGCCCGGATTGGCGATGAACACCATCTTCGTCCTGTCGGTGACGGCGGCGAGGATCGCGTCGACATCGACGGTGCAGTCCTTCTCCTTCACTTCGACCACCGTGGCACCGGCGCCCATGATCTGGATCTTGTAGACGAGGAAACCGTGCTGGGTGATGATCGCCTCGTCGCCGGCGCCGAGATAGACGTGGCAGAGCAGGCCGAGCAACTCGTCCGAGCCGTTGCCGCATATGATGTTCGCGACGTTCAGCCCATGCACCGAGGCGATCGCCTCGCGCAGCGCCATCGCCTGCCCGTCCGGATAGAGTTCGAGATTGCCGGCCGCCTGCTTGAAAGCTTCGATCGCCTTCGGGCTCGCGCCGAGCGGGGTCTCGTTGGAGGAGAGCTTGAAGACGCGCGCCACGCCCGGAGCATGTTCCTTGCCGGGCACATAGGCGGCGATATCCAGAATGCCGGGACGCGGAACGGGCTCACTCGTGACGATGCTCATCGGATCAACCTTTTCGGAAATGCCTGAAACGGCGGGTGATCTTGAGGCATTAAAGCCGAAAAAGACCTTTGTCGAGTATGTGCTTGGGGCTCCCAGGAGAGATGCGGGCGCCGGCGATGCCCCTCATCCGCCTGCCGACACCTTCTCCCCGTTCTGACGGGGAGAAGGGATCTGACGCACCGTTTCGTTCCCTCCTGTCCGAGGATATGAGCAAAAAAATGAGGAGCGGGCGGCTTGCGTCCTTCTCCCCGCTTGCGGGGAGAAGGTGTCGGCAGGCGGATGAGGGGCAATCCGGCGCTCACTGCGTCCGCGTCGTCGGCACGCCCTGCGGCGCCAGCACCGGCACGAAGACGCGCCGCGAGGCACGGGCGGCAACCGGCAGGCCCTGATAAAGGCGCTTCTGGGCTTCCAGCACGATCACCCCGGAAAACACCGGCCAGAAGCGCCGGCCGAGGCGCTCCAAGGCGTGGCGCAGCTTCAGCACGGCGCGGATCTTCGACGGCGGGAAGAACAGCGCCTCGGCGCTGGCGCCGGGCGTGAAATTCGTCTCGCGCAGTAGCGAGGTAAGCTGGCCGCGCGAATAGGGCCGGCCGGAACCGAACGGCGTATGCTCCATGCGTGCCCAGACGCCGCGCCGGTTCGGCACGACGATGACCAGCCGCCCGCCGGGCGCCAGCACCCGCCAGAGCTCCTTGAGGGTCTCGCGCGGGTTTTCGGCGAATTCCAGCGAATGCACCATCAGCACCCGATCGACGGAGGAATCCGGCAGCGGCAGTTCCTCGTCGAAAACCAGAGCCGTGGAGGAGAGCTCTCCGACCGGCCAGTTCACCGCCCCCTGCCCCGCCGGCATGAAGGCGAAGGTACGCTCCGTATCGGCGCGAAAGCGGTCGAGATAGGGCACGGCATACCCAAGACCGACCAGCCGCTCTTCCGGCAGCCTTGCCCAGAGGGAAGAGAGCGCGAAGGCGATCGACTGCTCGGCGAGATGGCCGAGGGGCGAGTGGTAGAATTCGCGGAGATCGACGATATCGGCGTGCATGCTTAATTTGGTACCAGACGGTGGTTGGACTTCAAGGGACCAGTCTCTACATTGTGACGCAAAACTCTTTCAGCAATGGGGTTATGTTATGAGACCACTGGAACTCGAAATTTTTTCATGCCGCAGCGATAATTACGGCGTTCTCGTGCACGACCCGGAAAGCGGGCTGACGGCCTCGATCGATGCGCCGGAGGAAAAGCCCATCCTCGACGCGGCCGCCCGCCGTGGCTGGAAGATAACCCACATCCTCACCACCCATCACCATGGCGACCACGTGGAAGCCAACCTCGCGCTCAAGGAAAAGTTCGGGCTTGAGATCATCGGNCCGTTCAACGAGGCGGTGGCGATCCCCGGCCTCGACAGGACCATGGCGGACGGCGACGAATTCCAGTTCGGCGAACATCTCGTGCAGGTCATAGAGACGCCCGGCCATACCGCGGGCCATATCTGCTTCCATTTTCCGGACGACAAGATCCTGTTTGCGGCAGACACGCTGTTCGCGCTCGGCTGCGGCCGGCTGTTCGAACGTCCCGCCGCCGACATGTGGCACTCGCTGCAGAAGCTCGCCGTCCTGCCGGACGAGACGGCCGTCTATTTCGGTCACGAATATACGCTTTCGAACGCGAAGTTCGCGCTGAGCGTCGATCCCGACAATGAGCGACTGCAGGCCCGCGCGCGCGAGATCGAGGCGCAGCGTGCCGACGGCCGGTTCACCATTCCAACGACGATCGGGCTGGAAAAGGAAACCAACCCCTTCCTGCGCGCCACCGATCCGGCCATCCGCCGCAACCTGTTGATGGAGAGCAAGTCCAACGAGGAAGTGTTTGCGGAAATCCGCAAGCGCAAGGACAATTTCTAAAATGACGCCGCAGGAGATCATTGCCGCGCTCGGCATGCAGCGCCATCCGGAAGGCGGCTGGTATGTCGAGACCTTTCGCGATTCAGAGGGCGGTTCACGCGGCCATTCGACGGCGATCTATTACCTGCTGGAAGCCGGCGAACGGTCCCACTGGCACCGGGTTCGCGACGCGGCGGAAATCTGGCACTTCCATGCCGGCGATCCGCTGCGCCTGCGGATTTCCGATGGCAAAACCGTCGAAGAGGTGACGCTCGGCATCGATCTTGCCAAGGGCGCGAGACCGCAGGCCGTGGTCCCCGCCGATGCCTGGCAGGCGGCGGAACCGCTCGGCCGCTTCACGCTGGTCGGCTGCACGGTGGCACCCGGCTTCGAGTTTTCGCGCTTCGAGATGGCACCGCCCGGCTGGGAGCCGTCGGCTTAGGACAAGCGCAGGCCGGCAATTGCCAGCGTGAAGACGAGTTGTGCCGCGAAATAGGTGCCCCAGACGAAGGGCTTCAGCCTGGCGATCACCGGCGCCTTGGGCTTCACCAGGAATGTCTGGATCGCCAGCGCCGTATCGGACATCACGAACAGGGCAGCCCCCGCCGACGGCAGGACCGGCTTTACCGAGAGCGCCGAGAGCGCCATGGCGAGGAGAACGATCCCATAGACGGTGACCGGGATGGCAAGCCGCCCGGCCGGACGCCACAGCATGAAAAGCGTCATGCCCGTCATCACGACGAAGAGCCAGGCCGCCGTGTAACGCCAGGCGGAAGCGACCAGCAGGCCGGGATCTATCGACGGCCAGAACAGCGCCGCATAGGCAAGATGCGCCGCGAGGAAGGCCACGAGCCCCGAAACGAAGGCTGCCTCTCCCTCATAGGCAAGGCAGGCATCGCCGAACGCCGCGAATATCAGCGCAACGATGAACAGCGCAGGCGCGCCGGCCAGAACCGCGTAGAGCGCAAGCAGCAGAACAGGCGTGGCCTTCAGCACTGTGCGCAGATGGCCGGCGGGCCTTCTGACCCAGCGGAAATAACCGACCGCAAGCGCAATCGAGGCGGCAAGCACCGCCCATATCAACAGAACCATGTCTTCCCCCACGTCCCCGATCCATCAGGGACGCCTATTCGGCAATGGCCTCGGCAATCGGCTTCGGCCGGAACATATCCCGCGCCGCCAGCACCGCCCCACCGGTGATCAGCAGGCAGGCAANCAGAATGCGCCAGTCCGGCTCCGCAAAGCCNGAAGCGACCAGGATCAGCGTCGAAAGCAGCGGCGCCGCGTAGCTCGCCGCGCCGATGATCTGGATGTCNCCGTTCTTGACCCCATAGTCCCAGGCATAAAAGGCCGCGCCAAGCGGCAGCAGACCGAGCCCGACGACCGCCGCCCACTCGCCGCCATCGGCTGGCCAGACGGTCGTCTCAAGCGCCAGATGGCAGATCAGCGAAAGAAGCGAGGTGCCGAGGCAGAAACCGGTGACCACATCGGTCGCAACCCGGTCGAAGCTCCGCGTCAACAGCGAATAACCCGACCAGGTGAAGGCGCAGAGGAAGGCCGCGCCGTAACCCAGCAGATAGGCGTCGTCGAACGAGAGCTCCTTGCGCGAAACGATCGTGATCGTGCCGCACAGCCCGGCGATCGCGCCGAGCACATGATACCAGCGCAATCGCTCGCCCGGCAGCAGCGCGGATCCGACGACGATGAACAGCGGCCAAAGATAGGCGATCAGCCCCGCCTCGACGGCCGGCGCGTTCCGGAGCGCGGTGAAATACAGGAAATGGTAGCCGAAAAGGCCGCCAATGCCGATGATCCAGACCTTGGCCGGCTGCTTCAGGAGGGCGATCCGTTGCGGCTTGAGGATGAAAAGCACGACGCCCGGCAGGCTGCCGATCGCAAACGTCATCGCATTCATCTGGAGAGGCGGCACTTTTCCGGATGCAGCCGTCATCAGGGCCAGCAGCGACCACATGAGGATCGCCGTAAAACCGATCAACGTTCCCCGGACTTTCACTCCCGCTCCCCCGAACGCTCTATGGACGCCCGGACGAGCGCCCCATCAGCCGCCGTATTTGACGGCGGTCACGTAAACCTGCCCCATCCTCGTCGGGATGACGGCATAGACCGGAGCATATACATTTACCGACTGCGCCTTGGCAAACCAGATTTCCATCGGCGTCTTGCGTAAGTATTCGATATCGCTGCGGCCGCGCCGGAAGCCGGATCTGGGAAGGTAGCGGATCGAGCAGACGATCGCCTCCCCCTTGAAGCCGTCGGTCGAAAACGGCCTGGTCCCCTTCGGCGTCAGCACCAGATCCATGCGCGACTCGCCGTCGTAAATCGGCAGCCGGCTGGGGCAGACCTTGGCATCGCCCGGGAAGATCAAGCCGCTCAACGGGTCCAGCACCGCGCGCAGGTCCTTGTCGGTCACCGGGATCCAGGTTTCCGGATTGCGGCTCGGCTCCGGTTTCACGGTCGTCTCGGTGACATTGCCGTTGCGGTATTCGACGTCGTAGACACGCGTGCGCCGGCCGGCGCTATAGACGAGGTTGTAGCGGTCGGCCTGCAGCTTGTCGGCCTGCATGCGCCCGCTGACGCTGGTTTCGGCGGAGATCCGGCTGATGATATTGACGATCCCGGCCGACTTGAACGTTCCGGTGATCTTGTAGTCGCTGCTGTTGAATTCGCTGGCGAAAGACGCCTTGGCGATCGGCAGGATCCCGAGCGAGATGTCGTATTCGCTGACATGCCGGATTTCCGCCGAGCCGAGCGGAACGGCCGTGAACCCGAAGATGAGCACGAAGGCACTGACGAAACTGCCGCGAAGGTTCATGATTCTGCCCTGACCGATGAGGACGCCGGAAAGCGTCTTCCCGGAGACATATAGACGGTGCATGATGGCAAGAAAATAGCCGCTTTACGGCACTGCGGGCGGAATCTCTTGGGCGGAAGTCAAGGTTTTGGCTTGACGCGACGAGCCCCACTGACTATAGAACCGCAACTTTCCACTCAGGACCAGTTGGATCGGCGCACCGGGCATTGTCCGGAAGTACCATCCGATTGAAGAAGAACAAAGGTGTATCCATGTCTCGTGTGTGCGAACTGACCGGCAAGGGCGTTCTGACCGGCAACAACGTAAGCCACGCCAACAACAAGACCCGCCGTCGGTTCCTGCCGAACCTGTGCCAGGTCACGTTGATCTCCGACGCTCTCGGCCAGCGTTATCGCCTGCGCGTTTCGGCGCACGCTCTGCGCTCCGTCGAACATCGCGGCGGCCTCGATGCCTTCCTGCTGAAGGCCGACGAGACCGAACTGTCGATGCGCGCCCGCCTGCTGCGCCGCCAGATCGTCAAGAAGACCGCTGAAGTCGCTGCTGCGGCCTGATCGGTCCGACGACAAATCATCCGGCTTTGAGGAAGGCTTGAACGGGTAACACCGGCCAGGCCTTTTCTCTTGGGCCTTCATAACTCCAACTGGTGGCATCACCCAGGATAAAAAAATGCTGAGCTCCCGCTATACCCTTATCTATGCCCTGCTGATGGCGGCCGTTGTCGTCGCCTCCAATTTCCTGGTGCAGTTTCCCGTCACGGGAACGCTCTGGAGCATCGCCCTTGGCGACCTCCTCACCTGGGGCGCATTCACCTATCCCGTCGCCTTCCTGATCACCGACCTCACCAACCGCCAGTTCGGCCCGTCGATTGCGCGGCGCGTCGTGCTGGTCGGCTTCGTCGTCGGCGTTGCGCTGTCCTTCTGGATTTCCGTTCCGCGCATCGCCATCGCTTCCGGCACGGCGTTCCTGATCGGCCAGCTTCTCGATATCTCGGTCTTCAACGAACTGCGCCGCAAGACCTGGTGGAAGGCGCCGCTCGCGGCATCGCTGATCGGCACGGTGATCGATACGATCCTGTTCTTCTCGCTGGCCTTCGCCCCGCTCTTCGCCTTCATCGGCCCCAATGAGGACTTCGCGATCCAGTCCGCCCCGATCCTCGGCGCGTTTGCGGCGGAAGCCCCGCGCTGGATCTCCTGGGCACTCGGCGATCTCGTGGTCAAGGTCCTGGTCGGCGTCGTGCTGCTGCTGCCCTATGGCGCGCTGATGAACGTGCTGAAGCCGATGCCGCAGGTGGCGAAGGCTGCAGCCTGACTTTCAGTAAAGTCCCGGCTCGATCCGGCTTGCAAGTTGAAAGGTTGCGCGGCAGTCTGCGCCGCGTCGCAACTTTTCTGGACGGGCCACCATGCAGATTCACGAAGTCTTCGATATTCTGGAAGCCACCCGGGCAACCCTTTCAGGCTCGTCGTTCGACGACGTGAACCTGTCCGGCACACGCTTCCACAACACCAATTTGTCAGGCGCGAGTTTCAATCAGATCAATTTTGCAGGCGCGACGATCAATGACAGCAATATGTCGGGCTGGTCCATCGATGACGTCAANCTGTCCGGCCTGCGGCTGCACAACTCCAACCTTTCGGGCGCCGAGTTCGTGGGATGCAGAATGACGGGCGCCAAGATCGACGGCATACCCGTTCAGGCCCTGCTCGATGCGTACAACGCCGCGAAAAAGGACTGACCGGAAACGCTATTTGAGGAAATGCGTCAGGACCTGAGGAAGCTGGCACGACGGTTTTAGCCAACAACATTGCGTCGTTAAAATTCGAATCACCGACGCATACAAACTCAGACACGATTTTTCATGATGAAGATGTCGTGCTCTATTCTCCAGTAGAATCCTTTTTCCTTCGCCCAGTCGGTCAGCCGCGAGATGTCGGGATAGTGATACTTCTCCAGGTTCTCCGGCAGGAAGCAGCGAACGTCATCAATCATGATCGCGACCGATCGAAAATTGCTCATATTCGTGGAGATGGCTTCCAGCTCCTCGATTACCGGACAATCCTGCTCGCCTTTAAAGGTAATGCCTCCCGAGTAATGCCCATCGAGCCAGAAATTTATGTCTCCGCTGAGTTTCGGCAACAGTCCCGGCAGGATTTCCTCGCTAGTCCCGTTGTATATCTTGACATTCTGACCGGCAAATTTCTCCGATGCCTTGCGATAGAGATCAGGCTCCGGTTCGATCGAATGCACCGAGGGGAAATTTTCCGACAAGAACCGGGTCGTCGCCCCCTTGTAGGTTCCGGTCTCGATCCACTGCCCGCCGGCTATCCCGTGCTTCAGAAGCATTCGCTCCTTGATGAACTGCGGTGATTCCTCCGAATAGTCACGTTTCTCCCAGTCCTCAAAGGCCTTGCGAATTGACCGAGCCCTGCGCCTCTCCGAGGCCGCGCCAAATAGTTTCAACTTATCGAACATATCGACCATTTCGCATCCTGATTGTAGGTATCAACTGAGTATTGTCAGCGGACAGAATGGGCAAGAGGCACGCTCAATCATTCAACCGGAATTCCAGCATGACATTGCGCTGAAGCAGGTTGCCGTTGTCATCGGAGATGAGGATCAGATGCGGCCGGCCCTCCGGCCCCATGACGACATCCAGGCCTTCCATGTTGTCGATGGCATAACCCATGTCGGCATCGACCAGCACCTCGCCATCCACGACGGCGTCGGGGCGAATGCTCTCGCCCTTGATCAGGCGGATGCGCATGCCAAGGCCACCGAGATAGCTGAAGCGGCGCTCGAGCAGCAGGAAATCGCCGTTGGGCAGAAAGGCGCCGTCCGTCGCGTCATAAGGATCGTGCCGCACCACCTTGAACACGCCCTTCAGCGGACCTTCCAGGATCGCGGCGAACAGATTTCCCTGATCATCGAGGCTATGCTCGGTGACCACGATGGGCGACCCTTTGAGCGGTCCTGATTTCGGCGAGACCGCCACCGTCTCCATGCCGGCGTTCATCCGGAACTCGTGGCGCGGGATCGGAAGATCGAGGCTCTTCAGCGGCGCGGACATCTCGAACCCGGGATCGGGATAGGCGTCGACACGATGCAGCTGCTCGAAGCCGACGATCGCTTGGCCGTCCCGCAGCGCCAGCCCCTCGGCATCCGAATTGTATTTCGTGCGGACCCGGCCGCCGCGGATGAGGATCGGGTTGATGGCAAGCTCGGTGAGATTGGCAAGCCGCCCCTTGGCATCCCGCTGAATACGGCCGGTCAACCAGGAACCGGTGTCGAGCACCGACACGAAACGTTCCCCGTCGGCGCGAAAGCGGATGGCCGACAAGGACTGGAGCCTGCTGTCGGACGAGGAAAACTCGATACCGCCGAGGAATTCGAGCGGACCGAACCGGGTTTCCGCCGAACCCCGCTTGAATTCGGTGATCGCCTGCACCCGAACCGGGACATTGTCGGTCGCCGGCGCCACCGGAAAAGCGATGGCGCCAAAAAGACCGGCCCAGACGGCGAGGCGGCAGAGTTTCAAGCGGCGGACCTCAACCGGCCCGACGCATGCGGCCTGCACCCGCCGAACGGCCACCGTTTTCCGCAAACAACTCGGCAAGCTGCTCGGTCATGGCGCCGGCAAGCTCGTCCGCATCGACGATCGTCACGGCCTTGCGATAATAGCGCGTCACGTCGTGGCCGATGCCGATTGCAAGAAGCTCGACCGGCGAACGCGTCTCGATCTGCTCGATAACAGCGCGAAGATGCCGTTCGAGATAATTGCCCGGATTGACCGACAGCGTCGAATCGTCGACCGGCGCGCCGTCCGAAATCATCATCAGGATCTTGCGCTGCTCGCGGCGGGCGATCAGGCGGTTATGCGCCCACATCAGCGCTTCGCCGTCGATGTTTTCCTTGAGCAGGCCCTCGCGCATCATCAGGCCGAGATTGCGGCGCGAGCGGCGCCAGGGCGCATCGGCAGACTTGTAGACGATGTGGCGCAGGTCGTTGAGGCGGCCGGGCGTCGGCGGCTTGCCGCTCGCCAGCCACTTTTCGCGCGCCTGCCCGCCCTTCCAGGCCTTGGTGGTGAAGC
>Ga0055536_1000518_pt1 | contig 26578 bp, 19 predicted proteins | sample AraplaCvi_mLB_r2_FD_55037 | JGI IMG/M metagenome (GOLD analysis project Ga0055536, IMG submission 55037) | Arabidopsis root microbial communities from North Carolina, USA - plate scrape MF_Cvi_mLB_r2 | ecosystem: Host-associated > Plants > Roots > Endosphere | place: USA: North Carolina...
GCCCGGTGAACGCCAGCATCCACAAGATCGACGAGCACATCGAAGTGGCCGAGATCGAGACGCTGAAGAACATCTACCTGCGCGCCCTGAAGCGGCTGGACTCCGCGCTCGCCGGATGAGCACCGTCATCGAACTCATCGAGTCGGGCGCGAAGCGGCTGGAAGAAGCCGGCGTCGCCTTCGGCCACGGCACCGCCAACGCCTTCGACGAAGCCGCCTGGCTGGTGCTGTGGCGCCTGAAGCTGCCGCTGGACGACCTCGACGGCGTGGCCGACACGCCCGTGTCGCCCGCCGACGCGGGCAAGGTGGCAGCGCTCATCGACGAGCGCATCTCCACGCGCAAGCCCGCCGCCTACCTCACGAAGGAAGCCTGGCTGCAGGGCGTGCCCTTCTACGTGGACGAGCGCGCCATCGTGCCGCGCAGCTTCATCGCCGAGCTGATCGCCGACGGAACCATCGACTACTGGCTGGGCGAACACACGCAGCGCGTGCTCGACCTGTGCACCGGCAACGGCTCCCTTGCCGTGCTGGCCGCGCTCACCTACCCGGAAGTGACGGTGGACGCAGGCGACCTGTCGGTGCAGGCGCTCGAAGTGGCGGCCATCAACGTCACCCGCCACGAGCTGGACTCGCGCGTGAGGCTGGTCGAATCCGACGGATTGAAGAACCTGCCCGGCCCCTACGACCTGGTGCTGTGCAACCCGCCCTACGTGAACAGCGCCAGCATGGCCGCCCTGCCCGCCGAATATCGCGCCGAGCCCGAGCTGGCGCTGGCCGGCGGCACCGACGGCATGGATTTCGTGCGGCAGCTGTTCGCCGACGCGCCCTCGCGCATGAGCGAGCGCGCAGTGCTGGTGCTGGAGATCGGCAACGAGCGCGAATACTTCGAGGCGGCATTCCCGCAGCTCGAAGTCTTCTGGCTCGAAACCTCGGCGGGCGAAGATCAGGTTCTGCTCGTGACGCGCGATGCCCTGGTGGCCGGCGCCGGCGTGCGTTAGCTGCGCCCGCCGCGCCCCTTCAGCCGCCTTCTCGCAGCCATTGGCTGCGAAACCCCATTCACCGGGCGATCGATGCCGATTTCCCCGTGCCTTTGCCCCTTTTTCCGGGGCTCCGGAGGCCGGGCGGGATAATCGCCCCTACGGTTCCTCTTTCATGATCACTCTCAAGAACGTCATTCTTCGCCGCAGCGCCAAGGTCCTGCTCGACGGCGCCACGGTCACCCTCAACCCCGGCGAGAAGGTCGGGCTGGTGGGCCGCAACGGCGCCGGCAAGTCGACCCTGTTCGCCCTGCTCAACGGCACGCTGCACGAAGACGGCGGCGATTTCTCCATTCCCAAGCAGTGGCGCATGGCCCAGGTGGCGCAGAACATGCCCGAGACCGAGGAGTCGGCCACCGACTTCGTGGTTGGCGGCGACACCCGCCTGACCGAGCTGCGCGAGCAGCTGGCCGCCATCGAGGCCGCCTACGCCGAGAACTCCGACGACGCGGACATCGGCATGCAGCTGGCCCACGCCTACACCGACCTGGCCGACGCCGGCGAGCACGACGCCGTGCCGCGCGCGCAGGCGCTGATCCTCGGGCTGGGCTTCAAGACGCACGAGCTCGACGCGCCCGTCAACAGCTTCTCCGGCGGCTGGCGCATGCGCCTGCAGCTGGCTCGCGCGCTGATGTGCCCGAGCGACCTGCTGCTGCTGGACGAACCCACCAACCACCTGGACCTGGACGCGCTGGTGTGGCTCGAAGCCTGGCTGCAGAAGTACCCGGGCACCATGATCGTCATCAGCCACGACCGCGAGTTCCTCGACGCCGTGACCGACGTCACCCTGCACATCGCCAACGCCCAGCTCACGCGCTACGGCGGCAACTACAGCAAGTTCGAGGACATGCGCGCGCTGCAGATGGAGCAGCAGCAGCAGGCCTTCGCCAAACAGCAGGAAAAGATCGCCCACCTGCAGAAGTTCATCGACCGCTTCAAAGCCAAGGCCAGCAAGGCCAAGCAGGCGCAGAGCCGGGTCAAGGCGCTGGAGCGCATGGAACGCGTGGCGCCGCTCCTGGCCGAAGCCGACTTCAGCTTCGAGTTCAAGGAGCCGGGCAACATCCCGAACCCGATGCTGTCGATCAGCAATGCGAGCTTCGGCTACGTCGTGGAAGACGCCGAGCCCAAGACCATCCTGCGCGGCGTCAACCGCTCGGTGCTGGCGGGCCAGCGCATCGGCATCCTGGGCGCCAACGGCCAGGGCAAGTCGACGCTGGTGAAGACCATCGCGCGCGAGATGGGGGCGCTGGCGGGCCAGGTCACCGAGGGCAAGGGACTGAACATCGGCTACTTCGCGCAGCAGGAACTCGACGTGCTGCACCCCGGGAGCAACCCGCTGGAGCACATGGTGCGCCTGGCGCGCGAGCTCGGCGGCAACGCCAGGGAGCCCTCGGGCGAACAGGCGCTGCGCGGCTACCTGGGCAGTTTCAATTTCAGCGGCGACATGGTCAAGCAGCCCGTGGGCACCATGAGCGGCGGCGAAAAAGCCCGCCTCGTGCTCGCGATGATGGTGTGGCAGCGCCCCAACCTGCTGCTGCTCGACGAGCCGACGAACCACCTGGACCTCGCCACCCGCGAGGCGCTGGCCGTGGCGCTCAACGAATTCGAGGGCACGCTGATGCTGGTGAGCCACGACCGCGCGCTTCTGCGCTCGGTGTGCGACGAGTTCTGGCTGGTGGGCCGCGGCGTGGTCGGCGACTTCGAAGGCGACCTCGACGACTACCAGCGCTACCTGCTCGACGAGTCCAAGCGCCTGCGCGAGGAAGCCAAGGTGGCGGTGCGCGAGGCCGAAGCCGCCGCGGCACCGGCCGCCGCAGCCACGCCCGCGCCCCAGCAGCGCAAGCAGGATGCCCAGGATCGCCAGCAGCGCAGCGACCAGGCCAAGCCGATCAAGCGCGAGATCGCCCAGATCGACGAGCGCCTGGCCAAGGCCGCCACCGAGCGCGCGGAACTCGAAGCTCGGCTGGCCCAGCCGCTGCCCTCCGCCGAGATCGCCGAAGCCGGCAAGCGGCTGAAGGCGCTCAACGACGAAATCGGCCGCCTCGAGGAGCGCTGGCTGGCCCTTTCGGACCAGCTGGAAGCCCTGGCGGCCTGAACCGCAAGGCCACGCAGGCAGGAAGAAGGAAGGAGCCGCCGGATGCCGTCAGCCATCGAACTGGCCCGGGGCGATGAGAAGCTCATCGCCGCCGTCCACCGCAGCCGCCGCCTCATCAGCCGCAAGGCGCTGATGGCGGCGGCGGCCAGCGCGGTTCCCCTGCCCGGCCTGGACTGGATGGCCGACGCCGCGTTGCTCTCGCGGCTGGTGCCGCAGATCAGCGCCGAGTTCGGCCTTTCGGTCACGCAGGTCGAGAAGCTCGCGCCGCACCAGCGCGAGCGCATCCAGAAGGCCGCGACCACGGTGGGCGCGCTGCTGGTCGGCAGGCTGGTCACGCGCGACCTGCTGCTGCGCCTCGCCAGGCACGCGGGCGTGCGCCTCACGGCCAAGCAGGCAACCAAGTACGTGCCCATCGCCGGGCAGGTGGTGTCGGCCGCGCTCGGCTACGCGGCGCTGCGCGCCCTCGGCGAACAGCACATCAAGGACTGCGTCCGGGTCAGTACCACCCTCGCTCTCGCGCCGCCCGAACCGCACGCGAGCGCCTGAGCGCCTCGCCGTCGAAGAGCACCTGCGCCGCCCACGCCGCGCAGACCAGCCCGAAGCAGCCGCCGCCCGCAAAGGCCGGGCGCGCCGCNATCAGCCCGAAGGCAAGCCCCGCGAGGGACAGCAGCGCCAGCAGCACGCAAAGCGTGCGGTCGANCCACAGGCCCGACGGCCATAGTTGACGGCGCATCGCGCGCTCATCGCTANGGCTGCTTTTTCTTCTCGGGCTGGCGGAANGCCTCCGGCCCGGGCTTGAGNGCTTCCTCCTTCACCCGCTGCTCGTAGGCGGCCACCAGCGCGACGTAGTGGCGCGACATCACGTCGGCCACCCGGCCCAGGCCGATCTTGGAGACCGTCGGCTGGGGAATTCCCGTTCTCTCTTCGATCTGCTTCTGCGTGAGGCCCATGGCCCTCAGCGCCAGAACCAACTCCCGTGGCTTCATTCTTTCCTCCCTTTTCTTACTATTCTAGAGTTTGAGAAGAATATTCGTTTGGGCTTAAATCCCCACTCGATGGACAGCATTGCCAAACGCGCCCTTGCCGCGCGCAAATTCGCCAAGATGACGCAGAAGCAGGCCGAAGCGGTCTCGGGCGTCAAGCAATCCAGCATTTCCAAGATCGAACGAGGCGACGTCACCCGCTCCATGAGCGTGCTGGCCCTGGCGCGCGCCTACCGTGCCGATCCGAACTGGCTGGACACCGGCGACGGCCCCGCCCCGTGGGACGAAGACCAGCTCCGCCAGGCCCGCGACCGGGTCAGCGAGCCGCTCGGCCCCTATCGGGTGACGCACACGCCGCCGTCCATTCCCAGCTTCAACCCGCGCACGCCGGGCACGGTGCCGCTCATCTCCTGGGCCGACGCAGCCAACTGGGACAGCCACGAGATCTCGCAGCAGCCGCACGCCGAGCGCTGGATTCCCTGCATCGCCCACCACAGCCTCCAGAGCTATGCGCTGCGCGTTCGCGGCGACAGCATGACCTCCACCAGCGGCCTGCTGAAGAGCTACCCGCCAGGCTCCATCGTGTTCGTCGATACCGCGCTGAGAAAGCCCGACGACGGCGAACGCGTCATCGCGAAGCTCGATGACAGCGACGAGGTCACCTTCAAGGTGTTCAAGCAGGACGACGGCCGCCGCTGGCTGCTGCCGCTGAACCCGAAGCACGAGCCGGTACGCACGTCCTTCACCGTGCTGGGCACCGTTGTCGGCAAGTGGGAAGACGAAGACTGAGCGAGGACCGATCGCGAGCGCGATTGACGCTTCCGGCGAAGAATGAGCCGGAAATTAGCGTGGAACAGGATTCCGTCGAGGTCAGGTTGCGTGCAGATTCGGAAGCGATATTCATGGCTCTCCCTGTGGCCTGCATCCTCTGATCCTCCCTCCTCCAGCAGGTCACCTTCGAGCCCGCCTTCGTGCGGGCTTTTTTTTGTCTGGATGTTGCTCGCCCCCAGGCTGCGCGGCACTGCGTGCCGCTTCGCCAACCCCCTACCGGGGGCAACACCTGAGGCCCGGCAAAGCCGGTTCCTCGGTGTTCCTGGCATTGGGGCAGCGGTGAGGCTTGCGCCGCGCCTCGGGGTGGTGCGTTTGGCGCCTTGCCCGTACATTTCGCGCCGTGCAGATCCTGTTTCGTCGCAACGGCCTCGCAACGCGGGGCGACGGCTACGAGACTTCGGGAAAGTCAGGCAGCCCGGGCGTTCCGGGTGTACAACCGCTGCCCCATGCAATATCAAGAAAACAATGCGTTGGAGGATCACCCCGGTTCGTCGTTGCGCGCTGCGCCTGCGCGCTCGCGGCCGGGGTGGCCCGTTCAGGGTGCCGTGCTCGGCGTCGTCCTGCTGCTGGTGGGCGGCTGCGCGGTCGGGCCGGATTTCAAGACGCCCGATCTTCCCGCCGCCGCCAGCGGTGCCGACTACACCCCCGCGCCGATGCCGGCGCGCACCGCGAAGTCCGACGTGCCGGGCGGACAGACCCAGGAACTGCTGCCGGGCCGTGACATCCCGGCCCAGTGGTGGGAGGTGTTCCGCTCCGAGCAGCTCGACCGGCTGATCCGCGCCTCGCTCGAACAGAGCCCCACGCTGGCGTCCGCGCAGGCCGCGCTGCGGCAGGCCGAAGCCACCTATGACGCGAAGTCGGGCAACCTGCTGTGGCCGCAGGTCACGGCGCAACTGGGCGCGCAGCGCGAGCGGGCCTCCGAGGTCAGCACGCAGGTGCCGGGCGGCCAGCTGCTCACGCTGTACAACGCATCGGTCAACGTCAGCTACAACCTCGACGTGTTCGGCGGCTCGCGCCGGCAGATCGAGGGCGCGCAGGCCGCCGTGGAAGCGCAGCGCTACCAGGTCGAGGCGACCTACCTCACGCTCACGTCGAACCTGGTCACCACCGCGATCCGCGAAGCCGCGCTGCGTGGCCAGCTGCAGGCCACGCGCGAGGTGCTGCAGGCACAGCGCGAGCAACTGGGCGTGATCGAAAAGCAGTTCGATACCGGCGCGATCCCGAAGTCGATCGTGCTGCAGCAGCGCACGCAGGTCGCGCAGACGCAGGCGGCGATCCCGCCGCTGGAGAAGTCGCTCGCGCAGACGCGCCACCAGCTCGCGGTGTTCGCGGGCCGCCTGCCGTCAGAGCAGGGCCTGCCCGAATTCGATCTCGCCAGCCTCTCGCTGCCGCAGGAGCTGCCGCTGTCGCTGCCCTCCGAGCTCGCGCGCCAGCGGCCCGACGTGCGCGCCAGCGAGGCGCAGCTGCACCAGGCCAGCGCGGCGGTCGGCGTGGCCACGGCGAACCTCTATCCGCAGATACAGCTGAGCGCCAGCTACGGCAACACCTCCCTGCGCGCACGCGACCTGTTCACCGGGCCGACCACACTGTGGAACATCGGCGCCGGGCTCACGCAGCCGATCTTCAACGGCGGCGCCCTGCGCGCGCAGCAGCGCGCCGCCGTCGCGGCCTACGACTCGGCGGCGGCGCAATACCGCAACACCGTGCTCGGCGCCTTCCAGAACGTGGCCGATGCACTGCGCGCGCTCGAACTCGACGCCGCCGCGCTGCAGACCCAGGCCACGGCCGAATCGCTCGCCAGGCAATCGCTCGACCTGTCGACCGCGCAGTTTCGCGCCGGCGCGGTGAGCTACGTGACGCTGCTGACCGCGCAGCAGGCCTGGCTGCAGACGCACACCGCGCTGGTGCAGGCGCAGGCCGCGCGCTATGCCGACACGGCCGCCCTCTTCCAGGCGCTGGGGGGCGGCTGGTGGAACCGCGGTGCGCTCGCCAATGCGGCCATCGCGCCCGGACAGCCGGCGCAATCGGCGCAATCGGCTCAACAGGCTTCCCAGGCAGCAGCGCCGCAGAACTGAGCGGCCCCGAACACTCCAAAAACTCCAAGAAAAGCCAATTTATGACCCGAAGAATGATCATCATGATCGGCTGCGTACTGCTGCTGGTCGCCGTGCTCGCGTTCGGCAAGTTCATGCAGATCCGCGCGCTGATTGCGGCCGTGCCCAAGCCGGCGCCGCAGACGGTGTCGACGGCCGAGGTGCAGAAGCTGCAGTGGCAGTCGCAGTTCACCGCGGTCGGCACGCTGAATCCGGTGCGCGGCGCCGACCTGAGCACCGAAGTGGCCGGGCTGGTGCGCACGGTGCATTTCAAGTCGGGCCAGGACGTGAAGGCCGGCACCCTGCTGGTCGAGCTCAACGCCGATTCCGACATCGCCCTGCTGCACTCGGCCGAAGCCGCCGCAGCGCAGGCCGCCACCGTGCTCAAGCGCGACCAGGCGCAGCTCGCGGTGCAGGCGGTGAGCCAGGCGCAGATCGACGCCGACACCAACGACCTGAAGGCCAAGCGCGCGCAGGTCGAGCAGCAGGCCGCGGTGGTGGCGAAGAAGTCGATCCGCGCGCCCTTCTCGGGCCGCCTGGGCATCACCACGCTGAACCCCGGCCAGTACGTGAACGCGGGCGACAAGCTCGTCACGCTGCAGACGCTGGACCCGATCTACGTCGACTTCGCCCTGCCCCAGCAGCAGCTCGCGGGGCTGGCGGTGGGCCAGGTGGTGAACCTGACGGTGGACACCTTTCCGGGCCAGGCTTTCAGCGGCAAGATCAACGCGATCAGCCCGAAGGTGGACGCCGCCACGCGCAACGTGCAGGTGGAGGCCACCGTCTCCAACCCGAAGCAGCAGTTGCTGCCCGGCATGTTCGCCAACGTGAAGATCGACGTGGGCGGCGTGCAGGAGCAGCTCACGCTGCCGTCCACCGCCGTGACCTACAACCCGTACGGCTCGACCGTGTACGTGGTGAAGGAGGCCGAGCCGCCGAAGGCAGGATCCGCTGGCGCCGCGGGTGCTCCCGCCCAGCCCGCCAATCCGCCGGGCGCGAAGCAGCTCGTCGCGCAGCAGGTCTTCATCGAGACCGGTCCGACGCGCGGCGACCAGATCGCCATCGTCAAGGGCCTCACGGCCGGCCAGGTGGTGGTGAGCAGCGGCCAGAACAAGCTGAAGAACGGCACGCCGGTGGTGGTGGACAACAGCGTCCAGCCCGCCAACAACCCGGCGCCGACGCCGCAGGAAAAGTGAGGTCGCCCGCATGAACTTCACGGACATCTTCATCCGCCGGCCGGTGCTGGCGATGGTGGTGAGCATGCTGATCGTGGTGCTCGGGCTGCGCGCGCTGGCCGGGCTGCCGGTCAACCAGTACCCGAAGACCGAGAACGGCGTGGTCACCATCACCACCGCCTACTACGGCGCGGACGCGGCCACGGTCGCGGGCTTCATCACGCAGCCGCTGGAGGCCGCCGTGTCGCAGGCGCAGGGCATCGACTACCTGTCGTCGTCCAGCAGCCTGGGCGTGTCGACCATCACCGCCACGCTGCGGCTGAACTACGACTCCAACCGCGCGCTGACCGAGATCAACACGCAGGTCAATTCGGTGCGCAACCAGCTGCCGCCGCAGGCGCAGCAGCCGGTGCTGACGGTGGCCACGGGCCAGACCACCGACGCGATGTACATCGGCTTCTACAGCGACACGCTGCCCAACAACAACGTCACCGACTTCCTGGTGCGGGTGGTGCAGCCCAAGCTCAACGCCATTCCGGGCGTGCAGACCGCCGAGATCCTCGGCGCGCGCACCTTCGCGCTGCGGGCCTGGCTCGACGCGCAGAAGATGGCCGCCTACGGCGTGACCGCCACCGACGTGAGCGCGGCGCTGGCCGCCAACAACTACCTCGCGGCCGTCGGCCAGAGCAAGGGCCAGATGGTGAGCGTGCCTCTGACGGCCGGCACCTCGCTGCACAGCGTGGACGAGTTCAAGCAGCTGTCGGTGAAAAGCTCCAACGGCGCCATCGTGCGCCTGCAGGACGTGGCCAACGTGACCCTGGGCTCGGAGAACTACGACTTCAACGTGGCCTTCAATGGCGTGCGTTCGGTGTTCATCGGCATCAAGGTCGCGCCCGAGGCCAACATCCTCGAGGTGGCCAAGCAGGTGCGCACGGTGTTCCCCGACATCCAGTCCCAGCTGCCCACGGGCCTGACGGGCAAGATCGTCTACGACTCGACCGACTTCATCAACACGTCCATCAGCGAAGTGATCAAGACGCTGGTGGAGGCGCTGGTCATCGTGACGGTGGTGATCTACCTGTTCCTGGGCAGCCTGCGCGCGGTGGTGGTGCCGGTGATCGCGATGCCGCTGTCGCTGATCGGCACCTTCTTCATCATGCTGGCGCTGGGCTACTCGATCAACCTGCTCACGCTGCTGGCGCTGGTGCTGGCCATCGGGCTGGTGGTGGACGACGCGATCATCGTGGTGGAGAACGTCGACCGGCACATGCGAGAGGGCAAGTCGCCCATGCAGGCCTCGCTGCTCGCGGCGCGCGAACTGGGCGGGCCCATCCTGGCCATGACGGTGGTGCTGGTGGCGGTGTACGTGCCCATCGGCTTCCAGGGCGGGCTGACAGGCTCGCTCTTCACCGAGTTCGCCTTCACGCTGGCCGGCTCGGTGGTGGTGTCGGGCATCGTGGCGCTCACGCTGTCGCCGATGATGTGCTCGCGCTTCTTCAAGCCCGAGCAGGACAGCGGCAAGTTTGCGATGAAGATCGAGCACGTCTTCGAGCGCGTGCACCACCGCTACCAGCTGATATTGCGCGGCGTGCTCAAGACCTGGCCGGTGATGATCGTCATGGGCGCGATCCTGGTGGCGCTGCTGTTCGTGATGTTCAAGATGTCGAAGTCGGAGCTCGCGCCCGAGGAAGACCAGGGCATCGTGCTGTCGCAGGTGGTGGGCGCGCCCACGCCACCATCAACCAGATGCAGACGTATGCGGACCAGATCTTCAAGATCGCGCACGACACGCCCGAGTACGCGCAGCTCTTCCAGCTGACCGGCGTGCCCAGCACCAACGCAGGCATCGCGGGCGTGCTGCTCAAGCCCTGGGACGAGCGCACGCGCAGCGCGCACGACATCCAGACCGACCTGCAGAAGCGCTGGAACGGCATCGCCGGCGCGAAGGTGGTGGCCTTCCAGTTCCCGGCGCTGCCGGGCGCCTCGGGCCTGCCGGTGCAGTTCGTCATCAAGACNACCGAGCCCTTCGAGAACCTGAATGCCCTNGCCCNGCAGATCATGGACAAGGCGCGCGCCGACGGAAAGTTCTACTACATCGACGCCGACCTGAAGATCGACCTGCCGCAGGCNTCCGTGGTGGTCGACCGCGACAAGATCGCCACGCTGGGCATCACGCAGCAGGACGTGGGCAACGCGATGGGNGCGGCGCTGGGCGGCGCCTACGTCAACTACTTCTCCATCTCGGGCCGCTCGTACAAGGTGATCCCGCAGGTGCAGCAGGTCGACCGGCTGAACCCGTCGGACGTGCTGAACTTCTACATCAAGACGCCCAACGGCGTGGTGCCGGCCAGCACGGTGGCGAGCCTGAAGTACAGCGTGCAGCCGGAGACGGTGAACCACTTCCAGCAGCTGAACTCCGTGACCATCCAGGGCGTGCCCAGCGGCACGCAGGGCGAGACGCTGGAGTACCTGCGCGGCCTGGTGCAGCAGATGGCGCCCAGCGGCTACACGGTGGACTACTCGGGCCAGTCGCGACAGTTCGTGCAGGAGTCGGGCAACTTCGCCATCACCTTCGTGTTCGCGCTGATCATCGTGTTCCTGGCGCTGGCGGCGCAGTTCGAGAGCTTCCGCGACCCGGTGGTGATCCTGGTGTCGGTGCCGCTNGCNCTCTTCGGCGCGATGATCTTCATCTTCTGGGGCTTCGCCTCGATGAACATCTACACGCAGGTNGGCCTGGTGACGCTGATGGGCCTCATCAGCAAGCACGGCATCCTGATCGTCGAGGTGGCCAACCGCCTGCAGAAGCAGGGCCTGAGCAAGCTCGACGCCATCGTGGAAGCCGCCGGCACCCGACTGCGCCCCATCCTGATGACGACCGCCGCCATGGTCTTCGGCGTTCTGCCGCTGGTGATCGCCTCGGGCGCCGGCGCCGCGGGCCGCAAGGCGATGGGCATCGTGATCTTCAGCGGACTTTCCATCGGCACGCTGTTCACGCTCTTCGTGGTGCCGGCGATGTACCTCTTCATCGCCGCGCGGCACCAGAAGGAAGAAGGCCCGGGCGAGGAACCTGCCAGCGGTGCAACGCCGCCGGCCGCGCTGCCGGGCAGCGTGGCACCCGAGGCCTGAGCGGCTGGCTCGGGTCTTCAGTTCAGCGGCGCGGCCAGCAGCTCGAATTCCGAGAGGCTGACCGCCCCGCCCCCACCCACTCCTCCCCCGATCTCCAGCCGGTAGGTCGAATAGGCGCCCGGCGTCTTCACGACGAAGGGCCGTACCTGGCGGCGCCAGGCGAACACTTCGCCCTGGCGCGTGTCGAGCGTGGTCCAGTCGATGCCGTCGTTCGAGCCCTTCAGTGTCCAGCCGGCCGGGTCCTGCCCAGTCTTGCTGCTGGAGGTGAGCGTGTAGATCGCCACCTTGCGCGCCGTACCGGCCGTGCTGCCCTGGATCCACGCCGCGCCGGCACCACTGCTCCATTCCGTGAGCGAGGTCCGGTCGTTCAGGTTCTTCAGCCCGGTCGTGTTGCTCGCGGTGGTGGCGAAGGCAGAGGTCGGCAGCAGCGACTGCAAGGGCGAAGGCCTGGCAGCGTCCTTGGTGACGGACGAAGGCGCATCGTCGTCGCCAGTGCCCCATGACGAAGGGTTCGGCCCCATCTGGAACTCCAGCGTCGCGCCCTCCACCAGTTCGGCGTGCGTCAGGTAGGTGCGCGTGATGCTCGCGCCGTTGAGCTTCAGGCCCTGCACGTAGCGATTGGTACTGCTCACGCCGGGTGCGCTGATGGTGATGGCGCGCGGCTCGCCCTTCGCGTTGGGCACCAGCACGCTCATCTTCGGAAAGTAAGGCGCACCGATCGTGTACTCGGGCCGTCCCGTGGAGGCCGGATAGAAGCCCATGGCGCTGAGCACGTACCAGGCCGACATCTCNCCGTTGTCCTCGTCGCCCATGTAGCCGTCGCCGTTCGGCACGCCGTTCTTGTCCAAACCCGAGAAGTAGAGCTTGTCCATCACGTCGCGCAGGTACTTCTGGCCGGAGGCCGGGCTTCCGGCGTGGCTGTACATGTAGATCGTGTGGTGCACCGGCTGGTTGGAATGCTGGTACTGCCCGACGCCTGCCAGCGCGTCCACGTCGTAGGCCGACTTGATCTCGGGCTTGATGCCGGTGTGCGAGCCGTTCGGATCGGTGCCGTCGTAGCCGAGGCCCGGCCTGGTCGTGAAGAAGGCATCCAGCTTCGCCTTGAGCGCGGCGCGGCCGCCGTAGAGATTGGCCAGGCCCCGGCCGTCCTGCGGCGTGGCGAAGGCATAGGTCCAGGCGTTGCCCTCGGTGTAGCCGTAGTACCAGGCCATCGGGTTCGGCGCGCCGCCGCCGAAGGCGCCGCCCGTGCTCTTCTGGCGGAACCAGCCGCCGGCCCAGGTGCCGGTGGAGGCGCCGTCGAAGATGTTGGCGTAGCCGGTCGCGCTGTTGGCGAAGTAGGCTGCGTCGTCGGTCTTGCCCAGCGCCTTCGCCATCTGGCTCACGCCGAAGTCGTTAAGGTAACCCTCGAGCGACCACGACACCGACTCGTCGTAGACCGTCGAGTAGCCGTAGAACGGCGTCTTCTCCATTCCCTTGCGGCCGCGGTCGCTGTTGGGGCTGTAGACGGACGCGTTCTTCAGCATCGAGTCGTAGGCGGCGTTGACGTCGAAGTTGCGCACGCCCTTCAGGTAGGCGTCGGCAAGGATGATGTCGGAATTGGTGCCCACCATCATGTCGGCATAGCCCGGGCTGGCCCAGCGCGTGGTCCAGCCGCCGTCCTTGTAGCCGTTGACGAAGCCGTCGAGCATCTCGCCGGTCTGCTGCGGAAAGAGCAGCGTGTACAGCGGCCAGGTGGTGCGGTAGGTGTCCCAGAAGCCGTTGTTGACCCACAGCTTGCCGGGCCGCACCGTCATCGGGCTCACGTAGGGGTTCAGGTACGTCGGCGCGCCGTTCACGTTCTCCCAGGCCGAGTTGGGGTACAGGAAGGCCCGGTACATGTTGGAGTACAGGATGGTCTTCTGGTCCTCCGTCGCGCCCTCGACCTGGATGGTGTTGAGCCTGTCGTTCCAGGCCTCCTTGGCCGCGCCCAGCACGTCGTCGAAGGACCTGGCGCCGATCTCCTGCACGAGGTTGGCCTTGGCCTGCTCCACGCTGATGAAGGAGGTGCCGACCTTCAGGCCCACCGCCTGCCTGCCCGCGGAGGCGGTGTCGAAGCTCAGCCATGTCGGGAACGAGGCCGCGCCCGAGGCCTTCACCGGTGCGTCGGCCACCGCGTGGAAGTACATGCGCGGCGAGCCCTGGTCGGTGTAGCCCGAGACCGTGCCGTTGGCTGCGTCGACGTTCAGCGAACCCGACACGCCCTTGAACATGTCGAACACCACCGCCAGCGATGGCTGGTTCGCGGCGGCGGTGAAGCGGAAGTACGCCGCGTGGTCGGTGGGGGTGATCTCGGTGCGGGTGCCGTTGTCGAAGGTCACGCTGTAGTAGTGCGCATGCGCCACTTCGTTCCCGTGGCTGAACTTCTCGCCGCGCGTGGCCTTGTCGAGCACCGGATTGCCAGCGCTGTCGGTCTGCGTGACCGGCATGAACTGCAGCGACTGGCGGTTGCCCATCCACGGGCTGGCCTCGTGGACCGCCGCGAAGGCGAAGATGCGGTCCAGCGGCTTGGTGTCGTTCTCGTCCTCGAAGAAGGTGTAGAAGAAATCGTTGCCCATGTAGCCGTCATAGGGCTTGGTGTTGCTCCAGCCCGAGCTCTCGTCATCGGGGTCGATGCGGTTGACCGGCGACCACATCGTGAAGCCGAAGGGCACGGCCGTGGCCGGGAAGGTGTTGCCACGCGAATAGCCGTCGTAGATGTAGGCGTTGGAGTGGGAGCCGCGCAGCGTGTTGACATAGTTCGCGAGGTCCTGCTTCTCGCGGGACGGGGCGCTCCCGCTCGTGCCGCCCGTGGTGACGGTGGTGGCGGTGGTGTTGCCCGCGCCTGTGCTGCCGTTGCCATCGCCTCCATTGCTTCCGGCGACCTGCTGCTGATCGCCGGGTGCTCCGCCCTGCGGCGACGGCACCGGGAAGCCCCCGCCGGGGCCGCCTCCGCACCCCCACAGTGCTGCCGCAACAACCCATGCGGCAGCCCGGGCAGCCCTGCCCGCGAACCGTGCCGGGGCGCTCACATCGCACCCGCGGAGGTTGCCTTGGTGTAGTCCGCGGCTGGTCCCGAGGGCGGCGTCAGCGACGGATCGGAAGCCCAGTCGGTGGGCGTCGTCGACAGCTTGAAGGAGAGCGTTCCGCCGTCCTTGATCCTGTCGAGCGGCAGCCACGAGCCCGCGTAGGTCGTGCCGTTGAGCTTCATCTCGCCGATGTAGCGCACGTTGTCGATGAGCGCCTGCCGGTCGGCCTCGATGCGCAGCTTCTTCCCGTTGCCCAGCCAGAGGGTCATGCCCGAGAACTGCGGCGTGGACACGGCCAGTCCGGGGGCAGAAGGAATCACCGGATACAGCCCCATCGAAGCCCACACGAACCAGCCCGAGGTCGCGCCCATGTCGTCGTTGCCAGGCAGTCCGCCCGAGCCGAGGCTGAAGTTCTTGCGCAGGATGACCGGGATGACGTACTGCGCGTATTTGGCGGAGCCGATCCAGTTGTAGGCCCACGGCGTCTGGAAGGCGGGTTCGTTGCCGATGTAGTAGTTGTCGGAACTCTCCCCGCCGTTCAGGTCCTGCCCGCTGGGCTCGGTGCCGTTGAAGGCATCGGCGGTATCGAGCGAGAACAGGCTGGCGAGCCGGTCGAGCGTGCCCTTCTGGCCNCCGAGCTTCTGCGCGAGACGGGTCCAGTCGTAGGCGAAGGTCCAGAGGTAGTTGGCTTCGGTCGATTCATGGAACACGCCGCCGGCCCAGTCGCCCGCCGCGGTCTTCGACTTCAGCGTCTTGCTCGTGTCGTCGAAGATGTTCTGCCAGTTGCCCGCGCGCCTGAACACCGTGTCGATCACGCTCTTGTCGGTGGCACGGGTGGCGGGCAGCGCATCGAGGAAGGCACCGACGGAGCGGTCGGTGGTGATGGCCTCCAGCGTTGTCGACGAGGGGTTGTCGTAGCCCCTGTCGGAGGGAATCCAGCCGAGGCTCATGTAGTCGGCCAGGCTGTCGCCGGGCTTGCCGATGGAGAACTTGTCGTTGCACTGGCCCCTGGGGTTGGTGACGGCCTGCAGCATGTACTTGCGCGCCGTGTCGAGGTCGAACTTGCGTGCGCCGAACATGTAGGAACCCGCGACGACCGTGGGCGCGTGGTCGCCGTTCATCGGCGTCGTGTCCTCGCTGCCGTCCACCCAGTGCGGGAAGGCGCCGCACTGCTGCGCGTCGGCCACCAGCGACTGCATCATGTCGCTGGCCTCGTCGGGCGCGATCATGGCGAGCAACTGGGCCTGGCTGCGGTAGGTGTCCCACATCGAGAAGCCGCTGTAGTGCGTCTTGTAGCTCGCGTCCTTGCCGTCAAGCTTGAACTTGTAGTTCGCGACGTTCTCGGTGGCCCTCGCCGGCAGCACGTTGTTGGACTGCGAGAGGTCGGCCTGCTTCATGCTGCGGTAGTCGCCGTTGACGTCGCTGTAGACGGTCGGCCCGCTGTAGACGCGGTACAGCGCGGTGTAGAACTTCGCGAGCTGGGTGGTCGCGTCGTCCTTCTTGCCGGCATCGAGCTTGTCGAGCTCGCCGGCCCTGGCGAGGTCGAGCTGCACGACGTTGAGCCGGCTGTTCCAGTTGCTGTCGGCCGTGGCCTTGACGGTGTCGAAGGAGGCGTCGAGGTTCTCGGCCTCGAGGTTGGCCTTCGCGTTGGCTACGCTCACCGAGGAGATGCCGACCCTGAGCTGCACCGAGAGGTCGCTGTCCTTCAGGTCGAACTGCAGCTGCGCGGCCTTGCCCGAGATGGCCGAGCCGGCTTTAAGCGGCTTGTCGAAGCTCGCGTAGTAGTAGACGGGCTGCTTCCAGGTGCCGCCGCAGAATTCGTTGGCGACCGCCGTGCCCGACACCGACCTGAGATCGGCGCCCAGCGCGATGTCGGTCAGGCCGCTGTAGGGCACGCCGCTCTGGTTGGGGTTGTTGCGCGCGGAGTCGATGACGAGAAAGGCCATGTCCTTGTCCGCGTAGCTGAACCTTGCCATGCCGGTGCGCGTGGTCGCCGTCAGCTCGCTGGTGATGCCGTTGTTGAACTTCACCCTGTAGTAGCCGGGGCTGGCCGACTGGTTGGCCTTCGTGTAGCCAAGGCCGCCCGAGGGAATGCCGCCGCCGGCGTTGTTCGGCAGGATGGCCACCGCGCCCTGCCCCCTGCAGCCCGGTCCGTTGAGATGGGTCATGCTGAAGTAGCGGATGGCGTTGTCGCCGTCGTAGTAGCCGCCGGAGCCGTAGCCCCAGGGCGAGCCGCTGCCGCGCGTGTCGGGCCCGAAGCTCACCATGCCGAAGGGCGNCTGCGCGCCGGGGTTGACGTTGCCGGAGTGGCCGCTGCCGGTGTCGGAGATCTTCGTNCCGACGAACAGGTTGACGTACTGCGTGAGCGGGATGTCGATGCGTTTTTCCTGCACCGGCACGGTCGGCGTCGACGCACCCGCATCGGGGCCAGGGCTCGTGCCCGAGGCGACGGTGCCGGGGTCGGAACCGTTCGCGGCCGGAGGAGCCGTGGCCGTCCCGCCTGCCGCCGTCGGCAGGGGCATCGAGTAGCCACCCGAACCACCGCCGCCGCAGCCCCAAAGCAGCGACGCACCGATCACGCTCGCGGCCAGGGTCCTGCCGCATGCGAGCTTCTTTTCCATGTTGTCTGTCTCCCTGGTTGTCTGTACATCGCTCACGGTCGGAGCGCCGGACGGCCGCAGTGTAGGTACGGCCGCGGCCGCGGCGGTCTTGTGATTTCCCGAACGAAACATGGCGTTGGCAGGGAAACAAATCAGCGCGCTTCCCCTTCCAGGCAGGGGCTTCGCGCGTGCAGCAGTGCCTCGACAAGGCCGCGCCGCCAACCCCAAAATGGCGCCCTTTCTCACCGCGACAGCCCATCCCAAGGAGATCCATGCCCGTAACCATTCGCGATGTGGCCGAGGCCTCCGGCGTCTCCATCAGCACCGTATCGCGCGCATTGAAGAACCAGCGCGGCCTCTCCGACGAGACGCGCCGCATGATCCGCCAGGTGGCACGCGACATCGGCTACAACGCGGCGCGACTGCGCGGCGCCAAGGCCAGGCAGCTGGCCTTCATGGTGCACAGGCAGCACAGCCACTTCTCGACCAACCCCTTCTTCTCCGACGTACTGCATGGCGTGGAGGAGGCGTGCCGCAGGTTCGGCATCGTGCCCACGCTGCTGACCTGCGGGCCCACCGATCCGATACGCGAGCAGCTGCGCATGCACGAGCCCGACATGATCCTCGCGGCNGGCTACTTCGAGAGCGAGGTGCTGCAGATGGTNGCGGGGCTGGAGCTGCCGATCGCGCTCATCGACTTCTCGCAGGGCGACCTGCCCTCGGTGAACCCCGACAACGCGGTGGGCGGCTACATGGCCACGCGCCACCTGCTGGACATCGGCCGCAAGCGCGTCGCGTACATCGCGGGCTCGCTGGCGCACGTGAGCATCCTCGAGCGCGCGCAGGGCTACCGCCGCGCGCTCTTCGAGGCCGGCATCCTCGCCGACCCCGAGCTCGAAGTGGTGGCGCCCACGGGGCAACTGCACGAGCTGGGCGCATCGGCCGCGATGCAGCAGCTGCTGCGGCTGCGCAGGCCGCCCGATGCGGTGTTCGCGTACAACGACGCAGCGGCGCTTGCCGCGCTGCGCACCTGCAGGCAGGCGGGCCTCTCGGTGCCGGGCGATATCGCCATCGTCGGCTTCGACGACACACTCGCCGCGGCGCAGTCCGATCCGCCCATCACCACGCTGCGCGTGGACCGCCAGGAACTCGGCCGCTTCGGTGTCGAGCTGGTGCTGCAGGGCTCCTCGATGCCCCGGCTCAACACGCTGCCCGTCGAGCTGATCGTGCGCGCGAGCACGAGCGGCTGAAGCGCTTTTCTTCCGCCACAGCAGGCTCTTCACCCCGGCGCTTTTTGCGCTGCCAACGCTGTGTTTCGTCCGGGAAATCACAAGATCGCCGCGCGAAACCCCGCTCCTACACTGCGTGCCGTCACACGTCGGGCCCCTCGGGAAGCCGGCCTTCCGACAAAGAGCGACACGGCAAACGCAGCACAACAAGAGGAGACACAGCACATGGCAGCGACCTGCATGCACGACCGGCAAATGCCTGAACGCAGGCCTCATTGCCGCATCGCCGTGCGTCACTTCTTTCGCGAACGCCCTGTGCTGTGCGCCCGCCCTGCCTGTCGCCCGATGAAGCGATAGCGCCTCCCCCGCTCCCCCTCTCCCCCTTTCCGTTCGAACGCGTCTGAACGCGAAACGCCGGCTCCCCGACCGGTGCGGGACCGCTTTTGCCCAAAGCGGCCGGACGGCCTTTTTTTCTTTTTTCTTTCCCGCTTCTTTCACGCCTTCACAACAACCCTGACCAAGGAGACTCCCGTGAGACCCAAGCTGAACCGAATCACCGCCGCGGCCGTCGTGCTGCTCGCCGGCCTGCACGGCCTGGCGCATGCCCAGAGTGCGGAGACGCCGACGGACGCACCGCCCGAGGCGGCGGTTAAGTCCGACCCCACCAAGGACTTCGTCAAGAAGGTCAATGACGCCACCGGCCTGGAGTTCTGGGGCTACGGCCGCGGCGGCTTCTACAGCGCCGGCAACGGCAAGCCCAAGGGCGGCTACTCGCTGGGCGGCGACCTGCAGAAGTACCGCCTGGGCAACGAGGGCGACAACTACCTCGAGTTCGGCATCGGCAAGCGCTTCGACCTGGGCGACGGCATCAAGTGGGGCGTGTTCTACATGCCCACGATCTACAACGGCAAGAGCGGCACGGCGCAGGCCTACTTCTCGCTCAGCGGCATCTTCGGCAACAGCGCCACGCTGTGGGCGGGCCAGCGCTACCACCGCGTGCAGGACGTGCACATCGTCGACAAGTGGGTGGTGGAAGACGGCGACAACTACGGCGCCGGTATCGACGACATTCCGCTGGGCGGCCTCGGTCGGCTGAACGTGGCGGTGCACACGGCCGACTCGGTCGACAACAGGAGCGGCAACCCCAACAACGCCAAGCGCATCAACGTGCAGTGGCGCGACATCCCGACCAACCCGGACGGCAAGCTCACCGTCACGGGCGGGCTGATCTCGGGCAACTTCGCCAAGGGCAAGGACGGCGGCGCGCTGGGCCTGATGCACGTGCAGAAGAACTTCCTGACGCCGGGGCTGAACAACATCTTCATTGCGCAGGCCTCCAACGGGCATTCGTCGCTCAGCGGCAAGTTCTACAACCTGGACAACAGCACGACGACCACCGGCTTCCTGCTGCCGGCGGGCATCGGCCAGTCGGACAGCTTCTTCTTCGCACCGCTGGTGGAGCGCACGGTGATCACGCCGCAGGCGGGCGCGAAGCAGCGGCGCATCCTGGACTCGATGGACTTCCAGATCGGGCGCTTCGGCGGCCAGACGCTGATCGGCTACCAGACCACGCGCCCCGACGACGGCCCCGAGACGCGCGACTTCACGCTGGGCGGGCGCGTGTCCTACGGCATCGCCAAGTACACGAAGCTGCTGGCCGAGCTGGGCACGACGCGCCGCAGCATCGACGGCCAGCCCAGGCAGACGCTGAACAAGGGCACGATCGCCGTGGCCTTCTCGCCGAACACCGACTTCTGGACCCGGCCGGAATTCCGCATCTACGCCACGCGCGCCAGCTGGAACAAGGCCGCGGCCGACGCCAACGCAGGCACCTTCGGCGCCAACGGACGGCGCAGCGCCACCGTGTTCGGCATCCAGATGGAAGCCTGGTGGGAGTGAACCAGGCAATGGCGATCCCGCACACGCTCCTGGCGGCGCTCTTGTTGCGCTCGCAACGCTGTGTTTCGTCCGGGAAATCACAGCGCGCGGCCCCGGAGGGGCTGCCTAAACTGCCGCCGGCTCCGGCATCCAACACTGCAATGAGAAGAGACAAGCACATGAAAACCTCATCCCGATTCACCGCAGCCGCCCTCAGCCTCGCCATGGGCAGCGGTGCCGCCATGGCCCAGCAACAGCAGAGTGTGGAAGTCCTGCACTGGTGGACCTCCGGCGGCGAGGCCGGCGCGCTCAACGTGCTCAAGGGCAACCTCGAGAAACAGGGCGTCAAGTGGAACGACATGCCCGTGGCCGGCGGCAGCGGCGAGGCCGCGATGACCGCGCTGCGGGCACGCGTGACCGCGGGCAACCCGCCCACGGCCTCGCAGATGCTGGGCTTCGACATCCTCGACTGGGGCAAGCAGGGCGTGGTGGCCGACCTCAACGCACTCGCCCAGAAAGGCGGCTGGGACAAGGTGGTGCCGCCCGCGCTGCAGAAGTTCTCGAAATACAACGGCAAGTGGATCGCCGCGCCGGTCAACATCCATTCGACCAACTGGGTGTGGGCCAACCAGGCGGTGCTGGCCAAGGCCGGCGTGACGGCCGAGCCCGGGACATGGGACGAGTTCATCGCCGCCGCCGAGAAGGTGCAGAAGGCCGGCTTCGTCGCCATCGCCCATGGCGGCCAGCCGTGGCAGGACGCGACGCTGTTCGAGAGCGTGGCGCTCTCCACGGGCGGCATCGACTACTACCGCAAGGTCTTCATCGAACTCGACGGCAAGACCATCGGCTCGCCCACCACCGAGAAGGTGTTCCAGCGCATGGGCCAGCTGCGCAAGCTGGTCGACAAGGACTTCTCGGGACGCGACTGGAACGTGGCCTCCGGCATGGTGATCGGCGGCAAGGCCGGCTTCCAGGTGATGGGCGACTGGGCCAAGGGCGAGTTCGTCAACGCCAGGCAGGTGCCGGGCAAGGACTTCGCCTGCTTCCGCTTCCCGGGCACGCAGGGCGTGGTCACCTTCAACACCGACCAGTTCGTGATGTTCAAGATGAAGGACGCCGACAAGGAAGCCGCGCAGCAGAAGCTGGCCGCCGCGATCATGGAGCCGGGCTTCCAGTCGGCCTTCAACGTGGTGAAGGGCTCGGCGCCCGCGCGCACCGACGTGCCGGACACGGCCTTCGACGCCTGCGGCAAGAAGGCCATCAAGGACGTGGCCGAGGCCAGCGCGGGCAACACGCTGGTGGGCTCGATGGCGCACGGCCACGCGGTGCCCGCGTCGATCAAGAACGCGTTCTACGACGTGATCACCCGGCACTTCAACGGCCAGCTGGACGACAGGAAGGCCGTCGCGGCACTGGTGTCGGCGGCGAAGAACTGAAGACCTCACCGACGCCTGCTGCCGCCCTTGAAATCCAACCTGCTCCCCCGGCTCCTGCTGAGCCCCAGCGCCCTGCTCGTGCTGGTCTGCGTGTACGGCTACATCATGTTCACGGTGTACCTGTCGTTCACGACGTCGACCATGCTGCCCACCGCCGAGTGGGCGGGCACGGCGAACTACGAACGCCTGCTCGGCCTGGAGAACTGGGAGGTGTCGCTGCGCAACCTCGTGGTGTTCGCCAGCCTCTACATCGTCATTTCGATGGTGCTGGGGCTGGCGCTGGCGATACTCATCGACCAGAAGATCCGCGCCGAGGGCGTGCTGCGCTCCATCTTCCTCTACCCGATGGCGCTCTCGCTCATCGTCACCGGCACGGCCTGGAAATGGCTGCTCGACCCCGGCGTGGGCCTGGAGCACACGTTGCAGAGCCTGGGCTGGAGCGGCTTCTCCTTCGGCTGGATCAAGGACGGCGACATGGCCATCTACTGCGTGGTCATCGCCGCCGTGTGGCAGACCTCCGGCTTCGTGATGGCGATGTTCCTGGCCGGGCTGCGTGGCGTGGACAGCGAGCAGATCAGCGCCGCGCGCGTCGACGGCGCGCGCACCTGGCAGATCTACGCGCGCATCGTCATTCCGCAGCTGGGGCCGGTGTTCGTCTCGGCCTTCGTGATCCTGGCGCACATGGCGATCAAGTCCTACGACCTGGTGATCGCGCTGACCAACGGCGGGCCCGGGCGCTCGACCTGGCTGCCTTCGGTCTTCATGTACCAGTACACCTTCGCGCGCAACGAGATGGCCGTGGGCGCGGCAAGCTCGGTGCTGATGCTGCTGGCGATCAGCGTGGTGGTGGTGCCCCATCTGCTGCGCGAGATGCGGGGAGCGAAGAACAATGGCTGAGCGGAGCCTGCGCATCGCGCTCTACGCGCTCCTGGCCGTGATGGCGCTGGTGTTCCTGATGCCGGTGTACGTGATGGTCGTCAACTCGCTGAAGCCGCTGGAGGAGATCCGCAACGGCAACCTGATGACGCTGCCGGTGGACTGGACCCTCGCGCCCTGGCGCGCCGCCTGGGGCACAGCGCAGATCGGCGTGCAGCCCACTGGGCTGAAGCCCTACTTCATCAATTCGTTCCTGCTGGTGGTGCCGGGCGTGGTGCTGTCGACGCTGATCGGCGCGGTGAACGGCTACATCCTCACGCAGTTCAGGGTACGCGGCGCGCACCTGCTGTTCGCGGCGATGCTGTTCTCGGTGTTCATCCCGTTCCAGATCGTGCTGATCCCGATGGCCAAGACGCTGGGCCTGCTGGGCATCGCGGGCACGGTGACGGGGCTGGTGTTCGTCAACACGGTGTACGGCATCGGCTTCACCACCCTCTTCTTCCGCAACTACTACGCGGCCTTTCCGCAGGAACTGGTGCGCTCGGCGCGCATGGACGGCGCGGGCTTCTTCGGCGTGCTGTGGCGCATCCTGCTGCCCAACAGCACGCCGATCATCGTGGTGACGGTGATCTGGCAGTTCACCAACATCTGGAACGAGTTCCTCTTCGGGGCCTCGTTCAGCGACTACAGCTCTTTCCCCATCACCGTGGCGCTGAACAACCTCGTCAACAGCTCCACGGGGGTCAAGGAATACAACGTGCACTTCGCGGGCGCCTTCATCGCGGCGCTGCCGACGCTCATCGTGTACCTGGTCTCCGGCAAGTATTTCGTGCGCGGCCTCATGGCCGGCTCGGTCAAAGGTTAGTTGGGTAGGTGAATGGCTTCTCTGGACTTGATTGGCATCCGCAAGAGCTTCGGCCCCGTGCACATCCTGCACGACATNTCCATCGCGCTGGAAGACGGCGAATTCCTCGTGCTCGTCGGCCCTTCGGGCTGCGGCAAGAGCACGCTGATGAACATCATCGCGGGGCTGGAAGAGCCCAGCGAAGGCCGGCTGCAGCTCAACGGGAGCGACATCACGCACGCCGCGCCGGCGGAACGCAACATCTCGATGGTGTTCCAGTCGTATGCGCTCTACCCCAACATGACGGTGGCGAAGAACATCGAGTTTCCGCTGGAGATGCGCAAGGTCGACAAAGCCACCCGCGCCGAGCGCGTGAAAAAGGTGGGAGAGCTGCTGCAGATCGGCCACCTGATGGACCGCAAGCCGCGCCAGCTCTCCGGCGGCCAGCGCCAGCGCGTGGCCATCGGACGCGCTTTGGCACGCGAGCCGCAGCTCTACCTGTTCGACGAACCGCTCTCGAACCTCGACGCCCAGCTCAGGCTGGACATGCGCACCGAGATCAAGAAGCTTCACCAGCGGCTGAACGCCACCATCGTCTACGTCACCCACGACCAGATCGAGGCCATGACGCTGGCCACGCGCATCGCGGTGATGAAGGGCGGCGTGCTGCAGCAACTGGGCACGCCGTACGAGGTCTACAACCGGCCGGCCAATACCTTCGTGGCCAGCTTCATGGGATCGCCGCGCATGAATCTGCTGCGCATGCGGATGGCGAGCGAGCGGCATGGGGAGCTGCGGCTGGTGGCTGCGGATGGTGGTGCCGGGGAAACAGCGATCAATCTGCCGGCGGAGGTGTTGGCGGCTGTGCCGCAGGCTGTCTGCGCTGGGCAGGATGTCATCGTCGGATTGCGCGCCGAGGCGGTGAGCCTCGTTGCTTCGGATGCGGTGCCCCGTCCCTCGCAGTGCCATCTGGAAGCGCGCGTGCAGGTGGTCGAGCCGACCGGGGCGGACACGCTGGTGCTGCTGGACATCGACGGGCATGACTTCACGGCGCGGCTGGCGCCGGATGTGACGTTGACGGCCGGGGCGCGGGCGCGGTTTTCGGTCGATCTGTCGAAGGTGGTTTTCTTCGATGTGGAGAGCGAAGAGCTGATTGCGTAGGTGAAAGCCGAGTGCTTGCCGGGCCAGGCGACCGCTCTGCGGGAGCCTTCAACGCAGATACTACGGCCCCATGAGCACCGAAGACGAACACGATCCGATGCGCGAACGCCGGGAGGCCATGGCCGCCTGGGAGCGCAGCTTGCGACAGCCCCAGCCGGAACGTCGCCTGGGGCTGTGGCTGGTTGTGGGCGTTGTGGTGGTGTTCGTGTTCTACCTGCTGGCCGAGTGGCTGCTGACCCAGCCTGTCGGACCGCGTTCCACCCCGATGCCCTCGCCCGCCACACCGCCGTCGGCGAGCAATCGTCCTGCACCTACGGCGCCGCCTTCGCTTCCCCAGGAAAGAACAACGACACAGGACACCTTCGAGGTCACGAAGTGCCTCACGCCTTCCGGCAATGCGGCGTACTCCGACGGACCGTGTCCCGAAGGCTCACGCGCCACGACGGTGCGCCTGCGGCGCGACGTGAACATCGCCGATGGGATGAGTCCGCAGGAGCGCGAGGCATCGCGGCGGAACAACGCGGTCATCGCGGCTCAACAGCAGGAATACGAACGGCAGGTGGCGCAGAACGTCGATCAAGGTTTCGCCGATGAGTGCAGCGGACTTGCCGAGCGCATCAAGTGGCTGGACGCACTTGGGAGGCAGCCGCAAGGCATGTACACCCAGGATTGGCAGCGCGCCGAACGGCACCGCACGCGGGACAGGCAGTTCAGGCTGGGGTGTCCTCAGCAGCGGCCTTGAACACATGTCGCCGGGCAAGGCGTATTGGAGCGGCCAAGAAAAAATCCTCGCGTGCACAAGGCAGGCGAGGATTTCGAAGAAGGTCTGGTAGGACGTACTGGATTCGAACCAGTGACCAACGGATTAAAAGTCCGCTGCTCTACCAACTGAGCTAACGTCCCGGAACCATTTTCTGTTCTTTGCCGAAGTGATATCCGGCAAAGCCAAAGATTATAGCGCGACGTTGGACGCGATTTTGTCCAGAACCCAACCTGCCGCACATTGGCCGAAAGTCGCGGTCACGCTGACCACCGATCCGTAGCCATGGCAGTTGAGCGTGCCGTCCCCGCTCTCGATGGCGCACGAGGCGTCCGGCGGAGCCACGCTTTCGCGGCTGAAGACGCAGGCGACGCCGATCTTGCGGCCCTCGCGCGGGGCGCCATGCTCCTTGCGCAGGCGCTGGCGCAGCTGGGCCAGCAGCGGGTCGTGCGTGACCAGCGACAGGTCCTCGATGTCCACCTTGTGTGCCTGCCGCTTGCCCCCTGCCGCGCCCACCGTGATGAACGCAGCGCGCGAAGCACGGGCCCATGCCGCCATCACCACCTTGGCCTTCACCTGGTCGCAGGCGTCGATGACGGCCGTTGCCGGCCCGTTCGCAGCCTGCGCGGCCTCGAGCAGCGAAAGCCAGTTGCCGGGCTCGACGAAATCGTCGATGGCCTGCACCTTGCACTCGGGGTTGATCTGGGCGATGCGCTCGCGCATGGCCTCGACCTTGGCCTGCCCGACGGTCGCGTCGAGGGCATGGATCTGGCGGTTGATGTTCGACTCCGACACGTGGTCGAGGTCGATCATGGTCAGGTGCCCCACTCCGCTGCGCGCCAGGGCCTCGACCGCCCACGAGCCCACGCCGCCGATGCCGACGACCAGCACGTGCGCATCGCGGATGCGCGCTGCGCCGGCCACGCCGTAGAGCCGCTCGAGCCCGCCGAAGCGACGCGCAAAGTCAGGCGCCGCGGTGTCTGTGACGACGTCCGCGGCGGCTGTGGGAGGAGTGAGAGATGCGGTAGCGATGATGGCGCTCAAGCGGAATGCTCCGCCCGCATCAGCGCAGGCGCGAGAGACGCTCGCGGCCGGCCTGCGCGGCTTCGGATTGCGGATAGGCCTTGGTCAGGTCTTCCAGCGTACGGCGCGCGGCGCGCGTGTCCTTCAGCTCGATCTGGCAGTTCGCGATCGACAGCACGGCCTCGGGAGCCTTGGCATGGTCGGGCGCGAGCGAGAGCATGGAGCGGAAGTTCGCGATGGCCTCGTTGTAGTTGCGCGTGGCGTACTGCGCGTTGCCAAGCCAGAAGAGTGCCGAGGCGTTGTAGCCGCTTTGCGGGTAGCGCTTGACGAATTCGGCGAACGCGGTCTGCGCCTGCGCGAACTGGCCCGAGCGGAACACGCCGAGGGC